>Ga0116142_10000045_pt1 | contig 148473 bp, 141 predicted proteins | sample AD_UKC033_MetaG_FD_89785 | JGI IMG/M metagenome (GOLD analysis project Ga0116142, IMG submission 89785) | Active sludge microbial communities of municipal wastewater-treating anaerobic digesters from USA - AD_UKC033_MetaG | ecosystem: Engineered > Bioreactor > Anaerobic > Digestate | place... | reverse complement strand
CTGGTTCCCGGTTTCCCAGATTACCAATATTCCCTACTGCTGCCACCCGTAGGTGTATGGACCGTGTTTCAGTTCCATTGTGGGGGGCCACCCTCTCAGGTCCCCTACCCGTCATCGCCTTGGTAGGCTATTACCCTACCAACTAGCTGATGGGACGCAGGCCCCTCCCGAAGCGAATAAATCCGTTTAGTCGTAAGGCATCTAATCCAAACGACCACATGGGGTATTAGCAATCCTTTCGGACTGTTATCCCCCTCTTCGGGGCAGGTCACCAACGCGTTACTCACCCGTTCGCCACTAAGACAGTATTGCTACAGTCTCCGTTCGACTTGCATGTATTAAGCACGCCGCCAGCGTTCATCCTGAGCCAGGATCAAACTCTCCGCCAAATAACACCTTTCGGTGTAAGTTTCGGATCTGGTTTGTTACTCTTTTGAAAACGACAGGGCATCGTCTTCCTATCACTCTTCAGTTGTTAAGGTGCTGATTTCCAAGGGCCAGATTTTACTCTTGTGACCGCTTCTCGTCAAGATCGGGCGACAAAATTACCGATGCTCCTTTACAGGACGTCATCGGCCTGCCTTAACGATTTGCTTGTGGACAAGTCCTCAAGCCTGCTGCGTTTGTTGTTGGGTTGTTACGGATCTGCTTTTTACGGCGAAATCTTCAACGCACTTGGGACAGATATTGTAACCGCCTGTCTTTACCCTGTCAAGGGTTTTTTCAACGAGGGTCACTTCTCAAGTCTGGTTATTGGGTTTTCAAAGATCTGCCTTTTGGGCTAGACCGTTTGCCGTGTTATGGGCAACGAGGGGTGATTATACCCTCTGCTATTTTTGTGTCAAGGGTTAATCAGTACCAATTTTTCACCAGTTTTCGGTGGTTTTTAACGGAACTTATCACCCGGAACGACCGTCAAGTAGGTAAGCTTAAACAGGAGTGTTATAATCTGATTTCAATATGAGAAATCGCACCCGCTCCGCCCCACCCCTGCTCATACAACTCGGCGCCGCCCTGTGGATCGGTCTTGCTGTCGCTTTCGCGCTGCTGCTCCTCATTAATCTGGTGCCCGCGGTGGCGTTTGGCAACCGCATCTTCCCCGGGGTTTCGCTTTCTGGGTTGTCGCTCTCTGGTCTCAACATCAACGAAGCCACTGCGCTCATTTCCAGCGCCCGTAATTATCCTGAATCCGGGCGCATCACCCTGGAATACGGTTCACAAAAATGGGATCTCAAACCCTCCCAGCTGGGTGTGATGATGGACCCGCAAGCGACCGCGATCGCCGCCTACAAGACCGGGCGCAGTGGACCGCTGGACGAGGTACTGCTGGACCGGTTCACCCTGCTGCGGCGCGGTGTGGAAGTGCAGCCGGCTTTCGTTTACAACGAGAAGGCCACGGTGGACTTCCTTAATGCCATTGCCGCGGAGCTTAACCAGCCGCTTCAGGAAGCCGGCCTTGAAATTCAGGGCACCGAGGTCATCGTGAATAATGGTCAGCCCGGTCGCGTGCTTGATGTTGGCGCCAGCCTTGCGCTCATTGCCGCCCGGGTTGAGTTGATGCAGGACGCCGTCATTCCCCTGGTGGTGATCGAAACACAACCGGTCATCGCTGATGCCAGCGCGCAGGGCGAACTGGCCTGCGCCATTCTCAGCCAGCCATTCCGTTTTACGCTGCCGGCAGAGCTCGGCCCAGTTGAAGGTGATTGGCGCCTGGAACCCGCTGCGTTGGCAAAGATGCTCACCTTTGAGCGCGTGCAGGACGGCGGGGCTAATTCATTCGCGGTCGTCATCGATCCCATCTTGGCAGGGCTGCACCTCGAATCACTGCGCGAAGACCTTGACGCCGACCCTGAAAATGCACGCTTCATTTTCAACGACGAAACCGGTCAGCTTGACCTGAAAGACCCGGCGGTGATCGGCCGCAACATCAATATCCAGGGATCGATCGAAAGCATCAACAACAGCCTCAAGGCTGGAGCCCACGAAGCCCAGCTCGCTTTTGACATTACCCCGCCTGCCGTGACCGATGCCATGACCGGCGCCCAACTGGGCATTACCGAACTGGTGTATGAGTACACCTCATACTTCTTTGGTTCATCAGCAGACCGCGTGCAGAACATTAAAGCCGCGTCCTCTTCATTCCATGGCCTGCTGGTTCCTCCGGGCGGTACGCTTTCCATGTCCGATGAACTGGGCGATATCAGCCTGGATAACGGCTACGCAGAAGCCCTTATTATTCTCGGTAACGAAACCATCAAGGGCGTCGGCGGGGGCGTCTGCCAGGTGAGCACCACCCTGTTCCGCGCGGCTTACTTCGCCGGTTACCCGATATTGGAGCGTCACGCGCACGCCTACCGCGTCGGTTATTACGAGCAGACCGCCAGCGGCGGCCACAACACCAACCTTGCCGGTCTGGACGCCACCGTTTTTGTGCCGCTGGTGGATTTCAAGTTCAAGAACGACACCGATCACTGGTTGTTAATGGAGACCTATGTGATCAATAACTCGGCGCTTACCTGGAAGTTTTACTCGACAAAAGACGAGCGCGCGGTGGATCACACCACTACCGGCCCTACAAACATCGTGGAAGCCCCCGAGGACCTCTACCGTGAAAACCCCGAGCTGGATAAAGGCGAGGTTAAACAGGTGGACTGGGCCGCGGAAGGCGCCAGGGTAGTGGTGAACCGGAGGGTTACGCGCGGCGGGGAACTGCTGTATGATGACACCTTCACCACTGTTTACGAGCCCTGGCGCAACATCTTCGAATACGGCCCGGGCACCGAAAACATGCCCCCTGATAAAGATAACGGGGACCCGGAAGAAGATTGACCCCCGGGCATGATGGTACAATAGTCTCGCAATGTAGACTGGAGCAAGAAATATGATCAATCAAGATTTGCTTGATATCCTGCGCTGCCCGGCCTGTGTAAAAGAAAAGGACGGTTTGCTGGACCGGGTGCGCGAAGTGTGGCTGGTTTGCCGCGACTGCGGACGCAAATACCCGATCGTTGAAGAGATCCCGGTAATGCTCATCTCTGAAGGTGACCGCTGGGCTGCTCACCTCGTGGAAGACCTGCCTGTCCCGCCGCCCAGACCCGAATAATCACATAAACCGCAGGCGGTTTCTTCTGGTATTATTCTTGCAACAAGATACCGGTAGTATACAAACCTCTAACATGATGGTGAATTTTTAATGACGCAAATGACAAGAAAATCCATGACCCGCTCAACGCGGCGAAAACAGAAAATGGATACCACCACCAGGGTGCTTTTGATCTCTTTTGCCGTGGTGGGTGTAATTCTGGCTTTTTTGGCCGGCAGGTTCGTTTATAACACGGTCAAAAGCTGGACCATCACCTCGCTTCCCGGAGCACCGGTGGGTTCGCTGGGAAGTAACGAGGAACAGGTCGCCATCCCCGAACTAAATATCCAATCCAATACCGGTCCCGAAGCCAAGTCGTGGGACGGTAAAAGCCGTGTGAACATCCTCTTCCTCGGGCTTGACGCGACCGACCAGCGCGAATTGATGGAGCCCGGTCCGCGCTTCTCAGATACCATGATCCTGGTGACCATTGACCCGCTCACACAAACACTTGGCGCGCTCTCCATCCGCCGCGACCTGTGGGTCAATATCCCGGGTTACGACTATCATAAGATCAACAAGGCGCATTTTATTGGTGAAGCCTACCAGCTTCCCGGCGGCGGCGCTGGTCTGGCGGTGGCCACGGTCGAGGAATTTCTCGGCATCCCGATCCATTATTACGCCAAGGTGGATTTCAATACTTTCGTTAGAGTGATCGATGAAATAAAGGGTGTGAAGATCGAAGTTAAAGAACGCATCCTCGCTGACTGGAACGCCAACGGCAACAACTTCTGGCTGGAACCCGGTGTCTATACCTTGCCCGGCACGTACGCCCTGGCGTATGCCCGTTACCGCGGCAGTGACGCGGGTGATATTGACCGCGGCGAGCGGCAGATGCAGGTGATGATGGCCATCCGCGACCGCATCCTTGATTTTAGAATGCTGCCAAAGCTGATTGCGAGTGCGCCCGCCCTTTATAAGGATGTTTCAGATGGTGTGCAGACCAACATGACCTTTGACCAGGCCGTACAGATGCTGGTGCTGATTACCAAGCTGCCGCGCGAGAACTTTAAGACCTACAACATCACGTATGACTACGCCGCGCCGGAAATGATCACCACTTTCGACGAGGGCACTCAATACATCCTGCGCCCCTTCCCTGATAAGATACGCGAGTTGAGAGACCAGATCTTTGCCTCCACTGGCGCCGCGGCCGCGCCTGTGGTCATGGAGACGGGTGATCCGCTCGCGCTCGCACTGGCCGAGAATGCACGCATTACCATATACAACGGCACCAGTAGCAGCGGACTTGCGGAATCCACCCAAAATTACCTTGCTGCACAGGGGCTCAACATAATCGAAGCATCATCCGCAGCCGAGGCGTACCCGTACACCACGCTGGTGGTACACAGCGCTACGCCCTACGCGCTGGCATACTTATCCAGCATCATGCAGGTACCCGGTACACGCATTTTCAACCAGTACGATCCTGAAAGCACAACTGACGTCACCGTGTTCCTGGGTGAAGACTGGGCTGCGTCCAATCCAATGCCGTAAAGCAACGGTCGTAATTCAATAACCTTCATCAGGCCGGAAAACCGGCCTGTTTTTATGGCTGCTTGAATATAAGCTGGATGGAACCCGGGAAAGCATCCCCGTCCTCGCTCTTGCACTGCGGGATGGAAAGGTTTTGCACCAGCTGCCCGGTATCGCCGACCCGCAGGTTATAAGTCATTCCCTCCACCATGGTGTAATCCGCGTATCCGTGACTGATCTCAGGATAGAGGCCGGTAAAAAAGCTTTCAACTCCACCGTTGGTGATGGAAACTTCAACGCGCACTGCCGCCACAGGCTTATCGGAAGCATCGAACACGTAAACCATGATCAACGACCCGCTCCCCTCTGCCTCGCAAACTTCCTTTTGTTCCACCAGCTCGTAAGGCGCGCCCTGCGTGGGCTGCGGCGTGGTGGTCGGACGCGGCGTAACGGTCGCTCCTGCTGTTCGGGTTGGCGGGAGGGTTGTGGGGGTCAGCATCACATCAGGTGTTGAAGTTGCTGCCAGCGGCTGGGCAACCCCGGCGGCGATCCGCGGCATCGGTGTGATCACCAGTTGTTTCTGGCTCACCGCCGCGGCTAACAGCGCCAGCGCCCGGCTGGTTTGTTCATCTCCGTCCGGAACCATTTCCTCCTGCGCTTGCGCCACCAGGGCTTCAGCCGTTCTGGGATCACCCAGCAGCGCCAGCCTGGCAAAAGCCCGGCCGTTATCAGCTTCCACCAGGTACGCCCTGGCAACGAGAGCGCGGTAATGGTCGCGGTCAGCAGTTTTCAATGCTGAAGGCGCCGCGTCCACAAAATTCGCAGGGAAAACAAAAATTGACAGCAACAGGCCAAGGGTAGCGCCAATGACCAGCCCTGTCAGCAGGTACCACGACCCGCGTTTTTCTCTCATTGCGCGGGCTCCTGCGCCTGCTGCTGCAGCGCGATCTCCAGGTCAGCGATCAGGCGCATCTCCCAATCCGCGTATCCCATTTCCTGGGCGGTCAGCAGCCCGCGCTGCACCGCGCCTATCGGGTCGGCGGGTTTGATTTTATCCAGCAAGTCAACCGCATTTCCCAGGTCGCCATCCGTGGCGTACAATTCCGCCACCATCAACACATAATCTGCTTTGTAATCTGCGCGCAGGCTCTGCGGCGAGCTCGCTGAGATCCTGGCCGGGTAGTATAACCAGCCATACATCAGACCGCCTGCAACACCAAGCAGAATGGCAAGGATGAAACCAATGAGCCTGCCTTTACGCATTCCTCAATCCTTCGGCAGCATGGGGATGTGGATACCCATCCGCCTGGCGGCTTCGACCGCCTGCGGGTATCCGGCGTCCGCGTGCCTGACCACACCCATGCCGGGATCCGTGGTCAAAACCCGCTCCAGCCGTTTCGCGGCTTCAGGGGTGCCGTCAGCCACGATCACCATGCCCGCGTGCTGGCTGTAACCGATTCCCACCCCGCCGCCATGATGGAAGGAAACCCAGGTAGCTCCTCCCGCCGCGTTGATGAGCGCGTTCAGGATAGGCCAGTCACTGACGGCATCAGATCCGTCGCGCATGCCCTCCGTCTCGCGGTTTGGAGAGGCCACTGAACCGGCGTCAAGATGGTCGCGGCCGATGACAATGGGCGCTGTCAGCTTGCCGCTTGCGACCATTTCATTAAATCTAAGTCCCGCCTTCACCCGTTCGCCGTATCCCAGCCAGCAGATGCGCGATGGCAGCCCCTGGAAGTGTACGCGTTCCCTCGCCATCTTCAGCCAGCGCTTTAGGTGCTCATCCCGCGGGAATAGCTCAAGGATCGCTTCATCGGTGCGGTAAATATCCTCGGGGTCTCCGGAAAGAGCCACCCATCTGAAGGGGCCTTTGCCCTCACAGAACAGCGGCCGGATATAAGCCGGCACAAAACCCGGGAAGTTAAAGGCGTCTTTAACACCGTTGTCAAAAGCGCGCTGACGCAGGTTATTGCCATAATCGAACACTTCCGCGCCTTTGCGCTGAAAATCCAGCATCGCGCGGATATGCGCGGACATGGAATCCAGGGAGCGCCTGGCGTACTCCTTTGGATCACTGGAGCGCAGCTGTTCAGCTTCTTTCAAAGACAGTCCTGCCGGGATATAGCTCATCACATCATGCGCCGGTGTCTGGTCGGTCACCACATCGGGGGTCACGCCGCGCAGCACCAGTTCGGGGTAGATGTCGGCGGCGTTGCCGATGACCGCGATGGAGCGGGGTTCCTCACGCTGGCAGAACTCCTCGACCAGGGTCATGGCTTCCTCCAGCGTATCCACCACCACGTCTACGTAACCCGTCTCCAGGCGGCGTCGCGCGCGCTCAGGGTCAACCTCAACGCACAGCCCTACTCCCTCGTTCATGGTGATCGCCAGCGGCTGCGCGCCCCCCATACCCCCCAGACCGGCAGTGAGTACGAACCTGCCGCGCAGCGATCGCCAGCCCTTCTGCTGTGCCAGCGATCCAAGCGTTTCATAAGTCCCCTGCAGAATCCCCTGGGTGCCAATATAGATCCATGAACCCGCTGTCATCTGCCCGTACATGATGAGCCCTTTGGCGGCCAGCTCGTCAAAATGCTCTTGAGTGGCCCAGTGCGGCACCAGGTTGGAATTGGCGATGAGCACACGCGGCGCGTCGGTGTGGCTTTTGAACACCGCCACCGGCTTGCCTGATTGCACCAGCATGGTTTCATCAGGGGCGAGTTCGCGCAGTGTCTTTAATATGGCATCAAAGCAATCCCAATCGCGCGCGGCCTGCCCGCGTCCGCCGTACACCACCAGGTCCTGCGGGCGTTCAGCCACCTCCGGATCCAGGTTGTTCTGGATCATGCGGTACGCGGCTTCGATCTGCCAGTTTGTGCAGGTGAGCCCGCTGCCGCGGGGAGCCCTGATCACGCGTGATTCCACCATGCGTCCTCCGATATTTTCAGGCTTTAATTCCCGATTATTATACGCTGAAATGCGCATGCCTTGCGTTGAAGGGTGTTTATCGAGGATTGGAGGGGGTGATAACCGCCGCCCGGATATTCCTGGCGTAATCGCGCAGCACCTGGTCTGTGATCCGCCCGGAGATGCCGTCCAGCCGCAGGATCAGCCGCAGCATTAGCGGCCGTTTCTTAAGCCGGTACGCCAGGAACCGCACCACGCGCTCAGGATCCGCCACCAGTTCAACCGTGGCATTGATCTTATTTTCGCCCACCTGTATCACCACACGCGGATCCGCTTCTACATTGCGGTACCAGTCCGCTCTTTCTCCATCCGCGGCGCCTACCCAGTAAACACCATCGATCAGTTCATACTGCAGCCCTACCGTGTGCGGCCTGCCGCTGCGCCTGCCTGTGGTGGTCAGCAGCAGCACCACTCCTCCGGCAAAACGGTACAAAAAACGCCGGTAAAGCCGGCTGAACTTTCTGTTATCGGGTTTGATTTTCACACGGGCAGCCTTTTACTCGTACTTGAGCGCGTTCACGGGTACCAGCGTGGCGGCACGCAGCGCCGGGTACAGCCCCGAGAGCAGCCCGATCACTGTGGCGAACACCAGCGCGAAGACCGGCAGCCAGAAAGGTGTTGAAGCCGCGGCTGTAGGTAAAGCGCCCCCTCCCTGAGAAGCCTGGCTCGCGAAATAGGAGAGTGCAACCACGTTGAGTATGGCGCTGGCTCCCCACCCCAGCACCACGCCTCCCAGCCCGCCAACAAACCCGATGCCAGCAGCTTCACCCAAAAAAATGCTGAGCACGTCGCGGTTGGTAGCCCCCACCGCTTTCATCAAACCGATCTCCCGCGTGCGCTCCAGGATGGCCATGGCCATGGTGTTGGCAATACCGATGGCGGCCACCAGCAGCGCGATGGCACCGACACCGCCGAAGATGATCTGCAGCACCAGGAAGAAAGAATTGATCCCCTCCAGGTAGGATTGCGGTGTGTTGGCCATGTAGCCCATCGTGTTGATCTGGTCGGCCACATCCAGCACCACGTCAGGATCTTCCGCCTTGACGATGAGCATGCTGTAGCCTTCCTTGTCGCGGTTGATGCGCGTGCCGCGCGCCCATTCACTGAAAGCGGTTACATCCTCCAGGCGCATGTACATGTTGCCGTCAGCCATGCCGCGTGTCTCATCGAGTATGCCGACAATGCGGACATTGAACGTGCGCCTGACCTCCTCGCCGTCCTGCGTGTATTTGATCAACACCAGGCGTATCGTCTGGTCAAGCAGATCGGGTGGTTCGGTCATCTCCTCGCCGGGGCGAGGTTTGGGATCGTAAAAATTTTGCGGCACCCAGGAACCGATGACCATGGTTCCCTTCGCCAGTTCCGTGGTGCCCCGCACAGCGGTCAGCCCCATATCCGAGAGGTCGCTCACGTTAACCCCCATAACATTCCCCCAGGACATGAGTTTGCCGAAATAGATCTCGGCGCCCGCCTGCATGTAATCATGAATGACCGCCTGGCGCACGCCGCGAATAGCTGCTATTTCCTTTATCGCTGCGGGTGTGAGCAGTTTGACCCCGGTGTCACCACCGTACATCGCCACTCCCCCGCCGCCCTTTGACTCCACCGCCATCACTTCCTGGTATCCAGGGTACACCTCGATGCTGGTCAGGTCGCTGATCCCCCACAACTGCTGGGTGGCGTTCTTTTGCAACCCCACCGCCAGCGAAACCAGCACCACCACCGCGGCGGTGCCGATCACCACTCCCACGGCTGTGAGCAGCACCCGGCCTTTGCGTCTGCCAAGGTTATAGATGATCAGGCTGACAAGATCAATAAAGCGCATCGCGACTCCCCGGTCCTATCCCTTGGGGATGGCGGGAACCGGGATCACCTCTTCAGAAGGCATGTCTTCCACCGGGAACTGCTCGACCGGCTGTTGGATGCCGCTATCCAGCCCGATGAGCCCCTTGAAAAACCTCACCACCTTCTGCCAGAAAGTCTCGGGGGTGGGTTCTACGATCACCTCGCCATCCGGCATGCCGCCCTCGCCCATATCCGGGGGAACTTCCATGGCGGGCTGGATTTCAACAGGAATGACCTGTTCGATAAAACGCGGCTGGTTGAAATCATCCGTGTAATTGATAACGACCTTCAGATCCAACGGGCCTTCCTGGTAGGGCATCAGGCTGGCATCCAGGGTGTAATAACCGCCCGGGTCCAGCGCGCCGATCAGCAGCACGTTGTTAAAGAGGTCAGCGTTCTCCGCGGTTACCTTCAGGTTTCCAAGCACATAAGTTTTCCTGCCCAGGTTGGTCACCTGCAGGGGCAGGATGTTTTCCATACCGGCGGTCAACATTCCCGCGTCGCGGTAAAAACTTACCTCCACTTGCGGCAGAGAATACACCAGCAGGGTGATGATCTGGTCATCCACCAGGCGGTTGCCCCTGGCATCGTTATAAACGAAAGATAGCTTTAGCGAGTAAGCCCCCGGCTGTGCGGTGACGTTCACCACCAGCTTCTGGGTCACCGCTGCGGTCATGTCTTTGTTGATGTCGCCGACAAAGATCACGTTGGAACTGCCCAGAGGCGCGAAAGTGGTCAGGTCGCTGCCTCCCCCTGATATACCTCCCGGCTGCGGCGTGCCCATATCATCGCCAGCAACAGCCCCGCCGCCGATCACGGCTGTCACCCCCCTGGCATCCGCCAGACCCAGGTTCTTGACATCCAGTTTCAATTCAAATATCGAACCGGGCTGCAGGGGGTCGATATCCGTGCTGTAACCGGTCACCACCAGCTGCGGACGCTGCGGGATGTTGGGGGTGGCCGTGGCGTAATAACCCGAAGAAGACGGCTCGGCGATGACAACGGATATCGTGAAGCTTTCGGAATAGGGAGTCCCGAGCGGGTCGGTGTAGTTCACTGTTGCCTTGATGCTGGCGACGTTCGCCCAGGCAAGCGCGTCTCCGATGAGGAACTTCTGGTTGATCGTGTTCGTGTCTCCCGGGGGGAGTGTGCCTGTGGTGCGCACCCCGCCGCTCTCGCGCGGGTAAAAATCCGCGCCGTCGAAAGTGACGATAATGTTTTCAGCGCTCACCTTGCCGTTGTTGCCCAGCACCACCTGGAGGTTCATTTCATTACCAGCGTAGAGTATTTTATCTCCCGTGGAGTAGGAGGCGATGGTTACCAGCGGACGCCCGGGGACGGATGTTGGCGCGGGGGTTTTGGTGGGGGCTGGCAGTGCCACAATGGTTTTCAGTTGAAGGGTACCCACGGTATTCGTACCCTGCGTCACTTTCACCACCGTAATGTCATTCTGACCATCCGAGGCTGTATCCGGGATGGGAACATTTACACTGACCGATTTCGTTTCTCCGGGGGCGAATGTAAGTACATCCGGAACCACCGCGGGATCGGTCCAGCCGGCGGTGCTATCAGCGTTCACCGTCAAGGAGCCGCCGGCAACGCTGGTGATGTTCACTGTATACGTGACGATGGAACCCGGCAGGCCGCTCAGCGAGGCGTTATCGGTCCACACCTCGTCACTCAGGGGCGCTGCGCTTGTGTTGGCAGTCATCATTCCCAATAGGAAGACCAGGGTTAAAAACAGCAGCGTGATTTTGCGGATTTTCTGGTTCATGAGATTACTTCCTGTTCTTCAATGGTTTGCGTTGTATTCTCGGTGGCCCTGTGATATTCCTCTTCAGATACCACCCGTCCGTCAAGCAGGTAAAGCATATCGGTGGCGAACTGGCGCATGCGCGGGTCGTGAGTCACCACGATCACCGTCTTTCCAGCCCGGTGCAGCCGCGATAGCAGCTGCATGATGGCAAATCCGCTTTGGCTGTCGAGGTTGCCAGTGGGCTCATCCGCCAGTATCAGCGGCGGGTCATTGATCAACGCGCGGGCAATGGCCACCCGTTGCTGCTGCCCGCCTGAAAGCTCGGTGGGTTTGTGAGACGCGCGGTCGCTCAACCCGACCTTTTCAAGGATCTCCTGCGAGCGGGTGCGCCGCTGCGACCTGGCTACCCTGGCAAAGCGCAGCGGAAAACCCACGTTTTCTTCCGCCGGCATGGATGGGATCAGGTTGAAAGACTGGAAAATGAAGCCCACGCGGTTGCGCCTGTATTCCGCCAGCCTGTTTTCGTCCATCTTTTCGATCTCATCCTCTCCGATTTGAATGCTCCCGGAGGTCGGCCAATCCAGCCCGCCCAGCAGGTACAGCAGAGTGCTTTTGCCTGAACCGGATGGACCCATGACCACTGTGAATGAGCCCGGAGCAATATCCAAAGAAACCTGATCCAGCGCGACCACGGTGTTCTCACCCATGCTGTAGAGCTTTGTCAGACCGCGGGTACACACAAAACCAGGAGCGATCATCACATCCACCCTTCCATTAGAAGTAGAAACCGCCTCTCAACGATAATCCTCCCAGCGCGGAGGAAAGCAGACCCGGGATGGCCATCAGCAGCAGGACAATGAGCACTGAAACCGCGGTAGCGATCCAGGCTTTGGTTCGCGGCAGCCCTGAAAGGGGTACAGACCCGATCAGCAGCAGGATGATATGGAAAATGAAATAGATGTCAATAAATCCGAGAAGGCTCCTGAAGTAAACGCTGATCCCGGCCGCGTCGCTGGCGATAAAACCTGAAAACCCCGGCGCGCTCACCACGGTTTTGGTGAACAGCATCGCCGGTATCTGCACCAGGTAACGTACAGCCAGCGGCAGCATCGACCAGGCTACCAGGTTGTAGGATTTGATACTGCCGGCACGGCTGCCCGCCAGCGTAAGGCTGAGATACATCAGGATGCTGAGCAGGAACCAGGGCGCCCAAACCTTTAATAACCCGGATATCAAGGGGAAAACATACAGGAACAATGGAGAAGTCTGCTGCGCCTGGGCTGCAAAAAACTGTTCCTGCATCTCAGGCGAATAGTACTGGAAGTCCGGCGGCAGTTCGCTGCCCATCTGGATCACATTTCGCTTGATGGGCGCGCCGATGACCACAGCCAGTATTACCAGCACAGAGAGGATCAGCAGGGGGGTCAGCCAGACGGATTTCTCCTGCGCGACGATGGCAGTTGTCGTCCGCGCTGGCCGGGTAAACAGCGGAAAAATCCATTCCGTCTTAAGTGCCTGCCTTTTCTTGTTACTTCCATTTCCATTCTGATTCAATGCCAAGGCGCACCTCTTGATCAAGGTATTCCTGAAATAGACGCATTTATCATACTACAAGTTCCCGAACCGTAGATTTGCAGAAAAAACCGGCGTGCTATAATCGCGTTGGGAGGGACCCATGCGCATCAAGATCGGAACCGAAAACAATTACGAGGGCAGAACCCTCGCCTGGATGCTTGATTACCCGGGGTGTTTCTCGTACGGCGCTGATGGCAGCGAAGCCATCATCCGCGCACCCCAGGCGATACTGCGGTACAAGGAATGGGTTGACAGCCATCTGCCCGACTCCTGGATGCAGGATCTGGAGGACTTTGACATCCACCTGGAAGAAAGCTGTGATGTATTCACCATCAACCGGCAATACGACCTCGCGCAGGACGGGTACGAGGTAAATGCCTGGTTCCGCCATGACTGGAAACCGCTCACGGCCGAGGACATTCGCAGAGGAATGCTGGTGTTAACCTGGAGCCGGGAGGACCTGCTTGAACTCGTGTCGGGGCTCGCCGCCCCCCAATTGGACTGCCGATTCGAGGGTGAGCGCTGGAGCATCGCCGGGGTGTTGGGGCACATCGCCAACGCGGAACACTGGTATCTTGACCGCCTGGGCCTCGCCGGTTTACCCCGAAAGGAACTGCCCGTAGATGTTTTTGAGCGCCTGGGCGTGGTGCGCCAGCGGTTGGCAGACGTGCTGCCCACACTGGAAGGCAGTACCAGCGTGATAGGCGTGGACGGGGAATTCTGGTCGCCCCGTAAATTACTGCGCCGCGCCGCCTGGCACGAAGTCGACCACATTGAACACATCTTTAAATTGATGGCAAAGCTATAGAAAACGCCTCCCGTGCGGGAGGCGTTCACTTGTGATCATCAGGAAGGAGGTTGGGAGTTGCCTTACTTGAGCGAAGAATCAAGCCCAAGCAGACTGAAGGCCAGGAACATCAACCCGAAAATACCTATCACCAGATACACGATAATCGCCATAGCGCACCTCCACGAACCTTCCTGTTTCACTCCTTTGAGCAGCAAAAGTTCATCTCTCTGTTTGTTGCTCAGCTATTGTTAATACGTATAACCCCCGAAAAAGTTCCCGGATACTGGCTGATTGATTAATTATTCCCACTTAAATAAATTGAAAACTCAAGAGATGCGCCGCGGAAAACCGTTCCCCCTGCCTTGTGTCAGCTTATCCGCCCACACACCGGCAATGGACTGACCGCAAAAAGCGCAGGCGCCTTCCGCGCTGATGTGATACCCGTTCAGCAGGTAGCCGCGTCTTGAAATCACCACCCTGCCGCACTTCGGGCAGAGGGTATCTTCCAGCGAACCCACGCGCCCCGGCAGGTTGCCGGCGTACACGTATCGCAGCCCGGCTTCCTGGCCGATCTCAGCGGCGCGCTGCAGCGTCGCAGCAGGGGTGGGGGGCGCGTCTTCTTTATAATCAGGGTGGTAGGCGGTCACGTGCCAGGGGATCTCAGCTGAAACGGAAGCCAAAAAGCGGCCTGTTTCCCACAACTCATCAGATGAATCGTTCATCCCCGGTATGACCAGCGTCACCACCTCCAGCCAAAGCCCCTTTTCTCTCACGCGTCTGATGGTATCCAGCACCGGCTGCAGCGTTCCGCCCATCTTCCTGTACTCGCTATCGCGCATGCTTTTCAGGTCCACCTTATACCCGTCGAGCCAGGGCGCCAGGTAATCCAGCACCTCGGGGGTGGCGTAGCCGTTCGATACGTACGCGGTCTTCAGCCCGTTCTGCCTGGCCAGCTTGAACACTGCTACCGCCCACTCGGTGGAAATGAGCGGTTCGTTGTAGGAGGAAGCGATCGCCTGCGCGCCGTTCTCTACCGCGTACTCCACGAGCCTTTCAGCAGAGATCCGCCTTACCGAATAAGCCGAACTGCCGGCATGCGGGTCGCGCAGCGCCTGTGAGGAAAACCAGTTCTGGCAGAAACGGCAGTGAAAGTTACACCCCAGCATACCGAAGGTCAGCACTTCGCTGCCGGGAAGGAAATGATTGAATGGTTTTTTCTCGATCGGGTCGATCTGCGCCCCAGCCACGTATCCCTCAGGAACCATCAGTACGCCATCTGCGTTGTAACGTACCCCGCAGATGCCGCGGCGGCCGGGTTTGAGCAGGCAGCGATGCGCGCACGCCAGGCAGCGCAGGTTGCCTGCTTCCAGCGTTTCCACCAGTTCTCCAGGCCTGGTTAGAACATCCAGCAGTTCGTACGGTTTCATTGGTCGCTCCACACTCATTATAGCCCTGGCGCTGCGCTTTTCAACCCGCGCGCAAGCGTAGATATGGTAAACTCCCTCCATATGGACGAGAAAACCATTAACACGCTTGAGTTTCCGCGCGTGATCGAGAAACTGCTGGAATACGCCTCCTTCAGCGCTTCCGCTGACCTGGCGCGGGTGCTTAAACCCGCCCCAACGCTCAAAGAAGCGCTCGAAAGACAGGCCCTCACCACCGAAGCGCGCCTGCTGCTCAGCCTCAAGGCGGATATCAGCGTGGGCGGTTCGCACGACATCCGCCCGCTGGCTGACCTCGCCAGCCGCGGAGGTGTTCTCACCGAGGCGGAACTGCTCTCGGTTAGCGGCACCCTTATGGCTTCGCGCGATCTCGCCCGGCATTTTGAAAAGTTCAAGGAGCGCGCACCCAACCTGGCGGAGATCGCCGCGCTCTTCCCGCCGCCGCCGGGTATCATCGAGGCCATCTCGCGCTGCATTTCTGACCGCGCCGAGGTGCTGGACAACGCCTCTGCCAAACTCAGTTCCATCCGCTCGGAGATCAAGATCTCACATGACCGGCTGCTTTCACGCCTTGAGCGCATGATCGGCGACGCCCACACCGTTCCGATGCTGCAGGAGCCCATCATCACCCAGCGCAACGGGCGCTATGTTATCCCCCTCAGGGCTGAGTTCAAGGGCAGGCTTAAATCCATTGTGCACGACCAATCCTCTTCTGGTGCCACCCTTTTTGTTGAACCGCTGGCGGTGGTGGAATTAAACAACCGTTGGCATGAACTGCAGCTGCAGGAGCGCGACGAGGCGCGGCGCATTCTGGCGGAACTTTCAAGCCGTGTCGGCGCTGAAGCAGAAGCCATCAACGGCATCGTCACCGCCCTGGCGCGCTTCGACTTCTGCCTGATGTGCGCTAAATACGCCGAAGACCTCCACGCCAGTGAACCTGTACTGCGGACTATTTCGCCGCCCCGTGATGCCAGCCACCCCGGCGCGACCATTAAGCTGTTCAAAGCCCGCCACCCCCTGCTGAACCCTGAAACCGTGGTACCCATCAATGTTGACCTTGATACGGGCATTTTCGCCTTGGTCATTACCGGCCCGAACACCGGAGGCAAGACGGTAACCCTCAAGACCGTGGGTCTGATGGTGATGATGGCGCAATCCGGGTTGCACATTCCCGCGCAATCGGGCTCCGAGCTGAGCTTCTTTGATAATGTCTTCGCTGATATCGGCGATGAGCAATCCATCGAACAATCCCTCTCCACCTTCTCCGGGCACATCACCAATATCGTGCGCATCCTCGAGCGGGCGCGCACTAAAACGCTGGTGCTGCTGGATGAGCTTGGCGCCGGTACCGACCCGCAGGAAGGCTCCGCCCTGGCGCGGGCCATCCTCCTGCACCTGGTGGAGAAACGGGTCCCCAGCCTCATCGCCACGCATTACCCTGAATTAAAAACCCTGGCGCATGCCACGGCGGGCGTGGTGAACGCCAGTATGGAATTTGATCTCAAGACCCTGCGCCCCACCTATCACCTCACCATCGGCATCCCCGGGCGCTCGAATGCGCTGCTCATTGCCAAAAGGCTGGGGCTGCCGGATGGTATTCTTGACAATGCCCGCGGCATGATCGACCCGAACGAACTGGTGTCGGATGAACTGCTGAACGAGATCCATCACCAGCGCGAGGTGGCTCGCAAGGCGCGTTCATCGGCTGACCGCGACCGTTCGCTTGCCAGCAACATGCGCCAGGAACTGACCCGCCGCCTGGAAGGCATTGAGGATGAACGCCGCGCAGTGCTGGAAGAAGCCCGTGATGAAGCTGAAAAGGAACTGAACGAACTAAGAAAAGAACTTGAAGCGCTGCGCAGGCAGCTGCGCCAGGCGCACCAGCCGCAGGCTGAGATCGAAGCGGCAGTGGAAAAACTGGAGGTAATGGAGCAGAAGGTTGAAAGAAAGCCGCGCCGCAAATCCACCGCCCCCGCCCTGCCGGCACCAGCGCTGCGCCCCGGCGCCAGGGTAAAACTCCGTTCAATGAAACTCGAGGGAGTCATTACCTCCATTGATGATGACAGCGCTGAAGTAATGGTGGGCAACCTGCGCGTGAGGGTCAAGACCGCTGACCTGGCAGCTGCGGGTGAAACCGTGCCAGGCGCTGAAACCATTAAACCCTCCGCACCGCAGTCCGGGTCCGCGCGCAAATCCGCAACCACCCCTTTCAGACCGACGCCGGGCATGGAACTGGACCTGCGCGGTATGCGCGCCGAGGACGCGCTGGATAAACTGGACGCATACCTGGGAGAAGCCTACGCCAGCGGCATGCCTTTTGTTCGCATCATCCACGGCAAAGGCACCGGCCGCCTGCGGCAGGTCATCCGCGAGGCTTTAAGGAATTCTGCTTATGTGAACACGTATGAAGAGGGCGGGGAGAAGGAAGGCGGCGAAGGCGTGACCATCGCCCATTTTTCAGAGGACTGATGTAATAGATAAGGCCGATAGTGGCTCTCCTCAAAGCACTTACCGGCCTCATATGCGCAGCCTCCCTTTGACTGCAGCAGAGCTTTCATTACTGGTGTCTATGTATATACAACAAAGGCGTTGACATATCGTTGACATTTATCCTCCATTTCTTGCGGAAGCTTATGAACAATCCCTTTACCTCCGGTAATGTTGCTGTCTGCGCCAGCGCTGCCATCAATTCATCCACACGCTTCCTGGCGTTCCTCCCGATCTCCCCGCTGCCCTTGGAAAGGACAAACATCCTTCCGAGCACCTGGAACTCCGCCCAGACATTTTTCGAGGCCGCCAGACTTGATTGGGTTTCGCTATACCGTTCCAGGGCATCCTGTGTTCTTCCCTCAAGCTCGGCAACCACCGCTGTGATCCACCCCGCGTAAGCCTCCCGGTTCAACATGCCGCGTTTATTCATTTCTACCAGTATTCGCCCGCCTACTTCTTTTAACTTCACAACAGATCCGCCGGCAAAGGTCAACATTAATTTCGTCATCTCTGCTTCGAGCGCCACCCCGCATAACCCCTTAATTGAGGCTTCTTTAATTCCTTCCTCTATTAATAAAAGCGCTTCATCTGGTTTTCCTTCATAATATTGCACTGACCCAAGCAAATGCCGGCTGATGATGGTCTGGTAATTTTTCTCCCCACTGTCAATAAGCCCGGTGTACATGGCGTCTGCTTTTTCAGACGCGCGTAAACAACGGTAGACCTCCCCCTTGATCAACTGAGCGTGCATCGAAAGCTTTTCCTGCGGAAAAGCCACTTCGCGCCTGGCAGCCTGGTTCAGGTGGAACCAGCATTTATCAAGATTCCCCTGGAACAGGTAAGCCTGGGCCAGCACAAGATCTATTACGGACCGCCAATACCGGATGTCCAGTTTTTCCGCCAGCTGCTTGGCCGTCACACAGGTCTGGATGGCTTCGTCGACCCTTCCGGAATAAAACTGCGTCATCGAATGAACAGCGAGCGCCTGCAAGTAGGCCGAGCGCCGGTTTACCATGATGCTGTCCTTCACCATTTCGACGCCAAGTGCATGTGCCCGTTCCGGTTCTCCAGTAAGGCACAGCGTTGCGCAGAGGTATGTCAGAATATTCACGCGGTTATCCAGCCACGCCGCATCTATTTCAAGTGGTTCAGTATTTAAAGCCCTGTCAAGATAATCTATGGCCTGGGTGTACTCATCTTTTCCAAAATGGATATTGCCCAGCCTGGCAAGGGTTCTATTCTTTTCAACCTGGTGATCTGTTTTGGCAAGGTAGAACTCGGCCTTTTTCAGGCACTCTTCAGCCTTTTGAAAATCGTTGTGCAACTCGAAAACCCGGCCTAATCCGTTGTACCCTGTTCCAGCCAGGAAAGGACTCCTGTGGGCATCGGCTGTTTTCAAGCAGCAATTGTAAATATTCTCGCCCGTTACGCCGTCATCGTGCTCTACGGCGTAATTACCCCATTCGTTGACCACTTCGTATATCAGCAGCTCATTAAAACCCGACGGCGAGTTACAGATCAACTTAAGCGCTCTGCCGTAGGCGGTGTAGGTATTTTCTTTCGAGTACTGAGAACGCGCGTACCTCCCCGCCTCCAACCAGGCCGCTACTGCCTTCTCAACCTCTCCGGCAGCGTCAAAATGGGTTGCTATGTCGATTAAATTATGAGGGCGGATTTTTCGGCGTTTTTTCAACGCTGCGGCCGCGCGTAAATGCAGGTGCCTCCTGGCGGCTGGACCCAGCAGCCCTACTACGATCTCGCGTTCGACATCGTGCTTGAACACATAACCCGCGATAATCCCGTCCTCCGGGTTAACACGAATAAATCCCGCCCTGCTTAACTCCTGTATACAGTCGACCAGGTTCATACCGGTTGTGCCGGTCATTTCCTCAATCACATCTACTTGGAATTCTCTTCCCAGGATGGCCGCTGCAGACAGCAGACTGACCGATTCTCTACTGAGCCCGTTGATTTTTTCCTTAACGATGGCAATAATAGATTCAGGGGGAGTGCATTCCTCCAGCCCGGACATCTGTTCAATTTCTGTTTTCTTTAACTTCATGTTTCTCAGGCATTCGAGCAGGTAATACGGCTTGCCGCCGGTGAGTCGTAAAATCTCTTTCACCAGCTGTTCACCCGGCGCTTTGCCCATAGCCCGCTGCACGAAAAGGCTGGTTTCGCGTTCCTGCAGAGGCTCAAGTGTAATGGTTTCGTAATTACGCGAACTGCTCGTTCGCTGCAGCAGCGCGTCAACATCAGGGTTCTCCACCTCTGGAGAAGTCGCGATGACCAGCAGCCCGTAATCACTAAAAAAATTCTTTTCAATTAGAAAGTCCACCAGGGAAATACTTGCCAGGTCCATCCACATGGTGTCATCCAGGATAAATAACAACGGCCGGCGGGACGCACAAATTTTCATGAGGTTCAAAAAGGCAAAAAAGACATCTTCCATTACCGGCAGCATCTCGCCTTGCGGTACTGGCAGCCTCAACGCTCCAGGTCCCTGGAAGACATTGTGATAAAAATGTGAAAGCAGCCGCTGGTCATCCGGGTTTAGCGCCTGCCATTCTGCGTCCTGCATCTGATCGCGCAACGGATGCGCGATGGTATAAAAAGGCACTTTCTGACCTAGTGGATGAGCCCGGCAGTAAAAAAGCCGGGGAGCGAAAGGCTGTGAAGTAAAGAACTGCTTGAGCAGCCTGGTTTTGCCGACACCCGCCTCTCTGCGCACCTGCACGACACCGCGCCTGCGCAACGCGCGATTCAGTGTTTCCAATTCATCTTCACGGCTGATGTAAGGCGCCTCGATATTTTCTTCCCCGGGCCAATTGGAAATGTTGATTTTTCCCATTTCTTTACCCGCGAGCGCCTCATTTTTAAGTTTCGTGAACCGCTCCGGCAGAGGCTCCTCCTGCTGCAGGTATAGCTTCTCCAGGTAAGTGGCAAATTCGATCAGTTCCTGCATTCGTCCGGTATCCCGCAGGCAGATAAGCGTCAGGTAATTCACGTCTTCGTCGAGGGGGTTCACCTCGGTCGCCTTCCCGAGCCACACCAGCGCCTCCTCCAGGTTGCCGCTGGAAATATAATGGTCGATCAGGCGGTCAATGACCTTGATCCTGGCAAAATGATACGCCTGGTTGTTCATCTCCAGCCAGTTTTCAAATCCAGTAGCACGGCTGAGCGCAGTGCCCTGCATGAAATGGTTCGTACGGCAGAATGCGATGCCGTTTTTTAGTTGGGCAACCATCCACTCGGGCAGCGTGGCTTTGTTGTGCATCTCGGAGCTGTTGATCAATGGCGTGATGATCCTGTCCATCTCCCTGTAATCCACCCAGGTGGTCTCCGGGTTAAGAGAAAGCTGTTCGCCGTTCGAGATCAGCAGATCGTTCATACCCAGGCTGGTGCGGAGACGGCTCAGGGCTTCACGCAGGTTTTTGCGCGCGACGTCTTCCGGTTCATCCGGCCAGAAAAGAGAACAGACTTCCTCGCGCGTCACCGGGATTTTCTGCGCGGCCAGGTAGAAGAGCAGCGCCCGGTTCAGTCGGCGTTTAATGAGCACGGGCTTTCCATCCAGTGTCACTTCTGGCGGGCCAAGCAGCAGGATGTTCAGTTTTGGGGTGCTCATGGGTTGATCACACAGGATTCTTAATCAGCGGTCTGGTGTGCGTGCGCTCGCGTAAGCAGCTCACGGGCCGCGGTCAGGTTGGATTGGCTTGTATTACCGTTCATCAACGCCAGTTCAAAGACACGTCCATCGTCTTCCAACCGCTCCACGCCGGTGAGGGTGCGTTCATCGATCACGCTTTTGCTCACCTTGTAATGCTCATCACCGAAAGCCGCCAGCTGCGGCAGATGTGTGACACACATCACCTGGTGCCGCCGCGCCAGCCGCCACATTTTTTCACCAACTACTGAACCCACCCTGCCGCCGATACCCTGGTCAATTTCGTCAAAGATCAGCGTGGGGATGTGGTCAACCTGAGCCAGCACATTTTTCAGCGCCAACATCAACCGCGAGGTCTCGCCGCCCGAAGCGATCTTCACCAGCGGCTTTAATCCTTCGCCCGGATTGGGCGCGATGAGAAACTCGACCTCGTCAAGGCCTGAATCTTTGAGCTCGACCTTTTGCAGTTCCAGTTCTGTCAATTCAACAATTTCGGGTAAGGGATTGAACCAGACCGAGAAGCGCGCGCCGGCGAGGTTCAGATCGGTCAATTGAGATTCCACCTCATGACCCATACGTTCGGCCGCGCGTCTGCGGCTCTCGCTCAACCTGATGCCCGAGTTCAACACTTTCTGTAAAGCAGCTCTTTCCTCCTGCTCCAGTTCGTGAATGCGCTCACCCGCGTGCTGCACTTTATCCAGCTCTTCCCGGGCTGACCTGCCGTAAGCGTTGACAGCTTCGACCGTTCCACCGTACTTGCGCTGCAGCTGGTGGATCAATTCAAGGCGTTCCTCAACCTGCTCGAGCCTTCGCGGGTTGAACTCAATACCGTCAAGGTAGGCGCGCAGGTCGCGGCTCAATTCCGAGACCACCGCGCTCGCTCCCTCCAGCTGGTCTGCGAGACCGTTTTGCTGAGCATCAATGCGCGCGAGCGCGCCCAGCAGTTTTGAAGCCCGGCCTAGCTGATCAAGCGCGGACGGGGTTTCAGGTGAGCCCTCATCCAGGATGTTCAATATCTCCTGGGCGTTCGCGGTCAGCGCTTCCGCGTTGGCCAGGCGGTTGCGTTCCCGATCCAATTCCTCTTCTTCGCCTGGCTGCAGGCGCGCAGCTTCGATCTCCTGCGCCTGGAAGGTGAGCAGCTCAATGCGGCGCGCGGCTTCGCGCTCCATTTCACGCAGCCCTTTGAGTTCCTTGCGCAGTTGCTGCAAGGCGTGGTATTCCACCCGGTAGCTTTCAAGTTCATCGTCGCAGCCCGCGAACCTGTCCAGCAGGTCAAGGTGTGAACGCACGTTCAACAGCGACAGGTGTTCTGATTGCCCATGAATATCCACCAGCAGGCTGCCCAGTTCCTTGAGCAGGCTCACGTTCACACTGCGCCCGTTCACCCTTGAAACACTGCGCCCCTCCGCGCGGATCTCGCGCCCCAGTGACAGGAAAGCCTCTCCTTCAAACAATCCCTCGCGCTCGAGAATTGCGGTGATCTCATCCCGGCAGGCAGCTGGCACAGCAAAAAGCGCTTCGAGCACAGCCCGTTCTTCACCCTGGCGCACCATGGTGCCATCCACCTTACCGCCTACAAGCGCCATGATCGCGTCGAGGATGATGGACTTGCCGGCGCCGGTTTCACCCGTGAAGATCAACAGTCCTTCACCCGGGGTGAGTTCCAGTTTGTGGATGATGGCGAAGTTTTCGATGCGCAGCTCTGTCAGCATTGCCTGTCCTTTAAATGCGGATGCCTTTAAGCCGGTAATAGACCGTGCTGGCAGCCAGCACAGCGTAAACCGCAGGCCAGAGCAACCCCAACAGGCCAAGCGGGGCAAATTCTCCCGCGGAGATGAAAGTGAAGACCAACCTGAACAACGGGATGAGCAAGCCCCCCAACAGGGTTGCCGCGGCAGCCAGCGCCGGCAGCGGTTTTGAGCGCCGCCTGTGCACCACAAAACGCACCGCCTCAGTGATGACCATGCCTGCCACCGGCGCCAGCAGGATGGCGAAGAAGCCGAACAACCCCGCGATCAGGCTGCCCAGGTAAGAAAGCACCCCGGCCGTGATGAAGGTCAGGGGGTAATCCCACCAGCGCGCGGTATCAAAGATCTTCTGCTGCCCCTTCACGCATTCCTTGCAGCGGTAACCGGTGGGAGTGAGCACCGCGCACGATTGGCAGATCGGCCTTTCGCAGCGGTTGCAGCGCAGCAGTGTTTCACGCTGCGGATGAACATGGCAAAACATCGCTTGTGAATTGGGTTGTTCCGACATTAAAAGTCACCGATAGAGGGATTCTGTTCCATATAATTGCTCAGGTTGCGGTAGAAGTACCCGGGGTCCTGGAAGACAACGAATTGCACTGAAAGCTCGCTGGCGGTCACGGTCACGCGGTCTTTGTTGCTGATGAGCGCCGGTTCGTGCCCATCCACGCTCATTACCGCTTCGTGGTCGCTGTCAACGGTGATCACCACGCTGGCGCCTTCTGGCAGGATGACAGCCCGGTCCATCGAAAGATGCGGCGCGACCGGCATGATGAGAATATTGCGCAATTCCGGCGGCATGATCGGCCCGCCCACCGCCAGCGCGTAAGCCGTGGAGCCGGTAGGGGTTGACGCGATCAATCCATCCGCCACGTAACCGGCTAGCGGGTAGCCATCCACCGCGGCGTGGATGCGGATGGGTCGCACCACCTGACCGCGCGCGACCACCACCTCGTTGATCACCTGGTGTGTCGCCATCAATGAATCACCGCGCCACAGTTGGGCTTGCAGCATCATGCGGTTCTCGATCTTGTAATCACCTTCCAGCAGGCGGGGCAGCGTTGCCAGCCAGTCGTCGCGAGATAACTGCATCAGGAAACCAAATTTTCCCAGGTTGATGCCCAGGATGGGCAGCCCCTTGGGGGCCGCCAGGTGCCCGGCGCGCAGCATGGTGCCGTCTCCACCCAACGCGATCAGCAGGTCAAATTCACCGCCGTCGATCTTCTTGCGCAGGCGCGGGTTATCGGTGGTGGCGACCGTGCTGGTCACCCCGCGCGTTTTTAACCACTGCCGGATGATCCCGCCTTCAGAGAGCGTGTCTGTTGACCCCGGCCGAACCACAATGGCAATATTGTGAATGGGTGGCGTTGACATGGTCTCTCTATTATAACGAATAATGAGGGCTAGCAGTCAGGAGCCCAATTATGCGGTCTCTGCAAACCCGAGCATCGCGAGCGGTACGCCTTGCATCTACCCGAGTATGTTTTGTTATCCCTTACTCCCCCATACCCGGGAACTTCTCTGAAAACTTCTGCAGCGCCTCCTGCAGGTGCTGCTCCCGCAGGCTCAACGTCAGGTCGGCGCGGGTGCGTTCGATGATGCCGCGCACAAGGTCGGTCTGGCGGCGCAGCCCATTGGTGATGGCATCCGGGTAATCCAATGTCACCAGGAAGTTGTAGATCTCGTCCATCGTGTTCAACAGGCGTTCCGCTTCCGTTGAGTACCCCTGGCGCAGGATGTCCAGGCATCTGCGGCGCAGCTCACCGATGGTCTCTGCCAGCCCGTTGACGTAAGTGGCATGCTCGATTCCCAGTTCCCCGGGACGCGGCAGGCGGCGGTTCTCGATGAGCGCGCAGGTGAGGCTGGCTTCCGCAAATTCCTTGATGGCGTCCTGGGTGTAACCGGCGTGGTAGAGGTCGGGGTAAGCCGCCAGGTCGCGCTGCATGGTGAGTACCAGCAGGTGGGCTTCGTGGAGCATATCGTGAGCCTCGTTAACATCACCGCGGTGAATAGCCCTGATGGTGAGGGCCGAAAGGCGCGTCAGCTGGCGCGCCTGCACCAGCGCCGCGTCTCTTGCTTTTGTGCGCTCATCAAAAACCTTGCGCGTGCTCTCAATTATTTCATTAAAATCATTCATCTTTTAATCCGTCTTTGGGGGTTCAGGTGGATGCACTGATTTGAAGAGATCATTCGCCAGCCCTGAATCGCCGGGAAGGCGGATCTCGCCGAAAGCCGCTTCGTAGCGGGCGATGTTCTCTGCCAGCGCGCGCAGAAGCAATTTAGCGCCTACCGGAGAAAGCAGCACCCGCACCAGCACAGGCATCTTTTTCTGGCCCGGCAAGATGCGCGAAAAATCCACCGCCAGTTCGGAGGGGGTGTGACTGATGCGCGCCAGGTTGCTGTAAACCGGCTCTAATTCATCCGGCAGCTCCATCGGGGGCATCCCGGGAGGCGGATTTTTGGGTTCGGTTGTCATTGGATCACACTAGAACGGTATCTCTTCCGATGGGGCGATGTCCAGTTCCTCGTCCTGGCCTTGTTCTCCGCCGCCCTCAGAGCGCTGCGGCAGGAATTTGACCGTCTGAGCAGTCACTTCATAAGATGCCCGCGGCTGGCCATCCTGTCCGACCCAGACCCGCGGCCCGCCGGATTTGGCATCTACCGTTAAACGCCCCTCGATCAACACCAGTTTGCCTTTTTGCAGATACGTATTGCAGGTTTCGGCAAGCTTGCCCCATGCGGTCACCTTGAACCATACCGTTTCCTTAACCGGTTTGCCGCTCTGGTCTGTATACTGGCGATCTGTAGCTACTGAAAAACTCGTCACTGCCTGCCCCGTGGGGGTAAAACGCATTTCAGGGTCTCTACCCAACCTGCCAACAATAACCAGTTTCTGATACATTTGGTCCTCCTTAAAGGTAACGTGCAAGATTTCGTGAACAGTTATTAATTATTTTACAATAAAATTAAAAAACAAACCTGCCGGACCGGTCGCGAAAACTGTACCAGGTTCACAAGGTGTACTGACCCTGCCGTAAAAGCCGCGTTGGGAATAATGTTATAATCCTGCCTGTGAATGCAATGAGATCCCGCAGGGTGATAACCTCGCTTTTCCTGCTCTTGGCCGCGGCTGTTCTGCTTCTCTCTTCAGCGCTGTTCTCAACCCCCGCCGCCGCGCAGGTACTTTACTTCACCCCGACCGCTGATGCCAGCGGTGCCATCTATTACGTTGTCAAACAAGGCGATACCTGCGACAGCATCGCCCTGGTCAACAATATTCCCGTGGATACGCTGCGCAACCAGAACGCGCTGGATTTCGACCAATGCCGCTTTTTGCAGATCGGTCAGAAGCTACTGCTCGGAACGGTGCCCACGGCAGTCATCACACCCGGACCATCGCCTACCCCTACTTCCATCCTGCCCACACCGGAACCGATCAAAGGGTTCGGGGTGATTTGCATCTACCTTTACAATGACATCAATGGCAACGCCATGGCTGAAGAAGTGGAAACTCTTGATACAGGCATCGCCGGCGGACAGGTCAGTATCACTCACCAACGCGGTGAGTACTCCAATGTTGGCACCACCTTGAGCACCGGAGAAGCCCTGTGCTTCAACGATATCCCCGAGGGCGAATACTCCATCAGTATCGCCATCCCCGAGGGGTACAATCCCACTTCCAGCCAGAATGTCAATGTGCTGTTGAAAGCCGGTGATACCTCTACCATTAACTTCAGCGCCCAGGTAAGCGGCAGCGCGGGTTCACCCGGAGAGAGTGGAGAAGAAGGCGGTTCTGTTCTGATCGCGGTTATCGGGGGTCTGATCCTGCTGGCGGGTGTAGGGGTCGGCCTGTACGCGCGATACATCCTGAGAAAATGATCCGGACGGCTCTCGGAGCCGTCCTTTTTTTTATCACCAAATGCTAACCGGTTCTAATCAGCAACGCGCTGTTCTTTCCAGATATCGGCATCGTTGTGGTAACCGGCTTCCTCCCAGAATCCGGGTTTATCAACCGCTGAAAACTCCAGTCCGCGCAGCCACTTGGCGCCTTTCCAAAAGTATGGTGTTTTCAGGTCCGGTCTCTGCGGGATGGCACCGACCACGCCGCGCAGCGGGTAACCGTGGTCAGGGGTGATGGGCACACCATCATAGTGGGTTGCCAGTAAAAAATTCTCTGCCAGCACCACTTCCAGGGGCAGGTTGGCGCTGAACCCGTACTCCGCGTGCTGGATGACGTAGCGTGCTTGCGGTATCAACCTCACCAGCCCCGAATCAATGAGCGTACGCACTGATACCCCTTCCCATAGTGTGTTGAACTTGCTCCAGCGTGTCACGCAGTGAATGTCCATTTGGAGCGTTGTCCGCGGCAGTTTTTCAAATTCCGGCCAGGTCAGGCGCAGCCTTTGCTCCACCTCGCCCCAAACACGAAAGTCCCAACCAGCCGGGTCAAACGCTGGCACCGCGCCGTAATGCAGCACCGGGAACTTCTGGGTGAGCGACTGCCCGGGCGGCAGCCGCCCCTCTGCCTTCATTTGCTCTTCTTCAGCCTTGCGTTGAAAGATACTGTCCATGTGTCACCTGGAATTCATTATATATGCATTTAACCTGGCGGAAAAATTGGTTTTCCAAAATTGGATAAAAATTGACACATATCCTGCGCCTGGTTTACAATTGAACCACAAAGGGAAGGGTATGCTGATATACGCGCAAAGACAGGATCCCTACGAAACCCGGCTGCTCAAACTGCACCGGGATGCCGCCGTACTGGTGGGTAACCTTGCGTATGAGGAGGTCCTGGAGAAGATCGCCAGCATCGCCCTGGAACGCTCCGGCGCCAGTTACGCCGCGGTTGCCACCCTCGATGAACATGGCGAGATCGAGCGTTTTGTTCCCGCTGGAATGCTGCGCACCCAGATCGATAAAATGCCCCACCCGCCGCAAGGGTTCGGCCTGATCAGGGCAATGATGAACATGCGCGGCGCCATGCGCATCGCGAATATCGGCAAAGACCCGCGTCACTACGGTTTTCCGCCTGAACACCCGAAAATGATAGCTCTCCTCGGAGTGCCCATCACCCAGGGGCAGCGCCAGATTGGCCTGATCTACATGACTGATAAGGTGATCTCAGGCGAATTCTCTGATGAAGATCAGCACCTGATGGAGCTCCTGGCAGCATACGCCGGGGTCGCCATCGTCAACGCGCGCTTGTTCCGTGAGTACGCCATGCGTGACCGCGTGCTTACCCGCCAGAACGAGAACCTTTCTCTTCTTAACCAGCTTGCCAGCACCCTTTCCACCAGCACCGAAATAAAAGAGATCCTCGACCAGGGGATGACGCAGCTGGCGGATTACCTGCGTTTGGAAGTGGGCGAGATCTTTATCAAAAATGAAGATAGCAGGCGCCTCGACCTGCTCATCCACCACGGTGAAGCCGTGGACAAGCTATGGAAGCGCGCGCAATTCTCCATCGGTGAAAGCACAGTTGGCCGCGCAGCAAATGGTGACATTCCCATCATCCTCAACCTCACCGAAAATGAATACGCTGATCTCAACCCGCTCACCAAAAAGCGCGGTCTGCACCAGATGGCTGTCATCCCCATGAACGGACGCCGCGGCGTCGTGGGGGTATTGTGCCTGGCTACCTGCCACCCGCTGCCGCTGCAGGAGTCTGACGTTCAGTTCGCCCAGGCGATCGCCGCCTGGATGGCCACCGCCATCGAGAACATCCGCCTGAACATCGCCGGCCGCCGCCTTGCCATCCTTGAAGAACGCGATCGCATCGGTATGGACCTGCACGACGGCATCATCCAGTCGATCTACGCCGTGGGGCTCACGCTGGAACATGCCCGCCTGCTGCTTAAAGACAATCCCGCCACCGCCACCAGCCGTATCGAGCAGGCGGTAGCCGACCTCAACAGCACCATCAGGGATATCCGCGCCTACATCCTCGACCTGCGCCCGCGCCAGTTGAAGAATGAGAACCTGATGGCAGGCATCAACCGCCTGGTACAGGAATTCCGCGCCAACACGCTGGTGGAAGTGACATTGAACGGTCCCAGGGACGGCGTTACCAACCTGCCGGAAGCCCAGGCGCTGGCGCTCTTCCACATCTGCCAGGAAGCGCTGGCTAACATCGCCAAGCACGCCAAGGCTCGGCGCGCCGAGATAACCCTGTGGACCACTGCCGAACGCGTGCTGCTGGAGGTGCGCGACGACGGGCGCGGCTTTGAACAGGAGAAGATCAAACTTTCCATCGGTCATGGGCTTTCGAATATGGAGACGCGCGCCATCAACGCCGGCGGTGAAGTGGATATTTCTTCGGAACCCGGCCTTGGCACCACCGTCCTCGCCTGGGTGCCTTTCCCTGAGCCCGAATATACCGGTAGCGACCGGCTCATGGGTTAAGGCAACCCGACCGGTTGCCAGCGCCGCGCCTTTAGGCTACAATCCCTTTATGAGTTGGGACCTTTTAGGGCACACCTGGGCTGAAAACCTCCTGCGCAAGCACATCGCCAATAATGAAGCCCGCCACGCTTATCTCTTCACCGGCGCTCCCGGCGTTGGCCGGCGCAGCCTGGCTCTGGCATTTGCCAGCGCGCTCAACTGCACCCAGCCCCCTCTACCCGGAGATTACTGCGGCACCTGCCGCGTATGCAGGCACACAGAACGCATGCAGCTGCCCGACCTAAGTATTGTGGCGCCTGAAAACGAGGGGGGCATCATTAAAGTCTCACAGGTGCGCGAGCTGCAGCACACCCTCTCCCTGACTCCCTACGAATCCAGGTACCGCGTGGCATTGCTGTTAAACTTCCAGCTGGCCAACGCCAGCGCGCAGAACGCATTGCTGAAGACGCTTGAAGAAGCCCCCGAGAAGGTGGTCCTGCTGCTCACCGCTGATGCCGCTGATTCCCTGCTGCCCACCATCGCCTCGCGCTGCGAGATCCTCCGGCTGCGGCCAATGGCGATTGACGCACTTGAAGAAGCGCTCATCAGCCGCTGGAATCTGCCGGCGCAGAAAGCCCGCCTGTACGCCCACCTTGCCAGCGGACGTCCCGGCATGGCGCTGCAGATGGCGCGTGACCCGAACCTGCTGGAAAAACGCGCAGCCTGGGTGGAGGAACTACTGCACCTGCTGCCCGCGAACCGCCGGGAGCGCTTCAGCGCCAGTGAAACGCTGGCGCGCAGCCGCGACCAGCTGCGCCTGATGCTGCAGGTATGGCTTTCGTTCGCCCGCGACCTGCTCCTCGCCACCAGCGGCAGCGGTGAGAAAATTGTGAATTTGGATCACCAGGCGGAGATAGAGCGCATCGCCAGCGGTCTGCCCGCCAGGCGCTCGCTTCAAATGGTTAACTCACTGATCGCTTCACTTGAAAAGCTTGAGGCCAACGCCAACCTGCGCCTGCTGCTGGATAACACCCTGCTGGATATCCCCCAAATTAACTGATGTACTGAAGGCTGCCGCGCAGGCTGCGTTCCATGCGCTGAAACTCGGCGGTATAGCGCAGCTCCTCTTTGCGCGGTCTTGGAAAAGTGACCGCGATGTCGCGTGAGATCTCACCCGGGCGCGGTGTGAAGAGCAGCACGCGGTCAGAAAGCAGCAGCGCCTCTGAAATGGAGTGCGTTACCATGATCACCGGCACACGCTGCCCCTGCCAGATGCGCAGCAGTTCACTGCCCATGCGTTCGCGCGTCAGCGCGTCAAGGGCGCCGAATGGCTCATCCAACAGCAGCAGGTCAGGCTCCTGGATAAAGGCGCGGGCGAGCGCAACACGCTGCGCCATCCCGCCCGAAAGTTCAGAAGGCCAGCTGCTGCTGAATTCCTCCAGTCCCACCAGCCGCATCATATCCTCCACGCGATGCACACTTTCCGCTTCATCGACCCCCTGTAATTCGAGCGGCAGCGCGATGTTTTCGCGCACGCTGCGCCAGGGCATAAGGTTGGCATGCTGAAAGACCAGCCCCGCCCGCGGAGTCTTCTCCCCTCTGTTAAAGCGTATGCTGCCGGTTGTCGGTTCGAGCAGCCCGGCGATGAGCCGCAGTAGTGTACTTTTACCGCTTCCCGAGGGACCAAGCACGCACAGGAACTCCTCGCTGCCAAGGTCAAAATTGATACCGCTTAGCGCTTCGAGCCCGCCCTCCGCACCACGGAAGGTCATACCCAGCTGCCTGATCTCGAGAAAAGCGCTGCTCATTGGGCGCCTTTACGGGATAAATTGGTTTTCGAAGGCTTTGCTGAGGTCAAGCTCCTCCTTCAAAAGCCCCATCTGCAGCAGGATGCGCTGCATGTTCTGCCAGGCCTGCGGCAGCGAGTAACCCAGGCGCCCGCCCTGCCACAAATCAATGGAGTTCAGGAGCACCTGCATTTGCACTTCCTGATCAGCTTCCGCCAGGTTCTCCACGTACTTATTGCAGATCTCGTAAGCTTCTTCGGGGTGGTCGGTGGTGTACTGCATGCCCTTGAGCATGGCGCTCACCAGCGACCGCACCAGCTCCGGTTCCTCTGCCAGTGTTTTCTCATTGGTGATGATGCCGTTCGATACCAGGTCAACCGCGTCTGCGACGCGCAGCAGGGTGATCTCTTCTCCCAGGCGCCGCAGCTGCACCGGTTCGTTGGCCACGTAAATGACCACCGCTTCGTCGCGGTCGGCTACCAGCGATTCCACCTGTGTGAAACCGATGGAATCCAGTGTCACATCCGCTTCCTTCAAACCGGCGGAGTCCAGCAGCGCGATGGCGCCGATGTAAGACGCCCCGTAAAGCCCGGGCAGGCCGATCTTGCGCCCGCGCAGGTCCGCCACCGTGTTAATGCCAGTTGCTGCCTTCGCGGCGATGCCCACCGGGTACTGCTGGTACCAGGCCATCACGTATACCACCGGCATCTGCTGCGCGCGCGCCAGCAGCACCTGTTCCCCCGAGACCACGGCAAACTGCAGGTCGCCGGTGGCGGTGAGCACGGTGTTGTCGTTCTCCATACTGTAATCGATGGTCACATCCAGGCCGGCTTCGCGGAAGTAACCCTTCTCGATGGCCACGTAAAGCGGCGCGAACTGCACATTGGGGATGTACCCCACCGGCAGGCGCAGCGGCCGCAGAGGGGCGGCAGTAGCGGTCGGCTCCAGCGCGGGCGCGGTGACCCGCGTGACCACGAACAGCGCGAGAAGAATAACCCCGATGATGGCAAGAATGAGTATGTAAAGCGTTGTTTTTTTCATGTGTTCCCTCGCGGTTAAGATCTCAACCCCGGTCAGCCCCACGCCAGCGCGTGGTGCGCCTTTCTGCCAGCATCGCCAGCCCGTAAAGGCTCATGGCCATCAGGATGAGTGTAAAAAGTGAAACGAACACCAGCGCGGTATCGAACTGCCCCCGCCCAACATTGATGAGAAACCCCAGGCCGCGGTCAGCCCCCACGAACTCTCCCACCACCGCACCGATCACCGAGAGCGCCGCCCCGATGCGCAGCCCGCCGAAGAGCACCGGCAGCGCCGCCGGTAGTTCAAGGTAGCGCAGCGTCTGCGCGCGCGTGGCGCGCATCGAACGCATCAGGTCGTACAGGTTGGCGGATACAGCCCTGAAGCCGATGATGGTGTTCACCAGAACCGGGAAGAACAGTGTGAGCGCGCAGATGAGCACTTTGGAAAATATTCCCTGCCCGAACCAGATAATGAGCAGCGGCGCGATGGCCACCGTGGGGATGGCCTGGCTGGCTACCAGGTAGGGGGAGATTACTTTTTCCAGCAGGCGCGATTTTGCGAGAAGGTAACCCAGCGTCATCGCCACCAGGCTGCCCGCCAGCAGCCCCAGCAGCACCTCCAGCAGCGTCACCCCGGCGTGGAAGAACAGCGTGCCGTCGCCCGCCACCTGCAAAAACTTGGTCCATACCGCGCGCGGCGGCGGCAGTAAAAAGGCGGGCGGCTTGCCCCAGTCAATGATCAGCGCCCAGACCCCCAGCACCACGAACAAAGAGATTCCCGCCAGCCAGCCGTTGTGGCGCGCTAAAAATTCCAGCGCGGGCTGGCTGCCGTCGTTCGCGGGTCCGTTCCCGGTTTTCAGGTCGTAATCAGTGCGCAAAAAAAGCCTCGAAACGCGTAAGTTTTCGGGGCGGGCTGACAGGCAGCTACAACACCTGTTCTGGCTGCTCTTCTTTCATCCGGACTGTACCGTCGACCCCGGAATTTCACCGGATCGTGCGCGCGTGATGCGCTCGTGGGTTTTCACCACCGATCGGGAATTGAGGCGCGAACCTCTCACCCTGCCCCGAAGAAGCGTATTGGATTGAGGGTATTTTATACCGGTGTAGGGGTGGTGTCAAGGAGACAGGGTAGGGGCACGATACACCTCCAATTTACTGGGGCGTGCATAAACAACGAAATCGCGCTCCTGCTCTTTCAAGCCTTTACCCATCATTTGGTTTTTACTTAAAGAATCCTTATATATTTAGCAGGAAAACGCACTACTTACTGCTATACTAATTAAAAATTCCAGAGATATCTAAAAGAAAGGGATTGTCAATGTTTCGGAGATTAATTACCCTTTCGTCTTTGTTCTGCTTGCTCCTGAGCGGATGCTCATTTCCTGCTGGATTTAGCAAACCAATAACCCCTACCACCACGCTCGCGCCCTCGGTGACCCCAACTCCCACCATTACTCCCACGCCTTCCGTGACACCCTACACACCCAAGGTTCGTTCTTTGGTAACCCTGGAAATGGTGAAGAACCTTGACGCTGCCATTCCCATCAGCCTGGATGAAAACAACAATCTCGTCGGACTGCCTGAAAAAATCGACCCGGACAGGAAAGAACATGTGAAGAAACAATATCAGGCTCTTATAAAGAAATTTGGAGCCTGTGATGCGTTTTACAGTGAAGATCCTCTTACCGGACACCACGTATTGAACCTCATCATCGGAGGAACAGTCTTCCATCGTATCAGGGTTAACGAGGAGGGCGGAAAAGAACTTTACAACTATCCAACAACCTTTGAATACACAGACGGAGAGGTTGTACTGGTCGGAGACTACAGCTCTGTTTTGTTTATCGGAAATACCATAGGGGTATTATGGGAAGATGGGGTTCCACAATTGCTGGCCAACAGGGTGGTGCTGCCCAACGGCGACAGTTATTTTACCCATTACCTCGTCTACACAGAACCTTACTCGTATACTGCAAACCTCTGGAAGGAAGTGCCCGGTGTGTCTGATGTCATGGCCGGGTTTCCGAGCGCGGAATACGAACTTAATCCAAAACATACCCAATCCATATCCTATAAATACATGGGTGTACAGATGAATGGCGAGGTGATTACTGATGATTCAATCAGACCCGCCTCGATCAATAAGGTCACAATCTCTGACGATATTTTCGCCGAATACGTCGCCAGGCTTTTATTTGGCGTTTGGTGGAAGAACGGACCAGAACAACACGCGGAGGCTGCTGAAGAAGGTGACTTCGAGGAATTTATGAGGTTATGGGCGCAAGCTCAGAACAGCGGAGCGATTGAAGACTGGTTAAAAGTTCAAATCAACAATATCTGGGCCAATGACCTTGCTGACGGGGCGGGGTACGATCAGCAGCCTTATTCCATGTGGTTCATGTATGAAGGGGAAACCCCTGACGGGATCCGGGACATTGAGAACTTTTCAATCGTGCTTTTGGGCTCAGATGGTGATTTGTATGTCACAAAATGGTGGTGGAAAGCAGGTTTTGGAGTAAATTTAAATAAAGAAACTCTTTCTTTATATTACTATTACATAGATTACTCCAATACATGGGGACCCTGGGCAGTGGCGACGGGCGGTTTATCAGGGGCAATGGATTTCATTTTAAAAAATCGAGGTGGTGAAGTAGATAACATAGACTTTATTAACCATAATTCATCACTGGAACAGTTGTTACGATGGGGGCTCGTCGTTCAGTAATTTTTTTGAGATTTTATCGAAAAATATCGTGCGTCGGAAATTTCCTCATAGGGATTCTTTTAGGAAATCACTTAATATTTGTACAAACCGCGTGTCACAAGTCACTCACCTATGCCTTCCACCGCCACCTCGAACTGGCGCGAGTTATCCAAATTCTCTTCCCAGCCGTCCCACACCAGCGTCGCCAGCGGTACAGGCTCTCCGTGAGAGAGATCGAAAATCTCCAGCTGGGTATAACCCAGCCCGCCGCGGCTGATCTCGAAGGTCAGCACCTGCGCGCCTTCCTCCGGGTAGAACTGGACATCCACCACCGTCTCAACGCTGCCCCCGCCTTCGGCGCGCTCTAACGGCTGCGTGAGGGTGATGCGCTCGCCCTCCGGACCGGCGTAGAGCGCTTCAGAGCTGGCGGATACAACCGCCGGTTTCTGCCACGCGCCACCTGAGACCAGGCGGAAATTTGTCCAGTCAGACGTGGTTGTCAGCCTGAAGCGCAGCGGGTACGCCATGGGCCACTCATGCGCCAGGAAGGTTTCCACCCATTGACGGGTGAGGGTGATGTAACCATCGGGTGGCAGCGATTCGTAATCGCGGTAGTTGTACCCGGCGCCGTTATCCATCCCCGTCAATGCCGGTTCGATTTGTGTGCCCTCGTGCCACTCATTGAAAGTGGTGATGGCTACCATCTGCGGCTCTACACCGGTGTCGAACATCGCCTGCCAGCGCGCGGCGTAGGTTTCACCGTCGCGTCGGGGATTGAACGTGATACCTTCGTAGCCTATGTTATGCGAAATGGTAGAGCCAGGGTTCACCCCCGGTATGTACCAGGCGCCAGTTGGCAGTCCCTTGGCAAAGGTGTATGCTTCTGCCATGTCAGAGTCGAGCACACCATACTTATACGACCCGTCAAAATGTCCTTCGGTCACCCACTCGGTGCCATTCTCATCGGCGATCATCAACCCGCCCTCCGGCAGCGCGTGTATCTGGTCCAATGCCTCGACCCAGTAGGTAAGCTCGACCGGCGGGTTGTTATCGTCCATGTAGCGCGCAGCCCAAATTAAAAACAATCCTTGCTTCTTACCAGGGCTGCTCCACAGGCTGCCCTCTTCCGACCAGTAAAACGCCGGGTGCGTGCCGTAACTCTTATAAATATATTTCACATCACTTAGCAATCTTTGGGCGGTGCGCCCCCCGTAAGGTTCAATATGGAAAGCTACTTTAACACCATATCGTTCTCCCATCTCCAGTAACAGCGGCACCACTTTATCTGTGTTGGAACCTGGACCCCACCACGAGGTGATGGCCACCCCCACCCCGGCCTGGCGCATCCACGCGAAGTGCTGCGCCACAACCAGTGGGTCAGCGCTGCTGTACGCGCCTAGCACCGGGTAGTAATCACTAGAGATGTCCAGCGGGGGGTTTTTCTGCGCTTCATCCCAATGGATCCACTTGTAGTCAATATCCGGGTTACCGTACCACGAGTAGTAGTACGCGGCGACTCGCTCCGAGGGATCTGGTCCAACCACCTCGGGGTACGCCGGGGTTGCAGCGGGCGCGGGAGTAACCGTGGGTGCCGGGGTATCCGTGGCTGATGGCAAGCCCGGAAGAGTGACTTCACCGCAGGCGGCGAGCAGGAAAATAAAACTCAATAGTCCAGGAAACATCTTTTTCATAATTACCTCCCTAAAAGGATGCTCTGCTTTTTAAATTATCCCTTCGCTATAGGACATGCCTTATCGCCCTTTTTCCGAACAAACAATCCACTCTTTCACTATAACCTGGTCAAGGAATAAATCCCGGAATTGTGCGATATACTGTGGAAAAATCCTCACTTTTGATTATAGAGCGAAGCAGCATGTTTAAACCTTTCAGTTCCTTGGTGGATATCACACCGGGTTTGTGCCATAATTAATAGACAAACGGAGAAATAGATGAGCGAGTCCGAACACCTGGCCGAGGCCCTCACCAGGCTGCTGTTTGAAGAAGAGAACGGCTGGTTCCTGCCGGCTTACCAGGCGCTGGAGGGACTCTCGGCAGAGCAGGCGGCGCGCTCGCCGGGCGAGAAGTTCAACAGCCCCTGGGCGATCGTGCGCCACATGACCTACTGGATGGAGTTCATCCAGCTGCGCCTGCGCGGTGAAGAACCCAAACCAATCTTAGGCGAGGACTGGCTGCCGCTGCCGGACCCCGCGAGCGAATCTGCCTGGGCTGCGGATAAACAGCGCCTCAAAGAGGTGACGCTTCAGCTGGCTGAAACTGTGCGCGCCTGGGATGACAGCCTGCTGGAAGAGCCTTTTTCAAAAAGCGGGCACAACCGCCGCCAGGTCATCCAGGGCGTCATCGGGCACAACTGCTACCACACTAACGAGCTCATTTGCTCGCGTCACATGCTGGGCTACTGGCTGGAACAGACGTAGGAGAGCAGCATGGATCCCGTCATCAACTGGCTGTTGGAAGGCGAACCCTGGGTGGTGTACGCCGCGCGCCGCTGGCTGCTCAATCAACCAGTGAACAGCCCGGATGTAACCTCAGCCCGCCAGGGCATGATTGAACACCCCTTCATCAACAGCCTTGTCACGGAGTTGAAGGGCTGGCCGGGCCTGACCATCAGCAGTCACAAGAGCGCGGGCCAGATGTTTCACAAACTGGCCTTCGCTGCCGAGTTGGGTTTGGAAACCTCCGACCCTGGCCTGGAGGAGGTGGTTAATCGTGTCCTCGAGCACCAGTCGGAACAGGGACCGTTCCAGTTGCGCTCCAACACGCCGGTGCATTTCGGGGGCAGCGGGGAGGATACCTGGGCATGGGCATTGTGCGACGCGCCGATTATCCTTTACGCGCTCGTGCGCTTCGGGTTGAGAGATGACCCGCGCGTGCGCCGCGGGGTGGACTACCTCACCGGCCTGGTGCGCGCCAACGGCTGGCCCTGCGCCGTCTCACCGGAGTTGGGGCGCTTCCGCGGTCCCGGCCGCAAGGAAGATCCCTGCCCCTTCGCCACCCTCATTATGCTGCGGCTGCTCTCGGCATGCGATGACCTGCGCGATAGCGAACCCGCCCGCCTGGGCGCGGCCGCCCTGCTCGACCTGTGGGAGAGGCGTGAGAAGGAACACCCTTACATCTTTTACATGGGCACTGATTTCTGCAAACTCAAGTACCCGCTGGTCTGGTACGACATCCTGCACGTCGCCTCGGTGCTGTCGCGCTTCCCGCGGCTCGCGGGCGACCCGCGCCTGGAGGAGATGCGGCGGATCCTGCGCGCCAAAGCTGATGATGAAGGCAGGTACACCATCGAATCCGCCTGGATGGTGTGGAAGGATCAGGAGTTCGGGCAGAAAAAACAGCCTTCGCGCTTGCTTACTTTTCAAGTGCTGCGGGCGTTGGAAACTTCATGAACGGGGGACCTGTCACCCTGCCTGTCATAGATCTCCCTTCACTGCAGGGAGTTTCACAAACGCTGCTCATGACCCTGCACGCAAGATCGCAGGCATCTCAACACCCCGGGCTTGATATCCGGGATCTTCGGTCGGTTGAAATTGCAGCCCGCCTGAATGTTGACCTTTCACGTTTCCGCGTATCACGGCTAACGGCTGTATGTATACTCATGCGACAGAGAAAAATTGACGCGATGGTCAGCGCATTTTTGACGGGGCATCCTGATGCGCGGGTATTCCACATTGGCTGCGGACTGGATTTTCGCTTCGAACGCCTGGATAATGACCACGTCGAATGGTTTGATGTTGACCTCCCCGATGTGATCGCGTTGCGCCACCAGTTGTTTCCGCCTTCTAATGGAAGGTATCATTCACTGGCCAATTCCGCCCTCGAACCCGGGTGGATAAACCGGGTTGAACACCTGGCCGCACGGCCTCACCTGTTCATCATAGAAGGACTGCTTCCTTATTTGACCGAAGCCCAGGTAAAGGCGCTTGTGCTGGAACTGAAACAACGCTTCGAGGGTAGTCACCTGATTTGCGACTACCACACATTTGTCGGCAATCAGTTTGTCAACCTGCAATTAGCGCTGACAGATATAGAAGCACGCGCTCACTGGTACGTCCACAAGCCTTCTGATTTGGAGCACTGGGCTGAAGGGATCCGGCTTTTGGAGGAATGGTGCTATCCGGATGATGAACAACCTCCCCATAGGTTACTTCGCCAGATCCGTCCGATCCCGTTGCTGGCCAGAAGCTCCGGTATACTCCACTGCCGGTTAGGCACGGCATCCGCAGGATAATGGGCCTTGGTCAGAAAAAACCTCCCGTATCCAGCAGGAATGCGGGAGGTCGATTTTCGGGTGTGACCAGTTACTGCTTCGGCACAAAAGTAGGCGTGCCGCTGATGATGCCATCGTATGCTGCAACATACAGCTTGTCACCCCTGCTGTTGAACCAGGCGTAATCGATGTTGATCCGTCCGTCTTCCTGCAGGTAGTGCCTGATGACCATGCCCGGAGATCCCATGTACTGCGCCACCTGGGTGTATGGCAGGTGATAACCTGAATCCTTGGCCATCTGCATGATCGCGTCATAGGCGGATTTATCGAACTCGATCCCGATATCGACAGCCTGCACCTGGCCAATATCCTTCCAGTAGATCAGTCCTGACGTGGTGACACGCGTGTAGCTCGTCATGCCGCCGCCGATATCGAACATATACGTGTCCTTGTGGTCAGCGCGCGGTTTGAGCTGGCTGGTGGAGCTCACCAGCGGACCGATGATGGGTTCAAGATCAACCACTTCGTTCACCGGGATGGAAAGATACTTGAGATACGCGTCCGTCGCCAAAAATCCCTTGCCTTCCGGCATATCCGCGGAACCAGTAGTGCTGCCCGCCTCACCGCCTGCAGGCGCCGCCGGGGCCGCGGCAGGGGGCACAACGGCCGCACCGCCGCGCGGGATGCCCACCAGCTCCACCGCGTCGATCTCGTTCCAGCCAAGTCCGAGCACGGATTGGTCAACCGTGATGCGCAGCTTGTTGATGTACACTTCCTTATCCGGCTCAATGGTAATGAGCATGTCGTACGGGCAGTAATCCGTGGTGTACGGCTCGCCCTCCCAGATGAGATACTCAGCGCCATCATCCGCGATGCCGGTGATATCCACCACCTGCGAAGGGCTGTAATTCTGCCAGATAGTCAGTTCGTAGGGAATGACCGCCGTTTCATAGGTCAGCTCGATCCATTCCACCGTGTTTGAAGAGAGAGAAGCCCAGGCGAAGACATCGTCCTGGCAGTCTCCCACGTTGGGCTCGCCGGTTGCCTGCCTTGCAGACCAGCCCTCATCGGCGTATTGCGAGCTGGCCACAGCGCTCACCGCCCACTGGCGCAGCATGCCGCCTGAGCCGGTTGAAGCCGCGGGCTCTTCACCGCCAACGGGCGCACTGATGCCGGGTGCAATTTCGGCGGCCGGTTCACCCGCGGGTTCTTCAACAACGACCTGCGCCGGGGTGAAGAAGCTGATGGATTTCAAAACCTTGTCGAAATCCTTGTTTACCGTTTTCCAGTCCTCCTCCGGCGCCACCCCGAACATAACGAACTGTTGGGTCGGTTCTACCATCACGATGACCATGCGCCCGACGACATCCTCCCCCGTGGTGCTTTCGATGCCGACATCAAGCCCTGAGACGCCGCCGACCTTTACTTTCCTGGGTTTGGCGAGTTCACCATCCGTGAAGGTTTCCTCCATGCGCGCGAGGAGCGTTTCGTTATCCAGCGCCTCTTCGCTGGTGCCTCCGATCATGGCCAGCATCGGACCGGTCTCGGGGTCTGCGCCTGGGGCGAGCATCTGGGTGATGCCAAAATCCTCGCTCAGCTCATAACCCTCGACAGGTTTAAAGGAATACCCGCCGGCTTCCGAGCGGAACTCATCTGAAGATGCTGTATCATCATCTCCACCAGGCAGCAGCCCGCCCAGGCTGCACGCCGTAAGAAAGACCGTCAGCACGCACAAGACGATGACCCTGCCCCTGATTGCTGTTGCCATGCTCTCCTCCTTGGTATGCAATTGAAACGAACGCGAATGGTATTCAGGGTGTTCCCGCAGATCAAGGCAGGAAAACACTTAAAAGATTATAGCAATTTTTTCCTGAATTACACCTGTATGGTTTGTTAATTGGCATCTACTTTAATAATCGGGGTAAGTTATCAAATGACAAAAAAACAGACCCGGTGGTATCTTAATTTGAGCAGCGATTGACACAGGAAAGCGTTCTTAAAGGTACCGATGGTTATACCGGGGTATGAACCGGAATTGTAGCCAACCCTGTTAAATCGAATTCTCCTTCAGTTCCTATCGAAAGAGAAACCAGTTTATCGCGGGAATTTTAGCGGCGCCGAGTGAGTTGACTAGATTGATCGAAAATAAGGCGGGTGACGGTAATGACACCCGCCTTTTGGAACTCGCAGGTTTAACCTCTTAATTCTTATCAGTTACTCAAAATCGACGACCACTGTTTCAACTTTATCAACCATGTACTCATTGGGCTTGACGCAGGGTCCCTCTATGACCTCCAGATCAACCAGTCCCTGGCAGGGTCCACCCCATTCCGCGATAAATGTATGATGTCCAGTCATACCCTCTGGGAAATTGAAAACCCAGATCTTTCGTAGCCATGGCGGTGGATTCCCGGGTTCTACAATCACCGAGTTTTCATTGTAGTCCTCCGCTATCGGCACTCCGTCGATGGATAACGTAAAATCGTACAACCCTGTCATTTTGCCAACTGGATTTTCCCAGCCGTGAGCGATATAGAATGGCTCGCCAGCCGGGAAAGTCTCACTGTGGGAGATCCACATGGTGATTTGCTCCCCGGTCCGCACTTTGCTGCTCGCTGCAATGGAGGTCAGGCAAATCAGAAACGCCAGTACCAATAGAATTGCGGTCGTTTTTTTCATATTATCATCCTCCATATTCAAATTCTGGTTTTTTGTGATTAGGTTACTTGAGTGATCCTCCTTTCACAATTCGAGGTATTTCGTGGTCACGAAGAATGTCCGAATAAAAAAACCGCCGATAATATCAGCGGTTTTGATGCCAGTTTCAAACGTTGCTATCCGCGTGCAGTGAAAAATCAATTCTTATTTGATTATACAGCGAAAGCCGCCGTTTTCAATCCTCTGGGGAGGATAGCGATATTTTTCGTTGACACCCTTCCCGTCCTGCGGTATCCTTAACCTCGCGCTCCGGATGGGACCGGCGCGGCAGAGCCCTGCGAACCCCGCCAGGTCCGAGAGGAAGCAGCGGTAAGGAGGATACCCTGGGCGCCGCCGGCAAACCTGTCCGGACGCACTTTTGAAACCCTGGAGAACGATGCAGAATCCCTCCACACCACCCGTGTGTAATTACGAAGGCTCTGATTACCAGACCAGCTTCTGGGAAAAGGGCGGGCGCGCGTACGAAGACGGCTGCGAAGCCGTGGCGCTGAAGCGCCTGCTGCCGCACTCAGGCCGCCACCTGCTGGAACTGGGCGCGGGGGCCGGGCGCAACACGCCGCGCTACAGCGGGTACGGGCGCGTGACCCTGCTGGATTACTCAAAAACCCAGCTGGAACAGGCGCACCAGAGACTCGGCAATAACCCGAACTACCGCTACGTCGCCGCGGATATTTACCGCCTGCCCTTTGTTGACGGCCTATTCGACGGCGCCACCATGATCCGCACGCTGCACCACATGGCCGAGCCGCAGCTGGCGCTGGCGCAGGTGCGCCGCGTGCTCGAACCCCGCGCCGCGTTTATCCTGGAGTACGCCAACAAGCGCAATCTCAAATCCATGCTGCGCCACCTGCTGGGGCGGCAGGATTGGTCGCCCTACACCCGCGAGGCTGTGGAGTACATCCCGCTCAACTTTGACTTTCACCCCGCTGCCGTCAGGGAGTGGCTGGGCAGCGCCGGTTTCAGCATTGAACGCATGCTCACCGTCAGCCACCTGCGCGTGGGTTTTCTCAAGAAAATTCTTCCCGCCAGGCTGCTGGTGGCGATCGATTCAGTGCTGCAGCTCAGCGGCGGGCTCTTCCGGTTGACCCCCAGCGTGTTCCTGCGCGCGAGCGCCGGCAGCGCCGGTAACAAAGCGGCAGAGGGAACATTCTTTGCCTGCCCGGCCTGCGGCGCTCCGTTGGAAGACACCCCCCCTCTCATCCGCTGCTCCGGCTGCGGGCAGGAATACCCCGTCACTGACGGCATTTACGACTTCAGGCTCAACGCGCCGGCGGGAGCGGACTGACCCCATGCCTGATGCCCTGCTGGATGATCTGAACCCGCAGCAGCGACGCGCGGTGACCGCGGGCGACAGCGCCGTGCTGGTGCTGGCCGGCCCGGGATCAGGCAAAACCCGCGTGCTCACGCGCCGGCTAGCTTACCTGATGGAGCGCTGCAGCGTACCGGCTTATGACATCATCGCGGTCACCTTCACCAATAAAGCCGCGCGCGAAATGGAAAACAGAGTAATAAACATGTTGCAGCAGAACCTTGAAGGCATCTGGCTGGGCACCTTTCACGCCATGTGCGCCCGCCTGCTGCGCCGTGAAGCCAACTACCTGCCTTATCGATCCAATTTTGTCATCTTTGACGCCGACGACCAGGAGTCGCTGGTCAAGCGCGCCATCCGTGAATTGAACATCGATGACAAGACCCACCGCCCGGCAGGCATTCACGCCGCCATCTCCGCCGCCAAAAACGACCTGCTGCTGCCTGAGCAGATGCCCATCCACACCTACCGCGATGAAGTGGTGGCACGCGTGTACAAACGCTACCAGGAGATGCTGGTAGCCAACAACGCGGTGGATTTTGATGACCTGCTGCTGCTGGCGGCGCGCCTGCTGGAGGAAAACCCCGGCGTGGCGGAGCGTTACGCCAGGCGCTTCCAGCATGTGCTGGTCGATGAATTCCAGGATACCAACCTGGCGCAATACACCCTGCTGCAGCAGCTTTGCTCACATCACAAGAACATCTTCGTGGTGGGCGACGAAGACCAGTCCATATACCGCTGGCGCGGCGCCGATTATCGCAACGTGCTGCGCTTTCAGCAGGACTTCAACGGCTGCGAGGTCATCCTGCTGGAGCAGAACTACCGCTCCACGCAGAACGTGCTCGACGCCGCCCGCCAGGTGATCGACCGCAACGGCAACCGCACCCCAAAACACCTGTTTACCGAACGCGGCACCGGCAACAAGCTGGTGCAGTTCACGGCGGTGGATGACATCGCCGAAGCCGCCTACGTGGTGGATACCATTCAACAGTACCTGGACTCCAGGCGGGCAGCCGCCAGTGATTTTGCCGTGATGTACCGCACCAACGCCCAGTCGCGCCTGGTGGAGGAAGCCATGATCCGCGCGCGCCTGCCCTACAGGCTGGTGGGAGCGTTGCGCTTCTACGGCCGGCGCGAGATCAAGGATATGATCGCCTTCCTGCGCCTGACCGAGAACCCAGGCGACGAGGTCAGTCTGCTGCGCGTGATCGCCGTGCCGCCGCGCGGTATCGGCGAAAAGACCATCCTGGCGCTACAAAGCGCCGCCTTCCAGGCGAGTGTGACTCCCGGAGAAGTGCTGCTCGACCTTGGACGCAAAGGTGAGGATTCCCCTTTCCGGTCTGCCATGGGACGTTCGGCTTCGCTGCTGGCGGATTTCGGCGCGCTGCTCTCAGATTGGCATTCTCTTAAGGACCAGGTTTCACTGGTCACACTTTTTGACCGCATCATCAGCGACACAGGCTACGAACCTTACATCAATGACCAGTCGGATGAGGGCAACGACCGCTGGGAGAACATCCAGGAGCTCAGGCGGCTGGCCTATGATTACGACGAAAAAGGTCTGACGGAATTCCTGCAAAATTTAGCCCTGGTCTCAGACCAGGACACGCTGCCCCCCGAGGCTGACCAGAAGCCCGCGGCACCCCAGCAGGCGGTGACCCTGCTCACACTCCACGCCGCCAAAGGATTGGAATTCAACCAGGTGTTCATCATGGGGCTGGACGAAGGGTTGCTGCCGCACAGCCGCAGCCGCGACGACCCCGAGGAGATGGCCGAGGAGCGGCGCCTGTTCTACGTGGGTATGACGCGCGCCCGCAACCAGCTCTACCTGCTGCGCTCCGAACGCCGCTCCAGTTATGGCAACTGGGAGTACAGTGAGCCCTCGCGCTTTCTGGAGGACATCAGCGATGAGCTGGTGACACAACAGGGCAAGCGCGGCAGCTCGCCGCGCGCCGCGAAGTTTGACGACATGCGCTGGACGACCACGGGCGTCAGCTCCTTTCAAAAACGGGAGCGGAAACCGGAAATCCCCAGTGAGACGCATTATAAACCCGGCATGCGTGTGCGCAACGCCGCCTGGGGTGAGGGACTGGTGCTGGAAAGCCGTGTGGATTCCGATGGTGAAGAGACGATGGATGTGCACTTCGAATCAGTCGGTTTCAAGCGCCTGCTGGCGTCGCTGGCAAACCTGGAAATACTCCCGTGAGTGGAGAGCAGAGAAACGAGAGTGGTCATTAGTGATTCGTAATTGGGTATCAGGAGAACAAAAACCTTGACCCCATTTCTGGAATTTTTCTTAACTTGTTAAAAATGACCGGATAAATCAAAACGATGTCATATCTTTTCGCCGCCCTTCCCATCCTGCTGGTGCTCGCACTGATGCTTTTCTTCCGCCGCGGCAGCCACGAAGCGGGCTTCGGCGGCTGGCTGGCGGGCCTCTTGGTGGCTTTTTTTATCTTTGGCCTCAACTGGAGCGTGTTGTGGGTCTCGCAGGTGAAGGCGCTGCTGCTCTCAGTGAACGTGCTCACGGTGCTGTGGCCGGCGCTGTTGATGTACCACATCGTCGACAAAGCCGGCGGGGTGCGCGCCATTGCCTACGCCCTGCAGGAGATGATCCCGGAACCGGGTTGGTTGCTGGTGGTGCTGGCGTGGATGCTCTCCGCACTGGTGGAAAACCTGGCAGGGTTCGGGCTGCCCATCGCCATTATCGCACCCATGCTGATTCTACTGGGGGTGATCCCGGTGCGCGCCGTGGCGGCCGCGGCCATCGGCCACAGCTGGGCGGTTAGCCTGGGCGGCATGGCCCTGGCCTTCCGCACCATGATGGATATCACCGGCATGAACGAGAACGAGGTCTTCCCGCTGGCCGCGCTGCTGCTGGGGGTGACCGTGCTGCTTACCGGGATGGCATCGGCCTTCGTGTTGAAACAACTGCATTACTGGAAGCGCATCCTGCTGCTGGCGTCCGTTGTGGCGCTCACCCAGTACCTCATCGGTCTCACCGGGGTAATCCCGTTGAGCTCTTTTACCGCCGCCATCGCGGGAATCGGCGGGGGTTTGCTGCTCACGCGGCGCCCGCCGGGGCAGAAGATCCGCGCCAGCGCCAGCCCACAGCTGCGCGCCGGGCTGCTCTCTTACGGGGTTCTCTTCGGCAGCATTCTCGTTGTTTCCATCATCAAACCGCTCAACCAGCTGCTGGCCGGGGTGCGGTTGAACTCTTGGTTCCCGCAGGTGGCCACAAACGACGGCCTCATCACCGCGGCCGGACCCGGTTTTATCTACAAACCTTTTACCCACCCGGGGGTATGGATCCTGTTCAGCGCGGTGGTCGCGGCTGTGGTTTTGCCCCGCGTCACGCGCTCCGGAACGGCTCACCTTAAAGCATCCCTGCTGGGCACCTGGCACTCCGCCTTGCCGGCCAGCCTGGGCACCATCTTCATGATCGGGCTTTCCTCGCTGATGGAACACACCGGCATGACCCAGCTCATCGCGCAGGGGTTAAGCCTGGCCTTCGGCAGCGTGTACCCGCTGGTGGCGCCGCTGGTGGGCACGCTGGGCGCCTTCGCCACCGGCAGCAACACCAATTCCAACATTCTCTTCGGCCCCATGCAGAAGGGCGTGGCGGCGCTGCTCGCCATCAGCCCCGTCATCCTGCTGGCGGCGCAAACCACCGGCGGCGCGCTGGGCAGCATGATCGCCCCGGCCAAGCTGGCTGTGGGCGGCAGCACCAATACCATGAAAGGCCGCGAAGGCGAGATCCTGCGCCTCACCCTGCCCATCGGCCTGGGCTGCACGCTGCTCATTGGCGTACTGGCGTTGGTAATCCTGCAAATTCTGTAAACCGGTGTTTTTCGAACACCCCTGCAAACAGACCCGTCAAGCTGACCCATGAAAAGGTGATTAACAACTTCATGGGTTGTTTATTTGTCGTAATACGGGTTCGGTTTTTGAACCCGCCATCAAAACAGCTACATCCCCGTCACTGCGCGCTGCACAAATGTCAGCACCGCCATTATCAGGAAGAGCGCGATGGCGATGAGCGACCATGGTCTGCCGGTGTTCGTAGCGATGCCCAGCAGCCCGCCCGCCCCGGCGAAGAACAGCACCACGTAAGTGATCACCATCCAGCGTACCTGCCGGAAATCGATCTTGAAAATGAAATCCAGCAGCAGCTCCACCAGCAGCCACAACAGGATCGCACCAAGCTGGATGTAATACAGCACCGGCCGCCCTTGTGATGGCGCTTTGATCAGCAGGTACAGCAGCGGGATCGCCAGCAGCAGTTCAAAAATACCCAACCAGAACTCGAACCGAGGTCTGCCGGCCAGTCTGGATACGAAAACCAGGATGGCAGAGACAAAGAACGCCAGCGCGGTGACAGCCCCGATGAGATTCGTCTTTTCCATGGTTCACCTCTTATGGGTATTACACGGATATAAAGATCGATCGATTTTTGAGCTTTTGGTGTGTTGAAAACGCAATCCACGAACTGACCCATGAAAAGGTTGTGAGTAACCTTTTCATGGGTTGTTTCACCCGCGTACAATATGGCTCGCGATGATGATTAAGTTGTGTGGTGAAATCGTACTTTATACAGTAGCACGCTCAGCCGAGGATTTCAAGCAGGTTTTCAACCCGGTATTCTTCGATCCTGCCGGTGTCGCCCAGCAGCGCCAGTTGCGGATCGAGCGGAAGCCTGAGCCAGCGCTGCGCGTCTACCGCCGCTGCCAGTTCCTCCAAGTGGCTGGGACCGAAGATCTCGTGGTCGCCGCCGCCAGCCGGGCAGGGGTAATAACTCATGTTCTCCACCACCCCCAGCACGGGGATGTTGAGCTGCTTGAGCATGGAATCCGCCTTGCGCACCACCATACCGGCCAGCTGCTGCGGCGTGGATACCAACACCACCCCGTTCACCGGCAGGGTCTGCATCACCGTCAACGCTGCGTCTGAGGTGCCGGGCGGCAGGTCCACCAGCAGCACGTCCAGCCTGCCCCACAGCACATCGCGCCAGAACTGCTGGATCGAGCCCGCGATAAGCGGTCCGCGCCAGATCACGGCAGCTTCTTCAGTGGGTACGAGCAGGTTAGAAGACATCACCCTGATGCCCAGGCCACTGACCGCCGGCAGGATGCCCTGCTCGCTGCCGCGCAATCCGCCGGGCGGCAGCCCGAAAAGCCTGGGGATGCTCGGACCGGTGATATCGGCGTCGAGGATGCCGACCTTTTTGTTCTGTCGCGCCAGTTCGCAGGCCAGCAGCGCCGTTATGGAAGACTTGCCAACCCCGCCTTTTCCGCTCATCACCGCGATGACCCGTCCGACCTTGTTGAATTTGTTCAGCTTCGGCAGTTCCGGCCCACCCTGCGGAAAGAGCACCTTGCGCTCCTCCTCGCTCATCACCGCCTGGGTGATCTTCACTTCCTTCACCCCGGGTATCTTGAGCACAGCTGCACGCGCGTCGCGCTCCATCTGGTGTTTTAATGGGCAGCCGGCAATGGTGAACGCCAGGGTAAAAGCCACCACGCCGTCATCCGAAATGGCAACCTCCCTGATCATCCCAAGTTCCACCAGGTTGCGTCCCAGCTCGGGATCCATCACCCCGGTTAATGCGTCATATACATGCTTCTCAGTGATCATATCGCTCCAGTGTGTATCGATGGTAATTTGCTGGAGATGATTATAATGGATACAGAGATGGAGAAAATAAAATGAAACGCATCCTATTTCCGGTGCTGCTTGTCGTTTCAGCGCTCGCTTTGATGGCCTGCAGTGTCAGTTTTGACCTTTTCGGTAACAACGCAGAACCCACCCTCATAACCCCTCCAACCAACCCGCCTGCCGTGGCAACCCCAACTTTGGTTCCGGAGCCCACGGTAATCATCGCGCTGCCCTCTCCCGAGGTCATTGAGCAGGAGATTACCGTCTTCTTTTTGGACGAGAATCGTTTCGTCGCAGCCATTGAGCCTTACGAAGTGGCCTTGACCCGCACCACCACAAACAACGACCTGCCGTTGGCGGTGCTTGAAGCCTACTTCGCCGGTCCAACCGCGGATGAGTACAACCAGGGGCTGCGGATGCACGGCAGCGGTTTCACGCATGTACGCGCTTTGAGCATTGAGAACGGCATTGCCCGCGTCTTCCTGGGTGGTGAATGCGCCAACAACGGCGCAGCTTACTCGGTAGCAGCGTTGATCATGAAAAATCTCGAGCAGTTTCCCGAAATTACCGCAATCAAGATCTACGACGAGAACGATTCCACCCTCGACCCGGATTCTCCCAACAGCTCCCTGCCTTACTGCCTGGAACCGTAACAACTCGGCTGGAGTCAATTGATCTCTTCATCAATCCGCGCTGCAGGCTGGAAAGCCTTCAACAACCCGCGGTAATTCGTTGATATAATCCTTGCCATGCCAATTACCGTCTTATCGATCTTATTCATCGTCACGCTGTTCTTCCTGGCGCTCAGCCGCTGGGCGGTGGAGCGCATCGAAACCAACCATTACCTGCAGCGGGCGGATTTCTTCAGGCGCTACCCGGTAAATCGGGGGGATATCGTTTTTCTGGGAGACAGCATCACCGACGGCGGCTGCTGGGAGGAGCTCTTCCCGGGTGTTCCGCTCAAAAACCGCGGCATCAACGCGGATGACACGCACGGGGTACTGAAGCGACTCGATGAAATTCTCATCCCCCAGCCGCGCGCCATTTTCCTGCTTATCGGCACCAACGACCTGCCCTGGTTCACTTATCGTAATGACGAGACCATCCTCAAAACGTACAGCCGGATCCTCGACCGCTGCCGCGCGCTCTCGCCCGATACCGTTGTGTACATACAATCGCTGCTGCCGCGCAGGAAATCCTTTGCGGCGCGCATCAGGCGCATCAATACCCAACTTGAAGCGCTGGCTGAGCAGCATGGTTATCCGTTCATCAACCTGTACCCGGCATTCGCTGACCCTGAAGGCGCGTTGCAGGCCAGCCTGACCAACGACCACCTGCACCTGATGGCTGAGGGGTACACCCGCTGGGTGGAAATTCTCCGGCCGCACATTGATCAGTTGATGTCGGAAAAATAGGCTTTTGCAACGCGTCATTGCGCGCAACGAAGTAGAAAATCCTGTGTTAAAGCAGGTACGTTCCCGGTCATATTCATTTCCATCTCACCTAATGCAAAAATATGTCCTGGTACACCGGCAGAAATATGCCTTCCGGGCGGTACACCTGGCGCAATGGGATGTTATTCTTTACCGGTAATCAATAAAATCAAAGGTTGATACTTTTTTGTCAAATCTAACTCAAAAATCGCTCTTCTGGATCTCGAAACCCGTGGTGAAGACCTACACTGATGCCATGCTCAAGATGGATGTGCATCAGAAGTCTGCTTTCGCCGCGGGCGCCAAGATCATCGCTCCCAATCACCCCAGCACCACCGATCCATTCTTTGTGGCCGCCATGCTGGGGCATCAGTCATACATCATGATCAAGGACGTGCTCTTCAATGTGCCGGTGCTGGGGGAATATCTCAAGCGCTCCGGTCACATCAAAGTTGCCGTGGGGCAAGGGCAGGAAGCCATTGACCAGGCGCTGGAACACCTGGCAGCGGGACACACCATCATGATCTTCCCTGAGGGCAAGGTCAGCCCGGTAAGCGGAGGCTATAACCATGTGCGCTCAGGCGTCGCCCGCCTGGCCATTGCCAGCGGCGCCCCGGTTTACCCCGTGGGCATTCACCTGCTCAAGGACCGCATCCGCGCCATCCCGTCAAGGGTCAAAGGCAGGGATGAAATGGGATACTGGTATCTGCGCGGACCCTACAACATCAGCGTAGGCAAACCCATGCGCTTCAGCGGTGATGTAGAAGACCATGAACACGTGCGTGAAACAGCCCGCCTGGTAATGCTCAAGATCATGCGCCTGGCCTACGAGAGCGAACAGCGCTGGTACCGCAAGACCGGCTCCCTCGCTGGCTCATTGGAAACCGCATAATCGCTTCTCAACAAGAATCGAGACCGCATCCTCACAGGGTGCGGTTTTTATTTGTCAGCGCAGGCGATCTGAATACAAAAGAACATTGTCGTTCCCATCCCGGGTAAGCGCGTTTATTACAACCAGGTGAGAAACTCAATGTTGTTGACTTGATCGGCTGGGCTGAAGAACACAACACCAGGTGGTGATGGGCGCCGTTTACGGTTTTTGATAGATTACGAAGCGTTCGTTCTCAGCCAGCAGCCTGAGTCCGTCCGCGATTGATGGGGCTTTGGCTTTATCCACCAGTAGCAGCGCTCCTGAAGGAACCTGCTGCGCCGTATTCACGGGTACCAGGTCGCGGGTCTTGTTCACGCCAAAGAGCGCGTATTCGAGAAGATCCTTCTGCATATAAAGATAAAGCGTTTCAGCAACTTCAACATTGGCGTTAATAAATATGATGTCTATAATGCTGTCGGTGCTTTGGTGGAAAAGATTCTCGTAATACGACTGGTGGAATATATCCCGCCTATCCGGGCTGGTCAAGGCAAGATCCTCTATCACCCGGTCGTTGAGGTAGGCATAAGCATGGGTAAAAAAGCCCGCGTCGCTTGAATGATTTACCCTGTTCTGCTGGTACGAATAGAGTGAGTAACGGGTAACGATGGGTCGGGAATCATTAATGAGCAGGGTCGATACCGACAGGTAAAGGGCGGTAATTGATAGCACAATTATCACCAGCCTGCTCCAAAAGCTTTTTCGAGGGACAAGCACCGCAAACAAGGGAGCAAACAGCAGCATGGGGAGGATCAGGTAGCGGCCATGAGATGGGTTCCAGCTGGTGACGAGTATGGAAATCAGCAGGAAAGTAGAAAGCAGGTAAGCCAAGGTCAACCCGAGATACAATTTCCGTTTTTTCTCTTCTCCGATCAATATTATTACGGCTGTCACCGGGAACAGCAACAGGCTCAATGGGCCAAACCAGGCTGCGTCTTCGTTTAATGGCGGGGGGGTTGAGTATTTAAAATACTCCTTATCGCCCTCCGCAACATAATCTTCCACCTCCAAGTCAAGCTTTAAGGTTCCGCTCAGGCTTCTGAAAAGTTCCTCTTTGGCACTTAACGCGGCAATCTTTACAGATCCGGTCAGTCCATCCAAGCTGGTTCCGTTGTACAGGTATCTCATGGCATTGGTCGCGTAATGAGTCCCGTCGCCTGCCTGCGAGAAAGGTACGGCGTACCTGTAAGCGGCAAACATGGAGGAGGTCATCTTATCCCGATCCATGGCGTTCTGGATGAATTTATACGAAGAAAAAAGAATGAAGAAAAGCAACAAGACCGCGCCGGATCGCAGCACGACTTGGGTTCCCATATGCTTTTTACAATAAAGAATTAATTGAACGAGCAGAAAGAAAGGTAGAAAAATGAACGCGGTCTGCTTGGAACCCAGGGACAGGGCAAGCGGTAAGAAAGATGAATATAGCCAGAATACCTTTTTTTCTTTTATGAAAAGCATCAGGAAAAATGCGCTGGAAAGCCCGAGGGCAGCCACAAAGAGATCGGCCTGATAGGAAAAGGTCTGCAGTAGCACGACCGGAAAAGAGAGCCCGATAAGAGCGGCGAGCAGGCTACCTCTTTTTGAGAATCCAAGCAGGATTGCCAGCTTATAGAGCAATACCACCGTGACAACCTGTGCTGACCAGGTAGCGAGGTAAAAAAGGAGTTCGGAACCGCCTAATAAAAACAACCAAACGCCTTGAACGGAGAGAATAATCGGATAGTTAAGCTGTGTGACGGTAATGGCATCCCAGTACGCCATGGAACCGTGCTGAATCCAGTAGAAAATTCGGGGAAGATGTGTGTGTAGCGAGTCAGAGTTGTTGATGGGGATCAAGGATCCAGCGACCAACGTAGACAATAGTACTGCGCTGATAAAGAAGATAAGGACCCAATCTAACCAATGAGGTCTTTCGAACACGAATTTTACAGCAGGAAATCTGTCTCTGAAAAACAGGTGGAGTGGATCGCATAATACAAATCCACATCCAACACATAGAATTGCTTGAATGACCAGGTAGAAAAACGGTTTATCGAGAACCTGTAACAAGCTTAGCGCCTGAAAAACCAGGGTATTAATCGCAACTGTGATGATGAAGAAAACAAAGATCACCCCGGAAAATGAGTAATGCTTAAAAAACCTGATCGATGCAATAATGGATAAGGCCAGATATAAGAGCGCAGATATGACTAACATAGTAAATCTCTAGTTTTAGTGCAACGTTGATATCATTATCATCGTGCGCATAACCGATGAGAAGGAATCATGAGGGTCGGGCTCAGTGTACATCGCTAGATCGGGCATTGATGTGAACGCTCCACATATGTTAGCGTTATTATACTTGCTTAGCATCCATCCAGCTAACACCTCACACCAGTAGAGGCTTGAAAGGTTATCTTCATCAAACATTCATTTGTTGCTTGACAATGTCAAGGTGACAATCATTTCTTATTTGCCTTTCTTTTCCATTCCATCTTGACCAATTCATTTATAATAAATCTGCAATAAAGACCACAAGGACGAAAATGAAAAACTTGACAATTGTCATGCCAGTTTACAATGAAGAAGTTGCTCTTCCCGTCATTCTCGACGACTATCTGAAATTATGCTCAACAAACCTATGTAAGCTGATAATCGTTGACGACGGTTCGACAGATGGCAGCCGTAAGGTACTGGAGGAATCAGCGAAAGACAGGGGCGTGACCGTTATCCATCACAAGATTAACAAAGGTTATGGGGGAGCAATAAAAACAGGTATAAACGCTGCAGAAACCGAGTACCTTGTTACCATTGATGGTGATGGGCAGCATCAACCGGGCAGCGTGATCAACATGTATCAAAAGATGATTGAAGAAGATTGTGATCTATTGATCGGAGCCCGGGGTAAAGAAACGAAGGCTACTGCTCGCGGCCTGGGGAAATCGATCATTCGCAGTTTATCGAGAATACTCCTGCCGAACAAGATAACTGACCTAAATTCTGGATTGAAAATGTACCGCACCGATCTCGCGAAGCGTTATATCAGGGTGTGTCCCGATTCAATGGCCTTTAGTGACATCATTGCGCTCACCTTCATTGCAGAAAAGTGCAAAGTAATGGAAACACCCGTTCAAATCAATCCACGCGTTGGCGGGAAAAGTAAAATTAACCTTGGATCAGCAGTGGACACGGTAGTAGAAATCATCAATATTGTGGTGTTCTTTAATCCTTTACGGATATTCCTACCCCTTTCAGCTTTCTTCTTAATTGCCGGTTTAGCCTGGGGGATTCCTATTGTCTTGAGGGGAAGGGGTGTAAGCACGGGCTCTTTATTAGCATTCACCATTAGCGGCATCGTCCTTTTACTTGGCCTGATTGCCGAGCAACTATCACAAATCCGACGCGTATTAATTGACGACGAATCCAAGTAGATCATTGCTAATTCTCGAAATATTTCGGTAAGTTAGCCTAAGAATAACGACCCCGGTTAAACCGGGGTCGTTCGTGATGGTCGGGCGGTAATTACACCCAGCCGCGCAGCTGCATGGCTTTGACCACGCGGTCGATCGCCACCATGTAAGCGGCGTCGCGGGTATAGACCTTGCTCTTCTGGCTCATATCGAGCACACCGGCGAAGGCAATGGTCATCTTGGTATCCAGTTTCTCCAGCACTTCTTCTTTGGTCCAGTAATAATTCATGTCATTCTGAACACCTTCGAAGTAAGAAACAGTGACCCCGCCCGCGTTGCACAGGAAATCGGGGATCACGAAGATACCGCGCACCTTCAGCACCTCATCCGCTTCAGGCGTGGTGGGACCGTTAGCGCCCTCAGCCAGGATCTTAACGCGCGGCGAGATCAACTTAACGGTATCCGCGTTGACCTGGCCCTCAAGCGCAGCCGGGATAAGCACATCCACGTCCTTGCTGATCCAGGCGCCGCCGTTTTCAATGACATAACCGGCTTCACGTGCTTTAGCCTTATCCACTGTGCCGTACTGGTCGGTGATGGTCATCAAGAAACGCGGGTCGATGCCGTCGGCTTTGCTGCATGTGTAAGAGACCTTGTCATCACGGTCGTAGTATGAGACGCAAATAACCTTGCCTTTTAGTATTTCGGTGAACCCAATGGCCGCGTACTGCGCCACATTGCCGAATCCCTGGATGGCCGCGGTGCACTTCGTGGGATCCAGTTTGAGGTGCTTCATGGCTTCGCGCACGGTAAAGATAACGCCAAACCCGGTGGCCTCGGTGCGGCCGAGCGAGCCGCCACCGCCCAACGGTTTGCCGGTGATGACGCCGGGGGTGAACTCACCAACCAGTTTGGAGTACTCGTCCATCATCCAGCCCATCATTTGCGGAGTGGTGCCTACATCCGGCGCTGGTACATCCTGGCGGTTGCCGATGTTGCGCCACATCACATCCACCCAGCCCCTCACCAGGCGTTCTTTTTCACTTGTAGAAAGCGTTGAAGGATCCACCACCACGCCGCCCTTGCCGCCGCCGAGGGGGATATCCGCAACGGCGCATTTCCAGGTCATCCATGTGGCGAGCGCGCGCACCGTATCGATGGTCTCTGCAGGATGAAAACGGATGCCGCCCTTGTTGGGTCCGCGGGCATCGTTGTGTTGCACACGGAAGCCCTGGAACATCCTTAGGGTGCCGTCATCCATGCGCACCGGGATGCGGAATGAAAACTCACGCAGCGGCCAGCGCAAAATTTCCCGCACCTGCGGGTCCAGCTTGAGCAACTCAGCCACGTTATCAAATTGCTTTTGAGCCATTTCGAATGCATTGATCGAGGTTGCCATTCAGTTCACTCCTTTACCTTGAATTGAATTTGAGCTTGACCGGCAGGAAATATAAAACGGGCACACCGGTCCTGTGCCCGCTTTCATGCATTGTGAGTGGGGTTGATATCCGCACAAATTCCTCCGCCATTCAGTGCATAAATAGGATATACGAGAATGAAAAGCGCGTCAAGATGACGAACATCAGGTTTTACTGATGGATCCTTTGTAAGTTTTTCAGTCAGAGAGATCCGTTTTTCGCTTGCTCCAGCTGCTTTTCCAACTCCTCTTTCAGCACCTGCGGACTGGCTTTGCCCCCGGCAGCGCGCATTACCTGGCCAAAGAACCAGTTGGCGAGCGTCTCTTTACCCCCCAGGTAATTGGCTAATTCCACGGGGTGAGCTACGATCACTTCCTTTACCAGGTCCGAGATCAAGCCCGCGTCAGTGACCTGCGTCAATCCCTTCTGGCGGATCACCTCGCCGGCAGAAGCGCCGCTCGCCAGCATGTCTGCGAGCACCAGCTTGGCGCTGTTCTGGTTAACACCGCCGGCTTCGAGCACATCCAGCAGCTCCGCCAGGTTTTGCGGGCTTATCCTGAGGTCAGAAAATGCCGCTCCCGTCTGGTTCAGGTGTGCAAACAGTTCTCCTGTGATCCAGATGGCCGCGGCGCGGGGCGGCGCTTTTTTGAGAGCGGCAGCGCAGGCTTCAAAGTAATCAGCGATTTCACTTTCAGAAGTAAGAACGGCGGCATCTGCCGTTGTAAGCGCGTACTGCTGCACCAGGCGGCGGGCTTTGGCGCGCGGCAGTTCAGGCATGCCCGCTCGGATCTCCTCCACCCAATCCGCATCAACCACCAGCGGCGGGATATCCGGCTCAGGGAAGTAACGGTAATCATGCGCTTCTTCTTTGGAGCGCTGCACGTACGTGCGCTGGTTCCCCTCGTCCCAACCGAGCGTTTCCTGGTTGATCTCTTCTCCTTTATTAAGCAGGGCGGCCTGCCGCTCCAGTTCATAGGCTACCGCTCGTTCCATTGCCCTGAAGGAATTGAGGTTTTTTATCTCCACCCGCGTGCCGAGTTGGGCGCTGCCAGCAGGGCGGATGGATACATTCGCCTCAAAGCGCATCACTCCTTTTTCCATATCGCCCGAGTTGACCCCCAGCGCGCGCAGGATCGACCGCAGACCCGTAGCGTAGGCGCGTACTTCCTCCAGCGAATGCATGTCCGGTTCCGAGACGATCTCCAGCAGGGGGACCCCGGCGCGGTTCAGGTCCACCAGCGAGTAGTCCTCTCCGTTACCGGTAATATGGGTGAGCTTGCCGGTATCTTCTTCAAGGTGCGCCCGCCGCACCCGGATGGTGCGTTCACCCTCCGATGTGTCCACGACCAATCGCCCATCCACCGCCAGCGGCAGCTCGTACTGCGAGATCTGGTACCCCTTGGGCAGATCCGGGTAGAAGTAATTCTTACGGGCGAAAATTGAGGTTTGCTGTACTTCACATTCCAGCGCCAGCGCTACGCGGATGCCGTACTCCACCGCGCGGCGGTTGAGCACCGGCAGCGTGCCGGGCATGCCGGCGCATATCGGGCAGACACTTGAATTCGGGGGGGCGGTCGTGGTATCCACAACCCGGCAGGCGCAAAACATCTTCGTCTGGGTTGCCATCTCCGCGTGCACCTCAAGACCAATGACGGGTTCGTATCTCATGACTCTGGTGATTTTATCACGGAAGGCGATTCCGACCCGCCTGGTGCCGGTGCGGTTGCGTGCTACAATATCAGTAAACAACCCGGCATAGCGAGGTGAGGTGAATCATGCTGCTGTGTATTGATATCGGAAACACAAATATCAAGCTTGGCCTGTACAAGGGGGAGAAACTGGTCACCCACTGGCGCATTTACACCAATGAAAACAAGCTCTCAGATGAGTACGCTGTGCTGCTGCTTTCTCTGTTTGAGAGTGAGAACATCAATAAAGAAGAGATCGACGGTTGCGCCATCTCTTCCGTGGTACCGGAACTGACCATCGCCTTCAGGGACCTGGTCAAACGCCACCTCGACCTTGACCCGGTGATCGTGGGGAATGTCAAACACCCCGTCATCCACATCAATGCCTCCAACCCCAAGGAGGTAGGCCCTGATCTCATCGCCAACGCCATCGGCGCGGTAGCGCTGTACGGCGCACCCTGCATCGTCATTGGTTTTGGTACTGCAACCACCTTCTCCGCCATTTCAGCAAACGGCGACTTCGAGGGGGTGGCGATCGCCCCGGGAATCATCACCGCGGCATCATCGCTTTTTGAAGCAGGCGCCATGCTGCCGGCGGTCGACCTGCACAAGCCTGAAAAGGTGATTGGCAAGAACACCATTCTCTCATTGCAATCGGGCTTGATCTACGGTTTTGCCGGCCTGGTAGAAGGGTTGGTGGCGCGCTTGAAGAAGGAATTGGGCGGCGACGCCAGGGTGGTTGCCACCGGTGGTCTGGCCAGCCTTATCGCAGACGAGGTGACCTGTATTGACGCCGTCGAACCGGAACTGACGCTGTTGGGCGTGCGCATCATCTACGAAAAGAACAAATAGGATCGGTGATATTAACAGATAGGGGCACAGCGCGCTGTGCCCCTATCTAATTCTATCTCAATAAATCTTTAAATTTTCCTTACAAAACGTTCGACGCGCTCGAGCGCTTCCTCCAGCTGGTCATAACCGGTGGCATAAGAGCAGCGGGCAAAGCCCTCGCCGCCAAGCCCGAAGGCGTTTCCGGGTACCATGGCCACGCGCTGCTCCTGCAGCAACCGCGTACAGAATGTATCATCGTCCAGCCCGGTGACACTGACCTTGGGGAAGGCGTAGAAAGCGCCCTTCGGCTCAAATGTCGGCAGTCCGATCTGGTTGAGCCCGCTCACGATGAGCTTGCGGCGCCGGTCGTACTCTGCCAGCATCTGCAGCACATGAGGTTCGCCGCTGCGCAACCCCTCGAGCGCGGCGTACTGCGACATGGTCGGTGCAGACATCACCATGTACTGGTGCACGCGCAGCAGCCCCTTGATCAGGTGCTCCGGACCGGCGGCATAACCGATGCGCCAGCCCGTCATGGCATAATCCTTTGAAAAACCCCCCAGCAGCAGGGAGCGTTCACGCGTCCCGGGCAGCGCTGGGAAGCAGACATGCTTTACCCCGTAGACCAGTCGATCGTAGATCTCATCTGAGATCACCACCAGGTCATGCTCCTCGGCGATTTTTGCCACCTCGAGCAGGTTCTCGCGGCTGGCCACAGCCCCGGTCGGGTTGTTGGGAAAGCCAATCAGAATGGCCTTGGTGCGTGGGGTGATGGCAGCGCGTAATCGCTCGGGGTCGATATCGAAGTTGTTCTCCATGTGGCTGGGTACTTCCACCGCCACGCCACCGGCAAGAATTACCGCGGCCTGGTAGGAAACAAAACAGGGGGTGGGGATGATCACCTCGTCTCCTGGGTTCACCAGCGCGATCGCCGCCAGGTTGAGCGCTTCAGAACCGCCCACCGTGACAATGATCTCGCTTGCCGGGTCGTAATCAACACCATAGTGCATGCTGAAATGCGCAGCCAGCGCGCGGCGTAGCTCGATGATGCCGTAATTGGAGGTGTAGTGCGTTTCTCCGCGCTGCAGCGATTCGATCCCCGCCAGCAGGATGGGCTCGGGTGTGGTGAAATCCGGTTCACCGATGCCCAGAGAAATGACATCCTTCATGGTGGCGGTGATGTCGAAGAACTTCCTGATGCCTGACGGCTTCAGTCCAGCTACCCTGCGGGAAAGATAACGATCGGTCATTGACGCTCCTTGAGTGTTTTATTGCCGGTCTCTCCAGCGGCGGTCACCTGCCAGCCATCCTGATCCGGGTCGTACACCAGCCAGAATTCATTCTCACCTTCACAGACCACATGGTAACGCTTACCCAGGGGGGTCTGCAGCTCCTCCAATACCTCGGTCACGTTCTGCCAGCAGCTGCCGTCCCAGACCTCCAGCGGTCGACCGGGATAGGCGTGTTCAGCGCGGCAGCGCACCGGGTCTTTCAGCCTTGCACCTGCGTATTGTCGCCCAGGAACAGGTGCGCGATGCGCCCTTTACAGGCCGCGTCCCGGCCGATGATAGACCCCTCAATGACCATGTCCTCGATCACTGTGTTGTCATCCACAATCGAATTGCTGATGACGACATTCTTTAGACGACAATCCTTACCAATAGAGACGTGCGGTCCAATCACACAGGCATCGATCTTCGCGCCCGGGGCGATGTGCACCGGCGGCAGAATTGCCGCTCCAGGCAGCCCTGAAGCTGGCTGCAGCTCAACCCTGCCCTGGTCCAGCATATGGCGGTTGGTTTCAAGCACGGCCGCGGGGATGCCGGCGTCCAGCCAGGTGTGGATGTTTTCCTTGCGCATGCGCCCGCCCATTTCGATGAAGATGTTGATGGCATCCGCCAGGAAGAACTCGCCCTTCAGGCTTTTGCCCCGGCGCATCTGTTCCTCGATCGCTTTCAGCAGATCGGCGGTCTCTTTGAAATAATAAAAGCCCACCAGCACCTGGTTGTTGCTGATGTCCTGCGGTTTTTCCACCAGGCGCGTGGCCACCCCGTGTTCATCGATTTCGATGACGCCAAAGCGCCGCGGATCCTCCACAGCTTTTACAAAAGCAACGGCGTCCATATTCTCGGTCGGGATGAACTTAAGGTCGGTTTCTATCAATGTGTCTGAAAAGGCGATCAATGAAGGTCCTGAAAGATGTTCACGCGCGCACCACAAAGCGTGCGATTGCCCGCGCATATCCGGTTGGGTGATAAAATGCACTTTCTTTGCCGGGTGCGCCTGCTGCATATACTGCTCAATTGAATCCCCCTGGTTGGGGCTGGTGATGAACACGTACTCGGCGTTTTCAATACCGGGTAGAGAGGTGAACTGTTCGAGCGCGTAATCCAATACCGTTTTGCCGGCCAGCGGCAGGAGCGGCTTGGGACGGCTCCAGGTAAGCGGGCGCATGCGGGAACCATATCCCGCCATGGGGATGATGATCTTATATACCTGGTTCATAGACATTTCTCCCTATTAATTATCGCTGACCTGGTGTTGTTGTGTCAACCAGTTCCATTTTACACCGCCCGCGCGATTTGGTCGATTGAGTATTCACACTGACAGCAGAGACAAAGTGTATAAAAAAGAGCCCTTCCACCAATGGAAGGGCTCTTAAGTAGCCGTGATTAGTATCTTGCAAGAGTGGTAACTGCCGGTACCTGGTCAAACATCCAGAAGGTCAGGGGTGTAGCCAGGCCAAAGGTGACCGCGGTCAGCAGCCAGGCCAGCAGCATCCACACCAGGCTGAACCAGAAACCGATCACAATGAAATACAACGCGCGCAGCAGGAAGGGGTTCTGGCGCAGCGGCGTCTGCCGGATCACCTGTGTACCATCTTTGACCTCCACGGTCGTCTGCACACGCTGCGGGCGTAATGTCATCACCTGCGGAATGCGGTTGATCATAAGCAGCCCGATGGGCAGCCCGATAATGGTGAGGTTGAAGAACCAGGCGATCAACACCCAGATGAGCCCGAGCCATACTCCGATGAACAGGAAAAACAAACCGCGCACCAGGCAGCCCGGTCCACGATCGATGAGTTCCACTCTTGTGTTTTGCTGAGTCATTTGCTACTCTCCTTTTCCTTTCATATACGCAAAAAACCCGCTTCTGTTGCGGGTCAGCGGGTGGAAAAGGCAGGTCAAAATGACGGGACTCTTTAGTTAAAGTTTGGGCTCTGCCTATGCCATTCGGTCGCACCCTGGTAGGCGTGCGCCGCGCGGAAGAGCAGGTCTTCCCGGAAGTGCGCCCCGAGGAACTGGATCCCGACCGGCAGGGTTTTTTCATCGAAACCCACGGGCAAGGCCAGCCCGGGTACGCCTGCCAGGTTGATGGGCAGTGTGAACACATCCTCCAGGTACATGGCCAACGGATCGCCGGCGTGTTCACCCAGTTTGAAAGCAGTGGAAGGCGCTACCGGGCAGGCAATAATATCCACTTTTTCAAAAGCCTGGTCAAAATCACGTTTGATGAGCGTGCGCACCTTCTGCGCCTGTCCGTAATAGGCGTCGTAATACCCGGCGGAGAGGGCATAGGTGCCCAGCATGATCCGCCGCTTCACCTCCGGGCCAAAGCCGACACCGCGGGTGTGGCGGAACATGTCCCAAAGCGTGTCAGCCTGTTCGCGCAGACCGAAGCGCACGCTGTCATAACGCGCCAGGTTGGCAGAAGCTTCAGCCGGAGCGATGAGGTAATACACCGGCAGGGCATACTCGGTGTGCGGCAGACTCACGTCCACGATCTCCGCGCCGAGCTGACGCAGGGTATCAACGGCTTCCAGTACACGCTGTCGCACCCCCGGCTGGATACCCTCGATGAAATATTCTTTCGGTATACCTACGCGCAGCTCATCCAGGCGCTTTCCTTCACACAAGTCGATCTCAGGAACAGGTACATCCAGCGTGGTGCCGTCCAGCGGGTCAACCCCTGCCATCATGGAGAATAACAACGCCGCGTCGTCAGCGCTGCGCGTGAAGACCCCCATCGCGTCCAGTGATGAACCGTACGCCACCAACCCGTAGCGTGAAACACGTCCGTACGTTGGCTTGATGCCGGTGACGCCGCAAAAGGAAGCCGGCTGGCGGATCGAACCGCCTGTATCCGAACCCAGCGCTGCCGGCACCATACCGGCTGCCACGGCAGCCGCGCTCCCGCCGGATGAGCCGCCGGGTACGCGCGTCGTGTCCCACGGGTTGAAAGTGGGACCGAAAGCCGAGGTCTCAGTGGAGGAACCCATGGCAAACTCGTCGGTGTTGGTCTTGCCCACCACAATAGCCCCGGCGTCCAGAAGACGCTGCACCGCGGTGGCGGTAAAGGGCGGGGTAAAATCCTTGAGGATCGCTGAGCCGCAGCTACAGCGCAGCCCCGCGACCGTGATCAGGTCCTTGACCGCGATCGGGATCCCCAGTAGCGGCGGCAGATCTTCACCACCCGATCTGCGCGCAGCCGCGTAGCGCGTATCGGCCGCTTCAGCCAGGGTGAACACCTGTTCATCCGCCAGGGTGACAAAGGCATGAATACGCGGTTCAAGCGCGCTGATCCGCTCCATGCAGGCTTGCAGCAGTTCGCGGCAGGAAAAATCCCCCGCGCGCAGCCCGGTCACTAATTGCCTGATTGAAAACCCGGTCAGCGCTGCGTTCATTCCAGCACCGGCGGGACGAGGAACTGGTCTTTCTTTTTCGCAGGCGCATTCGTCAGCACCTTTTCGACCGGCAGTCCCGGCCGGGGTTCATCCTCGCGCAGCCTGCCGGTGGCAGCAAGCACACTGGAGGTGGGGGGAATGCCTTCCGTGTCCAACGCCTGCAGCCGCTCCACGTGTTCCAGGATGGCAGAAAGCTGCTGGCGGTACTGCTCCTTTTCTTCGATCGTCAGGTCCAGCCGCGCCAGGTCGGCGATGTGCTCCACTTCCGCAAGCGATAATTTCATGCGACCATTATACCTGAGTCAAAGGGTCAATCCCTTGCGCAAATCATAAGTTTGATTTGCAGAGTTGATAAAAATGTCCTATACTAGGGTTACAAATCTAGTAGGATCAAGGAGGATATAGAATGCCAAGTATCATTGATATTGAAGGGATTGGTCCCGTATACAAGAAGAAACTTAAAGCTGTAGGCGTTGCCACCACCGAGAAATTGCTTGAGCTCGGCGGAACCCCCAAGGGTCGAAAAGAATTGGCCGAGAAAGCCGGCATCGGTGAGGATCTCATCCTGGAATGGGTCAATCTTGCTGACCTTTTCCGCATCAAGGGCGTGGGCAGCGAGTACTCCGACCTGCTTGAAGAGGCCGGGGTCGATACCGTCGTAGAGCTCAGCAAGCGCGTTCCCAAGAACCTTTTCGATAAGATGGTGGAGATCAACACCGCCAAGAAACTCGTCCGCAAAATGCCCGTTGAGAAACAGGTCGCGGATTGGGTTGATCAGGCGAAAAAGCTGCCGCGCCTGGTTAGCTACTAAAATTCAAGCATCGACACAGGGTGAGAGGTTCTCTCACCCTTTTTTCATATCAGGATACATACTGTAAACACCTTTTCGCTTATGAAGATCATTTACCTGGCGTCCAGCAACCCCGTCAAGATCGCTGCCGTAGAGGAAGCCTTCAGGCGCGTCTTTTCGGGTCAGGAATTCGCGGTCAGAACAGTGAACACCACGCTGAGCCTGCCCGCGCAACCGGGAACGGATGAAGAAACGCTCGCCTGCGCAGAGCGCCGCGCCAATAACGCGCGTGAACTGGCCCCTGACGGAGATTATTGGGTGGGCATCGAAGGCGGGATCAATGAGCGCCGGGGGCAGATGGGCACCTTCGCCTGGGTGGTCGTGCTTGACCCTGTTCGCTCGGGCAAAGGCCGAAGTGGAGAGTTTTTTCTTCCAAAAATGGTGGCTGACCTGGTGCGCCAGGGGTTGGAACTGGGGGACGCTGACGACAGGGTATTTGCCCAGAAGAATTCCAAGCAGAAGAACGGCGCCATCGGCTTGCTGACCGATGACGCCATTACCCGGGCCGAGCTTTACGTTCCCGCGGTCATATTCGCCCTTATCCCTTTCAAGAACCCGGGGTTGTATCCTTGATACTTTACTTCGCCCGACACGCCGAAAGCCTGGCCAACACCAGGCGGGTGATCTCCAACCAGGCGCTCCCCCACCCGTTGACGGAAAACGGGCGCGCACAGGCGCGCCTGCTGGCGCAGCGGTTTGAAAACACTAGGCTTGCTGCGATCTACACCAGCCCGGTACCGCGGGCGCTGGAAACAGCCCGCATTGTGGGAGACGCGCTTGGACTTCTCCCCCTGGTTAACGATGGCTTGCGGGAATTCGACGTGGGTATGCTCGAGGGGCGTTCAGACCCGCTGGCGTGGATACGCTTTTCCATGCTGTGGAATGATTGGTTTTACCGTCAACGCCTGCAGAAACGCGTCAAGGGTGGAGAAAGCTATCTTGAAGCCGCCGCCAGGTTTTCCGCCCTCACCGATGAACTGGCCGGGCTTTATGGGAATACCCCGGTTGAGGTATTGTGCATCTCCCACGGAGGCATCCTCAAGGTCGGGCTGCCCGGAGTGATGCAAAACCTGACACCTGAGCAGGTAAGGGATGCCGCGATCGCCTATACTGCGGTCATAAGAACCGAAAACAGGATTGGAAATTGGATTTGCCTCGATTGGGAGGGGGTCATTCCTGCGGCGGCAGGATAAAGCGCTGCGAGTACCAGCGCAGGTATTCCGCCACATGCGCGCTCCAGTAAGAAGTCTCATGCCTGCCCTCGAACTCAAAGAACTCATAAGGGATGCCGGCGGACTTCAGAGCGGTGATGAACTCCTGTATTTTATCCTTCTCGGCGTCCCGGTCGCCGGCATCCACCACGAGCAGCGGTACTTTGTCCGGCGGTAAGCCGGCTGCCGCCTGGATGTTCCACAACTCGCCGTAAAAAAGCGGGGTGCTGTGCGCGCCGACAATTCCGAATAGGTCGGGGTAGGCAAAACCCAGGTGTACCGCCCAGTTGCCGCCGCGGGAAAGCCCGCCAACCGCCCGGCAGGTGCGCAGCGAACAAACCGCGTAGTTAGCTTCAATATATGGCAGTACATCCTCTATCAGCGCTTCATCGAACTGAGATTCCTTCGGTCCGGGGGTCCAGGTGACCTCGAAGGGCATCACAATAATGAGCGGTATGATCTCTTTCTTCGAAATCAAATCATTGGCCGCGCTGGTGAGACCCAGCTCGAGCCATTGTTCATTGGTGGCCGCCTGCCCATGGAACATGACGAGCATGGGGTACCCGCCGTCTGTATCAGGGTCATAACAGGGAGGTAGATAGATGTTGGTGTTAACCGGTCGGTTGAGCTTATCGGTGGGTATATCGATATTCACGATCCGGCCGGTGGTTTCACTGCAGGGAACGGGTGTTGAGGTGGGGGTGTTCTGAGGTGTAGGGGTGCTGGTGGGCGGCGCGGTGACCGTGGGCAGCGGTGGTGGAGTGAGCGTGGCAGGATCTGGTGAGTTAAAACCTGCGTTTGGCGACCCGCAACTGACGAGCAACAGGCAGGTGTACAGACCGATGAGAATGATGGCGGCGCGGCGCATTGGTTTTCGGGCGTGCTCCTCAGGGTTGGGTTAGCTTGACGTTATTTGGCAATCCGGATTATACTCTATGCGCTCGGGGTGTAGCGCAGTTGGCAGCGCACCGCGTTTGGGACGCGGGGGTCGGCGGTTCAAGTCCGCCCACCCCGACCATTCTTAGTCTTGCCGGTTTTTCTCCCATCGAGGGATGATAAAGTCCCCCACCCCGACCATTCTTGGTCTTGCCGGTTTTTCTCCCATCGAGGGATGATAAAGTCCCTCTCCCCGACCAATAATTTCAATGAAATCAATTTTTAGTGGATCAAGCCTAACGCAAGGACCTTTAGCGCCAGTATCTTCTCCCCCTCAGCGTCCAGGTGAATGGCGCTGTTGGTAAAGTTCGCCTGCGGCACCAGATCCCACAGATCAAGGTAGGTCCAGCCATTCACGGCGCTGGCGGCAGCCAGCTGCTGACGGTATATGTCGAACGCCCAACGCGGGTAATAGAAGTTATAGCGAATATCACTATTCTCCCCGCTGCTGACAAGCACCGGTTCATTGATGATCACAACCGGCACGTCCCCGGCGATCTCCATCCCGGCGGCAAGCAGGTCCAGCGCCAGACCATCGGCTGGGAAGGCCGGCGGCTGCCAGTCGTGAAAACTCTCATCGGCCTCGAGGTCGCGGTCAGCAGGCTGGTAAGCCCGGGGGTACAGCTGATCAATACCCGTGGCTGACCACATCACCCCGTAGAGCTGCAGCCGCAGCAGGTCAGCCAGTTCACGGCGCCGGGCTACAAGGGTGCGCTGCCAGAACGATTCACCCTCTTCAGGCGAGGGGATCGCCAGGCGATAAACTTGAATGAGCTCGCGCACCAGCTGCGGGTTATTGGCAACGATGGGCGATTCCAGCTGGCGTTCACGCGGGAAGGATTCCAGCGTCAACCGCCACAGGATGAGGTCAGGCTCATAGCGCATCGACCGTTCCAGTACCATCAGGTCTTTGAGCAGTGAAAGCGTGGGGTAACCCAGGTTGTAAACCCGCACCCGCCTGCCATCCGCGCTGATCAAGGCGGCGGAATCCAGCTGGCCGGCAAGGGTTTCCTCCGGTTTCAATAGCGTTCCCCAGGTCGCGGAATCCCCGATCACCAGCACCCTGAACTCATCCGCCGCTTTGGGAGCACCATCGAGCTTGTGAGCCGCGAACATGGCTTCGAAGTTATAAAGGCTGAGGTTATAGGATTCCCTGGAGGTTTCGCCGAACGGGAAGCGCTCCCTTCCCCGAAGCAGGCGGTTGTAAGCCGAGATCCTCCCCAGCGCTTCGCCCGGGATCAGCGCAAATGCGAGATCAAATACCACGAACAACAACAGCCCCTTGATTAGGACGTTGCGGATAAAGCGCGGGTTCACAACCCACCCCCGAACCCGAAGAGCCCGGCAAGCACGCGCAGTGATAAGGCGGCATCAGGCAGGGTAAACCATACCCAACCGAGCGTTACATAAATGTAAGTTATTAGGGTGCTTAGAATGGTGACGGCGCGGTGTAGACGCGGTCTGCCCTGCCACTTTGGAGTAAAGCGCTGTGTACCAGCGCTCCAGCGGTTCTGAATGAACAACCCCATTCCGTGCCAGGCGCCCCAAATGAGAAAATTCAGCGTGATACCGTGCCACAACCCGATCAGTATCATGGTGCCGAGCTGTGTCACCAGGATCACCAGCCACGCCGGCATCCACCTGGCGCGGGTGCGCAGGTAACGCGTGACCGGGAAGAAGAAATACGCGCGGAACCACTGTGTGAGCGTGATGTGCCAGTTATCCCAAAAGCGCGTGAGGTTGGGTTTGAGATACGGCGTGTGGAAGTTCTCAGGCAGGCGAATCCCCATAAAATGCGCCATACCCAGGGCGATGTCCGTGTACCCGCTGAAATCGAGGTAGATCTGCAAGCTGTACGCCAGCAGCAGCAGCCACAACCAGCCCGAAGCATTTACCCGGGCGGCGTTGCTGGTGTTCAGCGAGATCATCGCCAGGGTATCCGCCAGCACGAACTTTTTAAAAAGACCCGTCACCAGGCGCACAGCACCGTCCCCGATGTCCACAGCCCCTGGTTTATACTCCGCGCGCAGGTCACTGATAAAACGCTCGCTGCGGTCGATCGGCCCGGCGCTGATGGCGGGAAAGAAAAGGATGTAAACCAGGTATTCCCGCAGCGTCATCTGCGGCAGCCTGCCGACCTGGCGGTCTCGCAGGGTGTGGATCAACCGGAAGGCAATATACGAGAATCCCAGCCAGCGGATATCCAGCGCTGAAGCCAGTTCACGCGATTGTCCACCCAAACCCCGCAGCTGCGCGCTGGCGGTCAGGGTCAACCCCGGGAGTTTGAGCACCAGGAATATCAACAATATGGTAAAGATCGCCAGTGCTAACCCCGGTTTGAGATTGCCCCGCGCCCGCGCAAGGGCGAACAGCAGTCCTGCGCCTACGAGCAATACCAGCAGAACGGAAATCGTCTGCGGCGGCCGTGACGCGCTGAGGATACCGCCGCCGCCAAGGTAACGGGTGAGCGCGATTCCCAGTATGGTACCAGCGACGATGAGCAGGGTGAACAGGGTCTCGCGCCGCTGCCTTTCTTCTGGAAGCGAGGTCAGCACCCAACCCAGGCCTGCCAGCAGGAGCGTGGCGCAGGGCAGCCAGAAGTCCAGTCCGCGTATGGGCAGGGCTGGCTGCAGCCAGAATACCACCACCACGCTGGTGATCAGCAGCAGTACACTGCGCCAATGCCGTGTACGCTGGAAATGGCAAAGCAGCAACACGCCGAGAGAGATGCCGATGAGTATCAGTACGCTGACAAGCGTCATCTAGAATCCCTGGTATATCCACAACGGCGCTTCGCCGGAGGAGAGGATGACCAGCAGCACCAGCACCAGCGCGAAAGCCAGCGCCCACAGGTTCTCTTTTGAAATAAGACTCCTCATTTTTATCGCTCCACGATCAGTTCAACTTATTACGGTTGTTCCTCTGAAACAGCACAGCGGAAACCAAGGTCATCATCCGCGTAGTACGGGCTGACCCAGTACCTTTCTGCGCCGCGGATCAGGAAGGAACTGAAAAGGTAGGAACCCCCTCGGGCAACCCTGTGACTGCCGTCATCCGGTCCGCGCGGGTTATAAGTCTTGTAGGGGGAGGTGGTGTACTCACCGTACCAGTCCGACACCCACTCCATCACGTTCCCGGCCATATCCAGCAATCCGAACGGGCTGGCGCCACTCAGGTAGCTGCCAACTTCTGCAGTATCTCCAACCAGCCAGCCGTGGTTGGCTTGCTCCAGGCCAGGTTCACCGTTTCCCCACGGATACGTTATTCCATCAACCCCTCGCGCCGCCTTTTCCCATTCCGCTTCGGTAGGCAGCCTCTTGCCCGCCCACTGGCAGTAGCGGCTGGCGTTGAACCAATCCACATAGATAACGGGATAATCCAAGAACTGCGGGTTGCCGTAGTATTCCACCCGTGTGTAGGAACCGGGACGCGCCGGTTCTTTACATACTCCAGCAGCCACACAGGCCTCGTATCTGCGGTTGGTAACCTCTGTTTGATCGATCCAGTAAGCATCCAGGTGAACGCTGTGCTGCGGGTGCTCGTCACTTTCTCCATCTCCCTCGAGCGAGCCCATCAGAAAATCACCTTCAGAAATCTTGAGCATCACAGCGCCGTCTGCAAGAGACATCTGTGTGCGTACCGGGGTCGGGGTCGACACCTCGGGCTGGATTACCGCTGACGGCGCAGCGGTCGGGGTGTTAGATGATGAAACCTGATGGTTCACGAGAGGCGTTGCCCGAGGTGTTAAATCTGTGTTTTTCGCTGGCGTTACTGCAGGCTGCGAATTACCCGGGGAAACCCCGCAACCGTACAGTACGAGCACAGCCAAAAGCAGCAGCAGCCCGCTGCCCGGATGAAAACCCGGCCGGCAGCCCTCTTCAGTGTTGGCGATGATTACTTTTGACCGCACACCAGCCACTCATTACCCTGTTTTTGCAGCAGAAAAGTCGTTTTGGAAAGGTCGATCTCCTGGTCTTCCGTGCCGTAGGTGGCGATGATCTTTCCTGTGCAGTTCACCGCAGCGCTGCTGCCGTCGTTCTCCAATTCTGAGCAGGCAATACCCTCAAGCCTCGCCTTGACCCCGGTGAAAGAATCCAGCATCAGTTTTGATTGCTGCTCCCAATCCGCGCAAGAAAGCTGCGTCAGCGTGGAGGCATCGCCGGCGACCAGCGCGTTGTAATACGCTGTCACAACATCAGCCGCGGAGCCGGCGCCGGAACAGGATACCAGAAACACGCAAGCGACCAGTATTACAACCACTAACTTCCATTTTTCCATTATCACACCCTCATTATAAAAAGATAATTCCTGATCTTGCTGGTACAGAATTTACGGCTTAAGTACTTCGCGCACAGAATCCAGCGTCTTCAGCCAGGCGCGGTTCTGTTCAAGCCAGCCGTTGGCAGTGAGGTACACATTGTTGGGTGCCTGCAGCCCGTTGTTAGGCAGGGGTTGAACCGCGCGCCACACATTCACCAAAGGGATATCATAATCAGCCGCGACCCTGGCGTTCGCCAGGTTGAGCTTCCAGTCCTTTTCGATATTATCCGCCTTGGTCGCGAGTATGGGCAGCGCGCCGCTTGCCAGGATCACTTCAACAACCGTGCGCAGGTTTTCCTCAAAGGTGATCTCCTGCCCGGGTTTCCAGTTGGTGCCCAGGGCTACCAGCACCACTACCGGGCGTCGCGTGCGCAATTCACAATCCAGCGGTGTTTCATTCGCAAGGCATTCCTGGTAACCGGCGCTGAGAGCGAACATGGGGTTCAGCACGCTGCTGACCCCCAACCCATTGGCAGCGGTGATCGAATCCCTGACCATGCTCTCTTTGAAATAATGGGCGGTTTCCTCATAGTCCGCGGGGAGAGAATAATCCCCTTTCACATAACCCGCCAGAAACGTTGCCGGGGTGAACTGGCAATCACCGATCCTGGAAAAAGAGTGATTATCAAGCGCGGGGTTAAGCGCGGCGGCTTCAAGAATTTCAACGGCGTTCACAGATAATTCTGGCACCACCGGCCACTCGCCCCAGCGCTCCGGTAGCGGTTCTGCATCCTGCTCCCCTGATGAGGAATACACCGGGAGCGGTACGCCGCCCTTACCCGCCAGAACAAGGGATAACAACAACCCAATAAAAAGGAACCTGCCTCGCATGATGAATTCTCGCGCCCGGGATCAGTTCTGCCTGCCCGCTGCTTACCAAATTATAAGTGACAACAGCCATCCACGCAGCGCCTAATTAGATACATAAGCGTATAATTAGCATCAATGTCTGAGAATCTTCCTTTTCTCTCCATCGTCTTCCCGGCGTACAATGAAGAACAGCGCCTGCCTGAAACGCTGCAGAAGACGCTGGCGTTCATCCACAGCCAACCCTACCCCGTTGAAATCGTGGTGGTTGAGAACGGCAGCAACGATCACACATTCGAGATCGCCCGCTCGCTGGCACAAACCAACCCCGAGATCAAACCGCTGCACCTTGAAAAAGCGGGAAAAGGACGGGCAGTGCAAACCGGTATGCTGGCAGCCAAAGGGCAGTACCGCTTTATCTGTGATGTGGATCTGTCAATGCCGATAGAAGAGATCCCCCGCTTCCTGCCCCCGCAGATCAAAGACGCAGACATCATGATCGCCTCGCGTGAAGCCCCGGGGTCGGTGCGTTACGATGAACCCTGGTTCCGTCATTTTATCGGCCGGATTTTCAATAACATGGTGCGCTGGATGGTGCTGCCGAAGCTTCAGGACACCCAGTGCGGATTCAAGTGCTTCACCGCAGAAGCAGTGGAAAAACTCTTCCCACTGGTCACCATCCCCGGTTGGACCTTCGATGTGGAGGTGCTGGCCATTGCGTTCAAATTGGGATACCGTGTGAGGGAGCTGCCGATTCCCTGGTATTACCATCCACACAGCAAGATAAGGGTGGTGCGCGATTCTGTGCGCATGACGCGCGACCTGCTCAAGATCCGCAGGAAGCTGCGCCGCGGCGAATATGACCCCCAGGTTTGACCCGGCGCTCATCCCCGCCGCGCCCGATCTTTTATGGGAGCGCGCGTTATGGGAAAACGGCATTGAGCATGTGGCGGGGATCGACGAAGCCGGGCGCGGCGCCTGGGCTGGACCGGTAACAGCGGCAGCGGTGATTTTCCCCCGATATTTCATTCCTGCGGCGCAGGTTGCGTTTATCCGCGATTCTAAACAATTGAGCCCGGAAAAGAGAAAGGCGCTGGAACCGCTGATCAAGGAATATGCCCTTGCCTGGTCGGTGGGGTTTGCTACATCCGCGGAGGTCGATGCCTGCGGCATCCTGCCGGCCACCCGGCTGGCGATGACGCGCGCGCTGAACCTGCTGAATGTCGTCCCGCAGCACCTTCTCATCGACGCGATGTTTTTGCCGGAAACACCCTGCAATCAAACCGCTCTCATCAAGGGCGATCAACGCGCCCTCAGCATCGCCGCGGCTTCCATCCTGGCGAAAACTGCGCGTGACCGGTGGATGGAAGATGCCGCCCGTGAGGCTCCCGCTTACGCATTTGAGCGCAACAAGGGTTACGGCACCCGGGCGCATCAGGCGGCGCTTTACAGCCGGGGTCCATGCCCGGCGCACCGCTTCAGTTACGCCCCGGTCAAACGGTCCCTTAAATAAATGTGTGTAATTGTTTCGGTACCTCTACCGCGATTTCTTCGCGCGGCGGGAAGTAAACCATTTAACCAGTTCTGCCACGATCGAGGGGACGACCAGCAGCGGAAGGATCAGCTGCCACTGTTCCCAGGCCAGGGGTATCGTCTTGAAAATGGGGTTCAGGAAGGGGATATACACCACCGCGATGACCAAAACAAGCGAGAATACCACGGCGATGTTCATCCACTTGTTCGAGAAGACCCCCTGCTTCAAAAGCGGGTACCGTTCTGAACGCGCGGTGAACGCCCTCAGCAGCTCTGATGTCGACAGCGTCACGAAGGCCATCGTCTTTGCGAAATCCAGGTTTTCCAGCGCTGATCTTCCCTCATGATTAAGCCCGACCCAGAAGGCGGTTAAGGTGACGGCGGAGATCGCGATGGTCTGCGTGATGACGCCGAGCAGCATCTGCCGGTTAATGATGGGTTCCTTTGGCGCCCTGGGGGGCTGATCCATGATATCCGGATCACCCTTTTCTGTGCTCAAAGCCAGCGCGGGCGCGCCATCGGTGATCAGGTTCAGCCAGAGCAATTGGATCGGCGCCAGCGGCGCGAGCTGCTCGGTGGTAAGCTCCGGTAACAGCAGAACGCCAAGCGCAGTCGGCAGGAAAATGATGAGGATCTCCGCCATATTACACGAAATGAGGAAATACACGAACTTGCGGATGTTGGAGTAGATGATCCTTCCCTGCTCCACCGCCGAAACAATACTGACATAGTTATCATCCGTGAGCACCATGTCCGCGGTGTCTTTCGCCACGTCCGTGCCGGTGATCCCCATAGAAACGCCGATATCCGCCTGCTTGATGGCAGGCGCGTCGTTCACCCCGTCTCCGGTCATCGCCACGACTTCACCGTTAGCCTGCAGTGCGTTGACGATGCGCAGTTTATGCTCCGGCGATACCCGCGCGTAAACGTCTGTCTTTTTGACCTCATCTTTCAAATCGTCATCGCTCATGGCTTCAAGCTGGGCACCGGTGAGCACATGGTGCCCGGGGCGCAGCAGCCCGATGCTCTCAGCGATGGCGCGCGCGGTGTTGGGATAATCACCGGTGATCATGATGGTTCGGATGCCGGCGCGGGTGGCAGTTTGCAGCGCCGGGTTGACCTCCGGCCGGGCCGGGTCGATCATCCCGATCAGCCCGATAAACACCAGGTCTTTCTCGAGGTCTGCGCGCTCGAACTGCTCCGGGATTTCTTTCACCATGCGGAAGGCGACCCCGAGCACGCGCAGGGCATTCCCGGTCATTTCGTCGTTAGCGGCGAGAATGCGTTTTTTATAGTCATCATTCATCAATACCGGGGCGCTGTTATCGATCGGCTGGTATTGCGTACACAGGTTCAGCACCACATCCGGCGCGCCTTTAACCGCGACTACACTGCAGCCCCTGCCGTTTTCTTCGTCAAAAGGCGAGAGGTCATCCAGGCGCGGGTCATCCACAGTGTGAACTGTGATCATGCGCTTGAAATCTGAATCGAACGGAATCTCGTTGGTGCGCGGGTAGGCCTTGTTCAATGCTTTTCTCGCCCCGCCGGCTTTGTAAGCGGCAACCAGGATCGATCCCTCGGTCGGATCGCCCACCATGCGGAATTCCTTGCCGCCGTTCTCTTTCACGCTTTCTTCCAGCACGGCATCGTTGTTCAAAACTCCCGCCCACAGCGCGGTGCGTACTGCCGGGTACTTATCCAGGTTGATCTCGCTCTCTCCGATTGAAAAAGCGCCGACCGGTGTGTACCCCTGACCCGAAACCTTCACCATGTGCCCGTCCACCCAGATGCGGGTGACAGTCATTTCATTCTGGGTCAGCGTACCGGTCTTGTCTGAGCAGATCACAGTGGCCGAACCCAGGGTCTCGACTGAAGAAAGGCGGCGGATGAGCGCGTGGCGCTTGATCATCTCCTGCATCCCCAGCGCCAGGCTCACGGTCACTACCGCAGGCAGGCCTTCGGGCACCGCCGCCACCGCCAGGCTGACCGCGATCATGAAGAGTCCCACGATCAAGTCAGCGTTGATGGCGCCAATACTTTCGGTGACACCCACCACAAAAACCAATCCGCACACAATCAACGCGGCAAAACCGAGCGTTTTGCCGAGCTGGTCCAGTTTTCTTTGCAGGGGGGTTTGCTCCTCCTGCACAGATTGCAGCATGGTGGCGATAAGCCCCAGCTGGGTATGCATGCCGGTGCTGGTCACAACGCCTTTCCCGCGCCCGTACGAAACCACCGTCCCCATAAAGGCGGTGTTCTTGCGGTCGCCGAGAGACGCTTCAGGTTCGAGTGTCATTGACGCGTTCTTCTGAACAGCCACCGATTCGCCGGTGAGGGGGGCTTCGTCGATTCGCATGTTCACTGCTTCCAGCAGGCGCACGTCAGCCGGGACGTAATAACCCGCCTCCATAAAGACGATATCCCCGGGTACAAGCTGCGGCGCGGGCACAGCGATGCGTTTTCCGTCTCTCAGCACCTGGCTTTCAGGCGCAGCCATGCGCCGTAAAGCCGCCAGGGCTTCCTCCGCCCGTGATTCCTGAACCACACCGAGAATGGTGTTGAGCAGGACAATGGCAACGATCGCCCCGGCGTCAATATACTCGCCGAGGACCGCCGAGAGGATGGCCGCGCCGATGAGCAGGAGAATGACAAAACTCTTCAGTTGCTCGAACACCATTTGCGCAAAGGTGCGGCGGGGCTTTTCCTCCAGCTGGTTCGGGCCGTACTCTCTCAACCTGCGCTCGGCCTCAGCGCTGGAGAGACCGTCGGTTACCGGGGATTCCAGCCGCTGCAGCGCTTCGTCAGCGCTTAAAGCGTGCCAGGTGACCGAAAGTTCTGCGTTGTTGACTGGTTTCTTGTTGTTTACTGCGTCATCACTCATTAGTTCAATCCTGATAGTGGGTTTACGGAGTAATTCTCGTTCCGGGAGGTATTACGCCTGATTTAGGGATGATCACGATCCCATCCCGTACCACCCAGCCATCACCATCGATGTCTGTTCCGGGCGGGAAGGGTTTGATCACTGTGCCCTTGTTGATGCGGGCGTTCTTATCAATAATGGCGCCTTCAATGTGACAATCGCAACCGATCTCAAGCGCCCCTGCGAAGGCTTCAGGTGAACCCGGTCTTTCGTAGTAATCGTTTCCCATCAATATGCTGTCAATAATGGTCGTTCCGCCCCTGATCTGGCTGCGCAACCCGACGATCGAGTGAATGATGGTGGCTTTTTCAATGCGGCAGCCTTCGGCGATGAGCACGTTCTTCATGGTTGTATCTTCGATGTTCGAGCCGGGCAGAAAACGCGGGTGGCTGTAAATGGGGAATTTTTGATCATAAAAGTTGAAGGGCGGAGTCGGCTCGGTGAGCGCCAGGTTGGCCTGGTAGAACGATCGGATCGTCCCGATGTCCTCCCAGAAGCCGTCAAAATCATACCCGTAGACATGATGTGTCTTGATGGCCGCCGGGATGACATGCATGCCAAAATCGTCATAATCAAAGCTTTCCAGCAGCTCTTTCAACACCTTTACCTTAAACAGGTAGATACCCATTGAGCCCAGGTACGGGCGCGCCGGGTCATCGCGGCTGACGATGTCCTTCAACACCACCAGGTCAGTTGGCTTTTCGTAAAAATTCGTGATCTGTCCACCGGGCGCGCGCTTGAGTATGCCAAAGCGTTTACAATCAGCGGTTGAAACCGGCTGAACCGCCACGGTGATATCAGCGTCCTTCTCAACATGGAATTCAGCCATTTTGGCGTAATCCATGCGGTACAGGTGATCTCCGGCCATAATGAGCACGTGCGAGGTGCGCGCGGAGGTGATCTCGAGCAGCTGCTTGCGCACCGCGTCAGCGGTGCCCTGGTACCAGTTGGTATTCTCTACGGTCTGCTCGGCTGCCCAGATCTGCACCCATCCGGTGTGGAAGGCGTCGAAATTGTAGGTGCGGGAAATGTGGCGGTGCAGCGAGACAGAGTTGAATTGCGTGAGCACGGCGATGCGGTAAATACCCGAATTGATGCAGTTGCTGATGGGAATATCAATGAGACGGTACTTGCCCGCCATTGGCACGGCGGGTTTAGAACGTTCCTTGGTTAAGGGGTACAGGCGGGCGCCGCGCCCCCCGCCAAGGATCACACCGAGAATGTCATCCATCGCTGCCATCAGAAGCCCTCCTGGTCAAGAATAAATACGCGAATGAACCACCAAACAAGGATAACGGAGAAAATCCCGACCGTCAATCATATTGGTGGATTGAATCATCCTCTATTAATTATATGTGAGAGAAAAAAATCACAAATAAGATGGCGGCAGGGCGCGCACACGGTTGCGGAAGAAGAAGGACAGGATCAAACCGCCGATAAACCCGCCAATATGCGCCATGTAAGCTACACCGCCAGTGGCGCTGGCAGCAGTTCCTAAAGTGCCGATGCCACTCAGCAGCTGGATCAAGATCCAACCGCCGATGACGATGAGCGCCGGCAGGTGCACGATCCACCAGCCCAACAGCACCCGCACGCGGCGCTTGGGGAAGAGCACCAGGTACGCCCCCAACACCCCGGCGATAGCCCCTGAAGCCCCCAGGTTGGGGATGGTCACATAAGGAGCCACCACGAGCTGAGCAACCATGGCGATGATGCCGCACAATACGTAGAACAACAGGAATTTGAAGTGACCAAAGCGGTCTTCAACATTATCGCCGAAGATGATGAGATAAAGCATGTTGCCAAGCAGGTGCAGCCAGCCGGCGTGCATGAACATGGAGGTGAAGATGGTGATGAAATTTCCCGTCGGGTCCTGCATAAAACGCGCGGGGATGAAGGACCACATCATGATGAACGCGTCTCCCCCTGCGAGCTCGAGCAGGAAAACCACCACGTTGACGATCACCAGTATCCAGGTGACCACCGGGAAAAGCCTGCGTTGCGAATTGTCATCGCCAATCGGGATCATAATGACTCCTTGCCCTCATTTTTGAGTGTTCCTTGAGTATAAAATGGAAACGGCGGAGATGCAATATCCGCCGATTATAGAATCTGGACCGAGCATTCAGGGGTTCTGTACGACTATCAGGAATGAAATGCGGCCGAATTCCACGCTTTGTCCATTCCGGAAACTCCAAACAACTTCATAAGACCCTTCCTGTGACGGTGATATTAAATCAAAAACGAATTCAATACCCATTCCTGGTGGAATATCTACCCATACATCCTGCTTTTTATCTCCACTCACTATTTCATCTGTCAAGGCAACCAAAGAATAATCCGTCGTCCAGGTGCAGGAGCCTAGATTAACTAACGTCCATGTTTTTGAAAAAGCCGTATTTGGCGGTACCAAAACGCCACCAGGATAATCCTCTTGTATTACTTTAAAACTATTGCAGTCTTCCGGTTGTCCGAAAACTTTATTGAGCTGGGAAAGATCTGGCGGCAGCGTTACGATGATTGGTGTCATCTCAATGCTCATCTCCGCCGTCGGTGTAAGTTCTGTCTGCGTAACCTGTTCACACAAGGGCAGGCTCAGGATCATCCCTGGTGAGAGGGCGTCTGAAGGCAGGTGGTTGTACAACCTGATCTTATCGCCGGGGATTCCAAAAACATCAGCGATCGCGGACAGCGTGTCATTCTGCTGCACTTCGTATGTGAACAGGGTGCAATTTGCCTGTGTCGGTTCAACAATAACCGTCAGGGTGGGCTGCGCCGGAGAGGGGCTTGCGTAAACCGCCGGCAGCTGAGATCCCTCATCCTGACGGGGACGCGGCCGCAGCATCACGATCAGCGTCAGGATGAACAGGATAGAAACCAGAACCGCCAGCGCGATCAGTAATCGGACCCAACGGGGAAGTCTCTGTTTTACCACAGCGGCAGGAGGGGTGGGCTCCGTAATGACCAGCTGCTCAATCGGCTGTGGGATTGCCTGTCCCGCGGGTTTAAAGGGTTGTGTCAAATGATGCCCGCAAAAACCGCAAAACATGGCCGTATCCGGAATGACACTTCCACAATTAGGGCATTGCATCGCGGCTCCTTTTCTATTTGTGCACCTGCCAAACCGTCAGGTTTCGTGCTTAAGGCCCAAACACTAGCACGACATTGTTTTCCAGTATCTGGTTGTTTAGATAGTAATAATTTCCAGGTGGTTCAACCACGGCGTAAACCTTCACATTGTATAGTCCCTCTGTTATGGAAAATCCTTTGGTCGCTCCCGGGGATATGCTCCCGGATAATAGATCAGGACCCCAATCTGAGCCCCCACTTGCCGAGAGATATACTTCTGTAATCAAATGTGAAGCAAAATCGTTGCGTATGTAAAAAGTGATTAGCGGCGGCGGCGAGGTGACCGTGAGCGTTGGCGTGCGGGTAGCCGTGGGGGTGAAGGTGAGCGTTGGCGTAGGTGTATCCGTGATCGGGCGCGGCGGCGGCACAGCGATGGGCAGGGTCTCCACTGGGCCGATGATAGTGGCGCCTTGTCCCCATATCCAGCATTCTCCGCTCGAGAAAGGATTCTTCACAACATAGTAATTTGCCGCTGGGTAACGCGCGGTGGCTTGCACTTGGACCCCGGCGTTGATGGTTGCCACCGCGGGATAGACCTGCTCGGGCCCGGTACGGCAGTAGGTGTTCTGCCCCGGGATGATGAAAACATCGTTTGAAACCGGTACTGGCGGCTCGGGAGTGCGGGTAATTGTGACCGTAGGTGTGAACGAAGGAGTAATAATATCCAATGGCGGCAGTACCACCGTGCCTGCCACCACCACCCTCACCGGGAGGCTGTCGACCGTCCCTCCGGATTGGCTCACTGCCCTGGCCACCAACTGGTAATCACCCGCCACCGGCTGCCAGCTGGCGCCCACCTGCACGATGGGGTCGGTGTGGGTTGTGGTCACGGCGCCTATCTGAATGCCGTCGGCGAGAAATTGGATCTCACCGATGCCAGGGCCGTTTTGGTCGCGGGCGTGCGCCTGAACTGTAATGATGTCCCCGGCGCTGATCGAGATGTCCTCCTGTGGGTAATCCAGCCAGATCTGCATCCCGGGCTGGGCGTAATTGCTGCAGGCAGAAAGCAGGACAAGTGTGATTCCCAGCACAAGTAATAAGACTTGGGATGGTTTTCTTTTCTCCATGATCAAGCTCCATTTTTATTTCTGGGGAGGGGGTTCAAGGGAGCCACCCACGGATTGTCCCGACCGGATCCGTTGCTAAATCAACAACAGTGCCCGCTCCTGTCTTAACACCTTCCCAGGTATATTTACCCGCTGCCACGCCTACGTCAATACCAACCTTAACCGGGTTGGGTATATTTGCAGCACCACAAGTTATTGGATTATGCGCTCTGATACAATCCCGTGCACTTATACTGCCTTCGTAAAACACTTCCCCAAATAAATTGACCGCCTCGTAGAATGTCTCCGCCATGGTGTAGCATAATTCCCTTTCCCCCAGACCTTGACGGTCACACGCGTTTCTCATGTCCTTTAGAAACTCATTATCGCAATCCACCTTGCTTGTGCCAGACCATTTTTTCACATAACACTGGTCATGTTTGTTGCACACTTCGGTGAACCACAGGTCAGGCGGGAAGTCATCCAGGGGCAGCCAGCTGGGCAGTAGATCCACCTGCCCGCCGCAGCCGTTGTAAGGCGGATAAGGAGGAGCGCAGGGTATGCTTTGGGTGAACCCAGCGTAAACCCATTCAGATGCTGCGCCAGGTCCAACCGCGCGCAGGAACCATGATTGCTTCACACCGCAGGCAACCATACCCTCAAGGCGTGTCATGCCGCGCGCTTCGGGATAGGGTATGGATGCCATATTCTGCCCGATTAATACACCATTGGCATCGTGCTGATACAAGCGAATTTCAAAGCCGCTGATATCCGCTTCCGTTCCATCGGCCGTCGATCCACCACCAGGCCAATCCCATACCAGAAAGTTGCGGCTGTCGTGATTCAAGTTGTCCATGCATAATTTTCGCGTCCGGTTCAAGAAAGCCCCCGGCTCACTCGCCACTTCCTGGCAGTCTGATATGCTCAGGGCAAGATGCAGGTTTGATGGAGGCGGCAGGGAAACAACCTTTTCCGCGCTCGGTTCAAATTGTTCCCCCGCTCCTGACCCTGCTGCGCCTTCGACCTTCATATCGACGGTTACATTAATGGCAGAATCTTTGAATTCCACCCTGCCGTCCGCCACATCCTGCAGCTGAATAACAACGTTGAAGCGACTCAGCAATTCCGCGCCCCCATCCTTGTAACCCCATACCTCGACATCGATTCGTAAGGGTTCACGAATCAGCCAGTCTAAATCTGCCATGGGAAGATTAAAATAATCAGTTGCCATAAAACCCCCCTGTTTATCAGGCCAGCGCTGGAACAGGTTCTGTGGTCCTCCTATGCGGATATAGAAATACACTCCGTCAACATCCGGCCGCGAGTTGCGGAATTGCAGATGAGCCTGCGTGATCCGGGCTTCATCAATCACTGAAGAAACCTCCAAATGACCACTGCGGGCGGGTGTATCAACAGTGGTGGAAACCAGTGGTCCTTCGCCCCCCTGTGGGTCCATCATCGAAACAAATATCTCGTATACGCCGGGTACACTCACCGCCAGGATGGTTTCATGGTTGCCGGTCGGCAAAGTCTTTACCAGTATCATTCCGGCAGCATCAGGAAACCGCATGTAGACCTTTGAGCCACCTTCGGGTGATCCATCTGCCTGCCAAGTGACCATGATCTTGTTTTGATCCTCATTCATCACGGCTTGAAGGTTCTCCGGCTTCGGCAGGTTCAAAGGGTCAGGTTCTATGTTCAGCGTTCCGGCATTAGTTTCACCCGCAGCTTCCTCGTCAGTAATATCGACTGGAACAATTGCGGTTTGGGTGGTCTGACCGTCGGTATTGGTCACCCTCACGAAGACCTCCTTCGTGTTCGGTGGCAGGTCTTCTATTGGGGGTTCAAAAACAACCTGGTCGCTGCCGGGGTTCTCGGCTGCCACCAGTTCACCGTCCGCGTACAGTTCCACCCGCTGGATTCCTTTCGGGTCGCTGGCCAGCACGGCGAAGTTCCCCGGTTCGGCGCTCATCAAACCATCTGTTGAAATATCCCCCTGCAATAACACCATAGGTACTTCCTCTGAAGGATATTCCGGGGCTTCCGCCTGCGATGGGTTGACCATGCCAAGGATCATGAGGAACAACAGGATCAATACCAGCGCAATCACAATGCGCTTCAGCACCCGACGAAAAGCGGGGTGGCTGCGCTTCATCGGCGCGTTGACCTTTGGACCCCGCGCCTGAACCCGCGTCATCAGATCGCCGCCGCATTGTCCGCAGTAGCGCATCCCGATTGTGTTCACTGCTCCGCAAGCCACGCAGGTTGTAGATTGTGCGGGATGAACGCCAGTCGCCCCTATTAACTCCGTTCCGCACTGCTCACAAAACCTTACCCCCTGACGATTGTTGAAACCGCAAACAGGACAGATCATGGAGGCACCTCTTTTTGGACCAGCGAGGCAAGCTTTGAAATTTTATAAATTCAGTTTAATGGGGATCTTTTCACACAAACAGAGTTTAATTTTGGTTAAAACAGAACGCTATTCCAGTGATCAATGATCGAAACTATGCCAACTATGAAAATCTGTATGTGGTCACTCCCTCATCACTCGAACGGGCTGCAATGGGGCGCGAAGAATTCGATTTGTACCTCGTCTTAACTATAACAAAATCAACTTGTTTATACAAGTAGTGGCCGATAACAGGAGTAAACCCTATGAAGGATTTTTCTAGATAGAAATCTGCCAGCCTGTCCGCGTTACAAACAACTTACTGGTTTCTCGAGAAAGACGGTTGTTTTATTGCCCGTATCCCCTGCCGAGGATGTAATTCTGCATGTTCTGGATCAGCAGGTCTTTGTCTTCGATCAGGTTCTTGACCACATCTCCGATGGAAACGATGCCAATGATCTTGTTTCCATCCCGTACCGGTAAATGCCGAAAGCGCTGGGCCGTCATGATCGCCATGCACTCGTCAATGGTATCGTCTTTGGTAACGCAAAAGATGTTCCGCGTCATATAGTCATCAACGGGCGAGTCAAGTTCAAGCTTCTTGATTTTGGCGACCGCGCGGGCAAAGTCTCTTTCTGAAAAAATACCGACTGGTTCTCCCCCATCCATTACCAGCAGCGCGCCGATCTTTTTTTCAGACATAAACTCGAGCGCTTTGAGCAGGCTGGTGCCCTTCACCACAGAATACACGGCATTCCCCTTGGAGCGCAGAACGGATGAAATTGTGAGCATTTCCTCTCCTTTCGTCTTTTTTCCGATTCCTACATAATGAGTATAAGTAAATTGAGTCCAGCAATCAATAACCAATTTCCTTGTTTAAATATGCAAAACACCGGCTGGATCAATCGGCCGGTGTTTTTTTTTATAGCTGCCTGCAATTATTTGAGTGTGATTACTCTTATTTTACGCCGGCACCTGTTCCGGTTCTTCGGGTTGCTTTTCACCACCGGCGACTTTACGCGGTTTGAGAGCGCCAGTACGTTTACGGTCACGCTTGAGGATGATCTCGCCCTCCCTGGTGATATCCACCAGCACCGCGTCGCCGTCACTGAACTCGTGCGAGAGCACCGCGTCTGATAACCTGTCTTCAACGCTGTCCTGGATGACGCGGCGCAGCGGACGCGCCCCCATTTCGGGGTTGTACCCTTCGGCGGAAAGATGTTCCAGGGCGGCGTTCGAGGCGGTGAGCTTAATGTTATGCTCCGCCATGCGTTCAGCCACCTTCGCCAGTTCAAGATTGACAATGCTGCGTATATGCTCGCGGCTGAGCGGGTGGAACACGATGACGCCATCCAGGCGGTTGATGAACTCAGGCCTGAAGACCTTTCGCAGCGAGTCGAGCAGTTTCTTGCGCATCTCCTCGTAATTTTTGGCTTCGCTTTCCTTTTCATCCCGCTGCAGGCTGAAGCCCAGCGAACCCTGGCGGCGGATCAGGTCAGAGCCGATGTTGGAGGTCATGACGATGATGGCGTTGCGGAAGTCCACCTTGCGCCCGCGCGCGTCGCTCAGTTGTCCTTCTTCCATTATCTGCAGCAGCATGTTGTGCGTTTCGGGATGCGCTTTTTCCATTTCATCGAAGACCACAATGGAATACGGCCTGCGGCGGATGGATTCCGTAAGCTGCCCGGCTTCGTCGTAGCCCACGTACCCGGGAGGCGCGCCAACCAGCCGGCTGACGTTGTGGCGCTCCATGAATTCGGACATATCGATCTGGATGAGTGCGTCTTCGCTGCCGAAGAGGAAGGAGGCCAGCGCGCGAGTGAGCGCGGTTTTGCCAACACCCGTCGGCCCGAGGAACATGAAGGAACCGATGGGGCGGCGCGGGTCTTTTAACCCGGCGCGGCCGCGGCGCACCGCCTTGGCGATGGTTTGAATAGCTTCCTCCTGCCCGATGATGGTCTTCTGTAATTCCGCTTCCATGCGCAGCAGGCGCTCTGATTCTTCTGTGGCCAGCTGCACCACCGGCACGCCGGTCCACATGGAAACCAGCTCGGCGATATCCTCGGCTGACACGACCGGGCTCGTTGTGCGGTCCCAGCCGGTGCGCAGTTTTTCGATCCTGGCTTTGAGGTCGGCTTCCTTGTTTGAGAGTTCCATCGCGTCATCATTGCGGCCGCTTTGCACCGCCTCATTATGGTGCGCTTTTACATCCTTGAGTTCCAGCATCAGTTCCTTGAAGGTCTGCGCGGCCGGGCTCTTATACATGCGTACGCGCGACGAAGTCTCGTCGATGAGGTCAATAGCCTTATCGGGCAGGAATCGTTCCGTGACGTAGCGCGAGGAGAGATGCGCCGCGGCTTCCAGCGCTTCATCTGAAATGACCAGGCGGTGATGCTCTTCGTAGGCCTTTCGGATGCCCTTGAGGATCTGGATGGTCTCTTCCACCGTCGGTTCCACTACCAGGATGGGTTGAAAACGGCGTTCGAGCGCCGCGTCGGATTCGATGTGTTTACGGTATTCATCCAGCGTGGTGGCGCCTACCACCTGCAGTTCGCCGCGAGAAAGCGCCGGCTTGAGGATATTGGCGGCATCCACCGCGGAGCCGGCGGAACCGGCGCCCACCAGCATATGCAGTTCATCAATGAACAGGATGGAACGGGAAGCTTTCAATTCATCGATCACGCGTTTAAGGCGTTCTTCGAACTGACCGCGGTACATGGTACCTGCCACCAACGAACCCACGTCCAGCTGCAGCACACGTTTACCGATGAGCGGAGCGGGCACATCGCCTTCAATGATGCGCTGCGCCAGTCCTTCCACGATGGCCGTCTTGCCCACTCCGGGTTCACCGATGAGGGCGGGGTTGTTCTTATTGCGCCGCGCCAGTATCTGTATAACGCGCTCGATCTCCTGCTGGCGCCCGATGACCGGGTCAAGCTTGCCCTCCTCGGCCAGGGTCGTCAGGTCAACCGCCAGCTGGTCTACCAGCGGGGTTTTGGCTTCCTTTTTTTCTTCTCGTCGCGCCAGCGGCGCACCCCCGGCGGATGCCGGGCCGCTTGAACTCTCTTCCATAACACGGCGCGTCTGGCGGCGCACCTGCTCAGGTGAAACCCCGAGCTTTTTGAGCACCTCTATGGCGAGTCCTTCAGTTGAACGCACAAGTCCGAGCAGCAAATGCTCGGTGCCGATGTACTGGTGACCCAGCAGGCGGGCTTCTTCAATGGCAAATTCCAGCGCCTGCTGCGCACCAACTGAAAGCTCGAGCGCCGGTGATTCCTGCAGCCCGATCGGGGCGAGGCGTTCGACCATTTCCTGTACGCGCGCCGTCTCGAGCCCCAGGTCGCGCAGCGCGTGCCCGGCGATGCCGCCCTCTTCTTCGATAAGCCCCAACAGGATGTGCTCGGTGCTGATCGCGGCGTGGCGCATGCGCTCTGCCTCCTGGTGAGCCAGGGAGAGCACGCGCCGCGCGCGTTGTGTAAACCTTTCCATTCCAGCCAAAAACTAATCCTCCTGAAAACGCTGATACCGCTAAAGCCCGGGTTGGGCTACCTCAGCCTTCTCACCGATTGTACCCCAAATAAAGTCGGTGCCAGCTGCGCACAATGATTGTAGCAGCCGATTATAAATATTCGATAAGAATTAAGCTAAAGGAATCTCTTTCAAGAGACGGTGAACTTCCGCCCTTCTGCAAATCTAAGCTGAACAGATCGTCAGCTCAACAGGTACGCCAGAACCCAGTTGGTCGTGGCTGCGAGCGCTTCGGTGTGGGTGCGTTCGTAGTTATGTGAAGCATCCACTCCCGGCCCGATGAGGGCCACCGCGGCTTCGCCGCCGGCGCGCCAGAACGCGCTGCCGTCTGAACCGTAATACGGGTAAATATCCACCCTGTACGGAATGCCGTGTTCGTCAGCCAGTTGGCGTAGATGATTACTCAACCCGTGGTGATAGGGGCCGTTGGAATCCTTCACACACAGGGTCGAATGAAATTCGTCCGAGTTCTGCCCCTCACCGATGGCCGCCATATCCACCACCACCAGCTCGCTGACAGCCGCCGGCAGGCCGTTGGCCGCGCCGTGACCGACCTCTTCAAAATTACTTATAAAAAAGTGGGTGGTTTGAGCGGGTTTCAGGCCTTCTGCTCGCAGCGCCCTGGCGGCCTCCACCAGGCAGGCCACCCCGGCTTTGTCATCCAGGTGGCGTGAGCGCACAAAGCCGTTGGTCAGTTCCACACGCGGATCGAACGCGATAAAGTCCCCTACATCAATCCCCAGTGATTTCACGTCTTCAACACAACACACCTTTTCGTCCAGGCGTACTTCCATATTGTCATCTTCGCGCTTCAAATCGCCTGTTTTCACGCCGTACACATGGCTTGAGGCCGCTGTCACCAGCACCGATCCGCGAATCCGCCTGCCGGTACGGGTGAAGACGGTGCAGCCTTCGCCTTCAACCGTATTCCAGGCGTAACCGCCAATTTTACTTAGCGAGAGCCGTCCGTTTGATTTAATGGTCTTCACCATCGCGCCCAGTGTATCCACATGAGCTGCCAGCGCGCGCGCAGTGTTTTGCTGCTCGCCCTCCATTGTCACAACTAACGCGCCTTTACGGGTGCGGCAGGTTTTGACCCCCGGAATGGCATTGAACGCGCGTTCAGTGAACGCGATCGCCTCTTGTGAATAACCGGTGGGGCTGGGAGTCTTCAGCAGGTCAACCAGGAACTTTAGCAGCAACGCTTCGTCAATGCCGGGTAATGTCATTTTCAGATCCTTTAGAGTTCCTTTCCTTCCCGTTCCGAGAACCTGCGCCGCAGGTCATCAGATACAGGGACAGACTTTTTTGCCTGGTAATCGTAGCAGACCATGATCGACTCGGCGGTCGCGAACACCGGGGTTCCGTCCGCGCCGGTGATTTCGTATTCAAAGGTCACGGTCTTGCCGCTGATACGCGTGGCGCCCATTGAGACGATCACTTTGTCGCCAAGTTCGATGGGGTTGCGATAACGGATGTGAATGTCACCAACAATGAGAGGCAAGCGCCACAACGATTTTCCGTCCACAAGCCCCATTTCCTGTACATAGCGGCTGCGCGCATCCTCCAGGTAAACCAGAAAACGCGCGTTGTTGACATGCCAGTAGGCATCAAGATCGCCAAACCTGACTTCGATCGGGTAATGGAATTTGAATTTATTCATACGAAAATTATACCTTTAAGTAATCTTGATAACGCCGGCGCCGGGAAGGTCACGCTTTTTGGATTATTATTGTCACTTTTTATTCACCGGTTTACGTAGTACAATATTTGAAAAGGACTATTTTGACCCTAATTACTAAAAGAGGTGGTTTTTCATGCAAATAACCCGTCAGGCTGATTACGCCCTCAGGGCGATGGTATTTCTTGCGCGGCTCGACCCTGATAAAAAGGCGTCGACCAAGACGATCGCGGAGGAACAGAAGATCCCGCCCTCGTTTCTGGCAAAGATCATTTCACAACTCGCCATCGCCAAGCTCATCAAAAGTCATCGCGGCGCCAGCGGCGGTGTCCACCTCGCCCGCCCGGCATCTGAGATCTCTTTATTAGAGGTTATTGAAGCGATCGATGGAAAGATAGCGCTGAACGAATGCACAGTATCGCCGGGTAATTGCGACCAGGCGGAAAATTGCCCGCTGCATGACATCTGGCAGGAAACCCAGGACCAGCTTGTCGCCAAGCTGCGCAATACCAAGTTTGACCGTTATAGCAAAAAATAATCATCAATAGAATAACCAGGAATCCGCGAAAGGCAGGGGTTTAATGGCGGGCGGCACACCAATTAATCGACAGATGGTGATCGTACTGAAGAACGGCATAATCGCCGTTGATTGGGGAGACGGGCTCTACCAGGACATACGCTCAGGCGATTTCATCCCCGTGGTCGAAGCGGATTACAGTCATCACATCCTCAACGAAGAACTGGATTGGCTCATAAAGATCGGCAGGGTGGTCTCTTACGACAGGGATACGGTACAATGTCAGAACCTGCCGGAAAGACCCCAGCGCACCATTGAATAGACTTGTTATTGCTCTTTTTTCTCCCGGTCTGACCGGGAGTTTTTAATTCTGATGGATAATTAGACCATGTTGACACACAAAACACTGCTGCAGCGCATCGCCTTTTTCACCGGTCTGCGCCTCACGCTGAATACCTCTATCCGCATGGTTTACCCGTTTTTGGCGGTTTTCGCTGCTGCGCTGAACCGCGATATCGGTGCCATCTCGCTGGCACTGGCGGCTTCCATGTTCACCAGCGCGGTGGGTCCATTTGTGGCACCCATCGCGGACCGGCGCGGGCGCAAAGTGGGCATGCTCATCGGCATGGGCATATTTCTCGCCGGCACCATATCCGCCAGTCTCTTTCCTTCTTACTTCACCTTCTTTCTGGCGATCATGGTGGGCAACCTGGGCAACAACATCTTCCTGCCGGCGATGCAGGCGTACCTGGGGGACCTTGTACCCTACAACAGACGCGGTCTTTACCTCGCCATCACCGAACTTTCGTGGGCGCTGTCATTCATCCTGCTGGTACCCCTGGCGGGGCTGATCATCGCCAACACTTACTGGTACGGACCCTTCATCGCGCTCAGTGTGCTCGGTCTCGTAATGACCTTCCTGTTAATAAAGCTCATCCCTGCAGACAGACCCTCCAACCCCGAGCCGCTGGCGATCTTCGGCGACATTAAAAAGGTCATGCTCTACCCGCCCGCCATCCTCAGCATCCTGATGGGAACTTTTTTTGTCACCGGCAACGAACTGGTGAACGTGGTCTTCGGCGTCTGGATAAAAGATTCCTTCGGACTGCAGATAGCGGCCTTGAGCGCCGCCTCGATCGTCATTGGTTTTTCCGAACTGGGAGGGGAAGGCGTCTCAGCGCTGCTGACAGACCGATTGGGTAAGGAGCGCACAATAGCCTTGAGCCTGTTATTAAATTCGCTGTGGGTCATTACCCTTCCCTGGCTGGACAAAACGCCCGCCGGAGCCATGGTGTGGTTGTTCGTCTTCTACCTCACATTTGAGGTTGCCATTGTCAGTACCCTGCCGCTGATGACTGAAGTGACCCCCGCGACCCGCGCCACGTTGTTGTCGCTGTTTGTGGCCGCCCTTTCACTGGGCAGGGCGCTGGGGGATATCGCGGCGCCGCTGCTTTTTCGAGGCGGGTTTATAATCAACGTTCTGGTGTGCGTGGGCTTGAACCTGCTTTCAATACTGGCGCTCTCGCGCATTAAACTACCCAGGGATGAAAGATGATGAACGGTCAAGACGCCCGGCCTGAAACCGCCTTAAGCAAAAGACCCTTCCCCATGCGCGGACAGGTCTTTCTTTTTGCGCTGGTGCGGATGATCATCAATGTCAACACGCGCATGGTCTATCCCTTTCTTAATTCGTTCGCCAGCGGCCTGGGGGTGGACCTGGTGACCATTTCACTGGCAATGACCGTGCGCTCGATCAGCGGCGCGCTCAGCCTCTTCCTTACGCCCCTGGCTGACCGGCGCGGACGCAAGGCTGGTATGCTGCTGGGCATTGCCATCTTCATCTTTGGCGCTGCGCTGATAATCCTCTGGCCGAGTTTCCTGGCATTCACCATTTCCATCAGCCTCACCTTCCTCGGGATGTTCGTTTACCTATCCTCCACCCAGGCATATATTGGTGATCACGTGCGCGCGGGGCGGCGCGGCACCGCCCTGGGTCTGATCGAGACCGGCTGGGGTGTGAGTTTTATCCTCGGTATGCCTGTTCTGGGTTGGCTCATTGACCGTTACGGCTGGAAAGCACCTTTCCCCTTCACCGCGGCCCTGGGTATGATCGCTTTTCTGCTGGTGCTTGTGCTGGTGCCCAACCATAAACCCGCGCAGGTGCAGTCCAGGAATGTACTAAAAAGCATCGGGGACGTGCTCAAGATCCCGGCGGCGCGCTGGGGTCTCTTGATGAGCCTGATGCTCATCTCCTCCAACGAGGTCATCAACCTGGTCTTCGGCGTCTGGCTGGAGGTCTCCTTCGGACTCAAACTGGCGGCCTTAGGCGCGGCTTCAGCCGTTATCGGCATTTCTGAGATCAGCGGCGAATCGATCGGCGGCGTTTTTTCTGATAAGCTCGGCCGTGAACGCAGCATCATGCTGGGCATGGGGATGATGCTAGTGGTATCCGCCGCGCTGCCGTTCGTTGGCGGCAGCCAGGCTGGCGCGCTCATCGGGTTGTTCTTCTTTTACCTCTCCTATGAATTTACCTTCGTTTCCACCCTGCCTTTCATGACAGAACTGGTGCCGCAGGCCCGCGGTACGCTGCTGGGCGCCAATGTTGCCTGCCTTTCTTTGGGGCGCATGATCGGCAACCTGGTGGCGCCTTTCGTATTTACCATCGGCTTCTGGGTAAACGCCCTCTCGGCTGTCATTTTCATCCTGATCGCCTTTTGGGCGCTGACGCGTGCAAAAAAGCAGAAACCCGCTGATTAGCTCCTCTTTGACACCGCAGAAGCAGGTATACTAACCTAAGGGAGAGGTTTCATGCTCATCCATTCCGCCTCACAGGTAGTCACGCTCGCCGGTGGTCCGCGCCGCGGTCCCGCACCGGTTGACCCCGGTATCATCGTCAACGGCGCTGTGCTGGTGCGCGAAGGACTGATTGCCGCTGTGGGTACCACACAGGATTTGCTGGCGCGCTACCCTGATGAGCAGGGTTTGGACGCAAGTGGAAAAACCGTGCTGCCGGGATTTGTCGATCCGCACACCCACCTGGTGTGGGCCGGCGACCGCGCCGCTGAGTTCGAAATGCGTCTGCAGGGTAAAACCTACATGGAGATCATGGCGACCGGCGGCGGCATCAACGCCACTGTGAGCGCCACCCGGCAGGCTAAACCCGATGAGCTTTACCATCAAACGCGCAAACGCGTGTTGAACATGTTCCGTTACGGCACCACAACCGCTGAAGCCAAGACCGGCTACGGGCTGGAGCTGACCACCGAACTGGCTCAGTTAGAGGTGTTGCTCCGGTTGAACGAGGAAGGTCCTATTGAGATCGCTCCCACCTTCATGCCGGCGCACGCCGTGCCGCTGGAGTACAAGGGGCGTGAAGAGGAATACACCCGCCTGGTATGCGATTCGCTGCTGCCTGAAGCCGCACACTGGTGGCGTCAGCGCTGCCCGGGCAGACCGCTGCCGTTTGTGGATGTGTTCTGCGAGGCCGGCGCTTTTGACCTGGCGCAATCGCGCCGCATCCTCACGCGCGCCCGCGACCTGGGTTACCCGCTGAAGGCGCACGTGGACGAATTTAAAAACCTCGGCGGCGCTGCCCTGGCAGTTGAGCTTGGCGCTGTTTCCATTGAACACGCGGTCAAAACCTCAGCGGCTGAGATACAAACACTGGGCGGGTCAGACACAGTGATCGTCTCGCTGCCGTGCACACCCTTCGGGCTGGCAGAACCGCACTATACCCCGGCGCGCGCCATGCTCGCGGCTGGTGCCACACTTGCGCTGGCCACTGACCTTAACCCCGGCACCGCCTGGTGCGAAAATATGCAGTTCGTCATCGCCCTGGCCTGCCGCACCCTCAAACTCACCCCGGCCGAAGCGCTGGCCGCCGCCACCATCAACGCCGCCCGCGCCATCCGACGGGAACAACACGTGGGCTCGATCGAGGCGGGCAAGCAGGCCGACCTGCTCATTCTTTCTGTGCCGGATTACCGCCAGCTGGCCTACCGTTTCGGCGGCAGCCTGGTACAGGGTGTGATCAAGAAAGGCCGCCTGACCCGGGTGGCATAATTTATTCAAGAAATAATTAATGGATATCCATGTTAACCCTTGAAAAAGCCCAGGAATGGTACATCAACACTGACGCTGTACACGATTTCTCGCACATCGAACGCGTGTACCGCATGGCGCGGCGCCTGGCGCAGGCTGAAGGCGCGGATTTAGAGATCGTAAGCGCCGCCGCCCTGCTGCACGATGCCGACGGCACCACCCCCGGCAGCGACGTGCGCCGCGAGCACCACCTGCGCTCGGCTGATTTTGCCGCGCTGATCCTTAAAGACGAAGGTTGGCCTGAAGAGCGGATACAGGCGGTGCAGCATTGCATCCGGGCGCACCGCTACCGCGACGACCGCGAACCGCCTGAGACCATCGAAGCCAGGGTGCTCTTTGACGCCGATAAGCTGGACGTGTTAGGCGCCATTGGCGCGGTGCGCACGGTGGTTTACGCCGCGCTGGCTGGAACCCCTTTTTATACTGAGCCGTCTCAGCAGTTCCTTGAAACCGGCGTAGAGGTACCCGGCGAGCTGCACAGCGCCTACCATGAGTACCTCTTCAAACTGCGCAATGTGGAGAAACGCCTATTCACACAAACCGCCCGCCTCATCGCCCGCCAGCGCGGTAAGTACCTGGAGGAGTTCTTCAACCAGCTCATTGCCGAATACAAAGGAGAAAGATAGTGACATCAAACACACAACCAACCCTGGAACAGGTCGTCCAGTGGGCCAAAGAAGCCGGTACCATCGCGCGCGAAGCTCTTGCCGGTTCCTTTGATATTGCACTGAAAGGCCGCAGCGACCTGGTCACCGATGTTGATTACCGCTGCGAGCAGCACCTCATCAACGCCATCCGCACTGCCTACCCTTCTCACGCCATCCTCTCGGAGGAGGCCGGTGCGGTCAACGGAAAGGATGGCGACCGCTGGTACATCGACCCCCTTGATGGCACGGTCAACTACGCCCACCGCATCCCTTTCTACGTCGTGTCCATCGCCTGGCAAAGCGGCGGTGAGCTGCGGCTGGGCGTGGTTTACGATCCGACCCACGATGAGTGCTTCAGCGCCGAGCGCGGTCGCGGCGCATGGCTCAATGGAGAGCGCTTGAGCGTCAGTACCACCAGTGACCTCGAAAAAAGCCTGCACTGCTCCACCTTTGCCCGCCGCGATGAGGTTCTCTTCGAGCGCAACCTGCGCAATTTCTCGTATTTGTCGCGCAACTCCTTTGGCGTCAGGCGTATGGGTTGTGCCGCGCTTGAGTTTTGTTACGTGGCCTGCGGCCGCATAGATGCTTACTGGGAGCAGGGCATCAACGCCTGGGATATCGCCGCGGCGGCGCTCATCGTGGCAGAAGCCGGGGCCGTGGTGACGAACCTTGATGGTCACCCGGATTACTTTAAACCTCCTTACGATCTACTCGCCGCGACTCCCGCGCTGCACCCGCAGCTGGTGCAGCTCTTTGATCAATTACGTTGACCTCGCACCCGCGCGGCCTCAAGTATAATTACTCTCTGCGTCTCAATTTTCTACCCCATCCTGTAACACTCAAGGAGTGAAATGACAAAAACATACACACAAAAAGGCTGGAGTCTCGATTCGCTTTACCCTTCTCCTGATGGACCTGAGATCCAGGCAGCCTTCAAAGACCTTGAAGGACAGGCAGCCGCTTTTGAGCAGAAGCGCCCCTTACTGACCGAAAAGATCAGCCAGGCGGAACTACTCACCATTATCAAAGCGCTGGAAACCATTTACCGCATCGGTAGCCGCTTGAGCGGTTACGCTGAACTATGGTTCTCGGCCGACACACAAAATCAGGCGGCGCTGGGCATGGTGATGCGCACCGAGCAGCTGCTCTCAGAGATCAGCAACCGCACCCTCTTCTTCAGCCTGTGGTGGAAAGACCTTCCCGACGCGGTCGCCAAACCATTGATGGAAGGCAGCGGCGATTTCCATTATTGGCTTGAAGAAATGCGCCACTTCAAACCACATACGTTGAGCGAGCCCGAAGAGAAGATCATCAACACCAAAAACGTTACCGGTGTAAACGCGCTCAGCACGCTGTATGACTCCTTTACCAATCGTTATGTCTTCAAAGTTGAGGTGGATGGCGAAGTTAAGGAACTCACCCGAGGCGAACTGATGAGCCTGGTGCGCAGTTCCGATCCTGACCTGCGCGCCCGCGCCTACCAGGAGTTGTACCGCGTCTACGGCGATGACGCGCCCATCCTCGGGCAGATGTACCAGACCATCGTGCGCGACTGGCGCAACGAAGAGGTAACGCTGCGCAAGCACAAGACCCCCGTTTCGGCGCGCAACCTGGTGAACGACCTGCCTGACGAGGTCATTGAGACGCTACTTGAAACCTGCCGCAAGAACACCGCGGTCTTCGAGCGCTTCTTCAAATTGAAAGCCCGCCTCATCGGCATGGATAAACTGCGCCGCTATGATATTTACGCGCCGGTCGCCAAGGCCGATAAACCCTACGATTACACAAAAGCCGCCGCCAAAGTGCTGGAATCCTTCAGTAAGTTCGAGCCGCGCTTCGGCCAGCTGGCTGAACGCGTGTTCGCCGATGACCACCTCGACAGCGAGGTGCGCAAGGGCAAGCGCGGCGGGGCTTTCTGCTCCACCATCAACCCCGATATCACCCCCTGGGTGCTGCTCAACTACCAGGGCAAGGCCGACGACGTGGCCACCATGGCGCACGAGTTGGGGCACGCCATCCATTCCATGCTGGCGGAGCACCATTCCATCTTCACGCAGCACGCCAACCTGCCGCTGGCGGAGACCGCTTCAACCTTTGGCGAGATGATGCTGGTGGATCAGCTGCTGGCGGAGGAAAGCGATGCGTCAGTGCGCCGGGATCTGCTCTTCAGGCAGGTGGACGACGCCTACGCCACCATCCAGCGCCAGGCGTTCTTCGCTTTGTTCGAAAAACAGGCTCACCAGATGGTGATCGACGGCGCATCGGTTGACGAAATCGCTGCTGCCTATATGGAGAATCTCAAGACCCAGTTCGGCGACGCGGTAGAGGTGGCGGACGAGTTCAAGTATGAATGGGTTTCCATACCTCACATCTACCAGGTGCCCTTCTACGTGTATGCCTACACCTTCGGGCAGCTGCTGGTGCTGGCGTTGTACAAGCGCTACAAAGCGGAGGGAGAGTCCTTCAAGCCGAAGTACATCCGCCTGCTCTCCGCTGGCGGCTCTGAAGCCCCGATGAAGTTGCTCGACGAAGCCGGCGTGGATGTGCGCGCGGCCGCGTTCTGGCAGGGCGGTTTTGATGTGCTCAGCGAGATGGTGGATAAACTGGAAAAACTTGCCTGAGATAGTACCGGTTGTTACAGGCGGAGAGATGCTCTCCGCCTGTTTTTTATCCGGGGAAAAATTACCACAACTTTGGAATCAAAACGGGGGTCCTCTTTTTATAGGCTTCGTAATCCTCCTGCCCGCCCCACTTTTTATCCGCCTTTTGCTCAAGCAAAGGAATACCACTGACCTTTGTTAGTAACAGAGTAACAAAAACCGGCGAGATCAGCGCGACCCATTGCCACCCTCTCAGCACCGGCAGCGCCATCACCGCGATTCCCACCCAGAGCGTAATTTCGCCTAAATAGTTCGGGTGACGCGAACGCGACCAGAGACCGGTATTAATGAACCTGCCCTTATTTGCCGAATTCGCGTTAAAACGGCTTTTCTGCAGATCAGAGACCACTTCCACGCCAAACCCCAGCAACCAGATTAACAGGCCAACGACGGCGAAAATATCAAACTCCTTATGGTATGAAGAGGTCATGGCGACCAACGCTGCTGCCAGCGTCAGTGTGATCCACAATCCCTGGAGGGTCCAGACATTAAGAAAACGCAGAAAAGAGGGCTTGATCTCGTCAAAACGGTCGTCCTTGCCGGCTTTCTTGACCCGGCGGAAGAGAAAGGTGCCCAGGCGCGCCGCCCACACTGCCACCAGGATAAATATCAGAATCGAGCGCAGATCATTCGCGCGGCTCAGTATCAATGTTACCGTGATGACTGTTATGTAAGATAAGCTGCCAGTAAGATCAAAGAACTTCTCGCTCTGAACAATAAACGCAGGGATGAACACCAGCCACTGGATGAGGAACGCCAGGGCGACAGCAATGGCCAATACCGGGATTCCGCCCACAGCCACCCCTCCCCGGCTGCCAGCCCATGCGACCAGGGCGCCCGCCAGGATAATCACTGGTAATGCCAGCAAAGCGTTACGGTCTGTTTTTTTCATACTTGAGTTCCTCTTTTATTTGTCTCGAATAACTACCGGGTGGTCAATTCTTTTCCTTGATCGTGATCATGACTTCGTTGCGCGCCAGAAAACCGGGCACCCATGGCGGGTTGTACCCGGAGACAATGAAGTCTCCCTCCGCTTCCTGCCCCTGTTCAGCCAGCCAGAGGTTGAGTTTTTCTTTATTTTTGTCGATTTTTCCCTGATTAAAATAGCCATTAAAACGTATCACTGCCGCTGTATGCTCCGGTATCTGCGTCAGGCGTACGCGCTGGTTGTTAGGAACCGGAAGCGTGTCCATTGTGTACGCCGCCGGCATGATGAATGCCACAATGTATTGCCCGGACCCGGTTACGGTTACCGGCGAGGTCATGGCGATCTTCTCCGCAGACCTGGCCTGCACCGGGGAGGTCATGGCTATATTTTCCCTGGAGGTGTTGTTGCCAAAAATAAAATCCGCCAGGGCTGAAAACCCTCTTTCGGCGGCGTTCCGGTAATTTTTACCGTCCACGGTCACCTCGGCTTTTATGTAGGCCGCGTACCTGCGGATTTCAATATCCGCCTGTCTATCAATGACTTCATACTTAAGGGTTTCTGTCATTTGCTCTCCACGATGAATTAAAGATACAGTAATACCTGCCTGCTGGCAAGTTAAAGGTTATACAAGAGAACCAGTTACGGTCAAACAAGCCTTTATCTGTATAAGCAAAGGGAAGTTTTTTAGGCACTAATATTTCTGTATTGACAGTGAAAATCATTGTGATAAAATCATTTCGATATACATCGAATCGTTAGGAGTACACGATGACAGATCAAGAACAAGTTGCAGCACTGCTCGAATTTTTTAAAAACCTGGCAGACGCCAACCGCCTTAAAATCGTCGGTATGCTGGCGCAAAATCCCTCGTCGGTAGAGGCGCTTGCCGCTGGATTGGGGCTTAGCGTATCTACAACTTCCCACCACCTTTCCCGCCTGGCCAGGAGCGGGCTCGTTTCAGCCCGCGCGGATGGGCATTACTACATTTATTCGTTAGACACCGAAAAATTGAGGGAAATGTCGCAGCACCTTTTGAACGATGAAAACCTGGCGGGTCTCTCGCAAGACCTGAGCGGGGATGCTTTTGAACGCAAGGTGATGAAGGCTTTCGTTGACAGCGAGGGGCGCATCACCGCTTTCCCGGCGCAGGAGAAGAAGCAGCTGGTGCTGCTGCGTTACGTACTCAACGCTTTTGATCCTGACAGGCGCTACACCGAAAAGGAAGTGAACGAGGTCCTTTCGCGGTTCAACGAAGACACGGCTTCGCTGCGGCGCGAACTGGTGGAATACAAGATGATGGCGCGCGAGGGCGGCGGCGGTGTGTACTGGCGGTTGTGAGACGATAACAATATTACACGATCGAACATCTTGAAGCGCTCATGAGCCGCTTCGCTGCTCCGCTCCGGCAATATATGGTATATTTTAAATTCATAACCATCACATCCCGCCGCGACGCAGGGAAAGCTAACGGAGCCGGTTTATGTATTTTGCCATCGAAGGTGTCATTGGGGTTGGTAAGACCACCCTCGCCAGGCTGCTGCAGCCGCAATTCGAGGCCGAGCTCGTGCTCGAGGTTTTTGAAGAAAACCCCTTCCTGAGCAATTTTTACGCCGACCGCGCCCGTTACGCCTTCCAGACACAAATTTTCTTCCTGCTCAGCCGCTATCACCAGCAGCGCCGCAACATCGGCGACCGCCTGGGGCAGGCAAAAAACCTCATCAGCGATTACACCTTTGAGAAAGATTCTCTCTTCGCACGCATCAACCTCGCCGGTGATGAGCTGGACATGTACTACAAAGTACAGGAAGCGCTGGCCGAAAAGATCGTCCCGGCTGACCTGGTGGTATACCTGCGCGCCAGCACCGACACCCTGATGAAACGCATCGCCCAGCGCGACCGCCCTTATGAGCGGCAGATGGAGCGGGATTACATTGACCTGGTGAACCGCACATATGACGATTTTTACATTTCCTCCCCCCAGGTCTCTCACATTCTAACCATCGAGACCGATGACCTGAACATCATTGAAAGGCCTGAAGACCTGTCTTTCATTCGCAACCGAATCCGCGAAGAGCTGCGACTGGCGCCTTATCAGCCGGTTCTGCCCATCGAGTAAAAGAGGGATCCATGCGCATCACCCGTGAACTTCTACTCAAACACGCTCGCGAAAACACCGCCGGCCTGACGGCAAAGGACCGCAGCATCATCTGTGTTTACGTCAGCGGCTCTTTGCTGCAGGAAGACCCTTTCCTGGGCGGCATCACCGATATCGACCTGGTCTGCGTGCACAACCAGCCGGTTGCCCGGCGCCGTGAGATCATCCGTTTGAGTCACGAGGTCAACCTTGACCTGGCGCACTACGAGCAGGAGGAGTTTGAGCCTGCGCGGAAACTGCGCAACAACGCCTGGATCGGTGGTTGGTTTGAGAACGTACCTATCGTGCTCTACGATTCACTACGCTGGTATGACTTCACCCGCGCCTCCGCTACCGCGCAGTTCTGGCGCCCAGAGAATATCGCCTCGCGTGCGCGCAGTTTCCTTGTTCCAGCCAGAAAGGTGTGGAACGAGCTTGAGGACGGCAACATCCTCCTGGGCATCAAGCGGGTGACCTCCTACCTTGGTGCGCTGCGCGACCTGGCAAACGCAGTGGCGGTCATCAGTGGCGCCCCCGTCGCCGAGCGCCGCCTGCTGGTTGAACTGCCTGCCAGAGCCAGCGCAGCCGGGCTCACCGGGTTGTTTGCCGATTTTGTGCCCCTTTTCACCAGCAGCGAAATAACCGATGAAAACTTCACCGCCTGGATGGCTTCGTACGGCTTGATCTTCGACGCACTCAAGGAATCTAAGACCGCCCCGGTGAGCCTTTCACCCTGCCGGCGCACGTATTACGAAAAAGCCCTCAACTCTCTCTATCCGCATAGCCCGGCGGCAGCAATCTGGCTGCTGGTGTATACCTGGACCAAAGCCGCTGCCTCGCTGCCTTCTACAGAACAGCCGTATAAAGACTGGCAGAACCTGTGCCGACAGCTGGATTTGGAGAGCCGCGATATTCCTTCGCGCCTTGAAGCCTTTGACGCGGTGCTGGACGCGGTCGAGGAAGCCGTGGATCGCATCTCCGCGTAGCCCCTGCCCGCCCGATTTGTGCACAATATTCCCCAAACCTGTGGATAACTTCGGAAAATCTGTGGATAAAACCCCCTTTTTTCCACCGTTTGCAGCTTAAAACAACCTATATAGAGGTGGAGAAAATAGCCCTTTCATACAGCCTCTCCACAGGTTTGCGTTAATTGTAATATTTCACAAAATATCCCGTTTTATCCACAGAGCATTCACATGATCTACTGGATAGAACCTTAACAACCGCACACCATATGCAGGGGTAAGCCGGCGCAGGGATCGGAGAAAAGCGGCTTTTTTACGTTTTTGGTGCTTTCTCCACATATCCACACCCCCTAAGACTACTACTATTCATTAATCCATTAATAAGAATATAGTAATGAAATATTTTTAGAGTGATGATTGTATTTGAGTGTTGAATTGTGTACAATGTTAAACGATATTAACATACCCGCTTTGGCTCGTTGTTCCCCGTGATCAAACGGGAGGGAGTTCGTATGGTAGATGTTATCAAAATCAAAGCAAATTCTCGCACTGCAGCGGTAGCCGGAGCTATAGCGGGGGTAATGCGTGAGCATAAGCATGTGGATATCCAGGCAATCGGTGCGGGAGCTGTAAACCAGGCTGTTAAGGCGCTGGTGCTGGCCAAGGGGTATCTGGCGGAGGACGGGATCGCGATCATGTGCGTGCCTGAATTCGTTGATGTCGACATTGAAGGGAAAGTACGTACTGCAATCAAGTTAGTCATCGATCCGAAAAGCTGAACCAGACAGGCTGGTTATAAATTTAGAAGCTTGGCACTCCGGTTAATCCGTGGTGTTTGCTTCTTCACGGGTAAAGATCACTTCCTCTTTACCCGTCAATTTTTCCTTTACCTTGTTAATGATCAATTCAAGATGCTGGTTATGAGCCACATAATCCAATTCATCCGCCGGCACGGTGAGCACCGGGCACAGGGTGAAGTGCGTGATCCAGTTCTCATATAGACCGTTCAGGCGGTCGAGATAATCCGGTTCAATGCTGCGTTCATAATCGCGGTTGCGCAGCGCGATGCGCTTGAGCAGTGTGGGTACAGATGCGCGCAGGTAGATCACCAGGTCGGGAGGGGGCAGATATTCGGCGAGGGTGCGGTAAAGCGAGCGGTAGGTGGCGTAATCGCGTTCGCTGATGTGCCCCTGCAAAAAGAGGTTCTGCGCGAATACTTCAGCGTCTTCGTAAATACTGCGATCCTGCATGACCGACCCCGGTGTACGCACCAGGTCCTGGTGGATGCGCAGGCGGTGGGTGAGGAAGAAGATCTGAGAATGAAAGCTCCAGGAGGGCATGTCCTTATAAAAGTCGGAAAGATAAGGATTCTCTGCCACCGGTTCATAGAACGGGAGGCACTCCAGTCGCTCACAGATCATTTCCACCAGGGTGGATTTTCCAACACCGATGTTGCCCGCGACCGCGATGAATTTTTTCATGGCTTCCTCTAGGAGGGAGATGTGGGTGTTGCGAAAATTATACCATCCCGCTTAGAACGATCAAAAAAGCCTCTCCATAATATGGAAAGGCTTTTCGATTGAGATCTGTGAACTTTACGCGGGGACGCAGGCGCCGGTGGGACACACTTCAGCGCAGGAACCGCAGTCCTGGCACTTGGCGGGGTCGATGACATAGAGGCCGTCACCTTCGGAGATGGCGTTCTCGGGGCATTCGGCTTCGCAGGCACCGCAGCTGATGCAATCGGTCGTGATCTTGTAAGTCATTTTTATTCCTTTCAGTGGTTGTTTTGAACCTACAAGCCCCTAGGATAGCACTACAAACCAGGTGTGTCAACCATATAATCTGAGGAATTGTCACCTGGAGGGCTTAAAAAGAGCATCCGCGAGGGTTGAATTAATTCACAGTATCTTCACAATAAATTCACAGGTTCTTCATAACTGCCGGCTATTATGGGAGCAAGCAAACAGAGAGAACCTCTGTAAAAAAGGAGATAACAATGAAAAAATTAATAGTAAGTCTTTTACTGGTTGGTGTGCTGGTAGCCGTGATCGGAGCGACTTCTGTGGTGAACGCGCAGGGACCCGTGGAAACCCCTTTGTATCAGCAGGGCGGCGGGCGCGGTGGTTTTGGTGCCAACAGCGCGGACCATGTTGAAAACGAAGACGTGCACAACCTGATGATGGCAGCCTACGCTGCTGAACTCGGTATCAGCGTTGAAGAATTGAACGCCCGCGAAGAAGCCGGTGAGACCATGGCGCAGATCGTCCTTTCCACCGGTCGCAGCTTCGAAGAGTTTCGCGCGCTCAAGACCGCGGTCAACACCTCGGTTGCTGAACAGGCGCTCAAAGCCGGCTATATCACTCAGGCGCAGTACGATTGGATGTTACAGGCTGCGGAGAGACAAATGAACGGGCGGGGTGATGGCGCTGGTTTGGCTGAAGGCACACGCCCCTCTGACGGCACTGGTTTTGGTGCCCGCGGCGGCGGCATGAGAGGAAACGGAAACCTCGCCAGCGGCGGAACGAACTGCGTTGTCAATCCTTAATCCCCGTTTAACAGAATAGATAGGTCGCAGGGCTGCCACCACGGCAGCCCTGTTTCTTTCCGGTATAATCCTGCGTAATTATCTCAGGGTATTCATGCGAAAAGAGGATCGCTCCATCCAAAACATCCCAGCAGCGCTCGCAGGCCTCGGGCCGGCGCTGCCGGTCGTGTTGGGTTACCTGCCGATCGGCTTCGCCTTCGGTGTGCTGGCAGCCGGGGCGGGCATGAGCGCCGCTGGCAGCCTGCTCATGTCGCTCATCGTGTTTGCCGGGTCAGCGCAGCTGGTGGCGACGGGGCTGATCGTGCAGGGTCTCAACCCGTGGGCAATTATCGCCACCACCTTCGTAATAAATCTGCGCCACCTGCTGATGTCGGCGTCGCTCTCTCCTTACATGCAAAAGTGGAGCGGTCTTCAGATCGCCGGATTTTCATTTGAATTGACCGATGAGACCTTCGGGGTGCACAGCCTGCGATTTAACCGCGGAGAGACGGCTCCCAACCCGGCGCTTCTCATTAACCTGGTATGTCACCTGGCGTGGGTGATCGGATCTCTGCTGGGGGTGCTGACGGGCGGGTTGATCGGGGATGTGCGGCCGCTCGGGCTGGATTACGCGCTGCCGGCGATGTTCATTGCCCTGCTGGTGATGCAGCTGCGCGGTCGGGTCTACCTGGCGGCAGCGGCGATCGCGGCGGGGCTTTCCATGCTCATCTGGTACGCCGGGTTGACGCAGTGGAACGTGATCCTGGCGGCGGTGGCGGCCGCCGCTGCAGGCGCAGGAGTGGAGCGATGGCAGAAACAACGCTCCTGATCACCATCATCGGCATGGCGCTGGTCACCTATCTACCGCGCCTGCTGCCGGCATGGCTGCTGCGCGGACGCGCGCTGCCGCCATTCATCGCGGCCTGGCTGCGCTACGTTCCCGCGGCCGTGCTGGCGGCGTTGCTGCTGCCCTCGTTGCTGGTGGAGGGAGGGGAACTTAACCTGGCGTGGAACAACCTGTACCTGTGGGCTGCCCTGCCCGCGGCTTTTGTGGCGCTGAAGTGGAAAAGCCTGTTCGGTACCGTGCTGACGGGAATGGGTCTGGTGGCGCTGGCGCGGCTGCTGGGCGCCTGAGCGCCCTGCTTGACAGTTGGGGGGCATGAATTATAATAGGGGTCGCCTTCCTCGTTAGCTCAATCGGCAGAGCGGGCGGCTGTTAACCGCTAGGTTCGAGGTTCGAGTCCTCGACGAGGAGCCATAAATAAGTGACACCCTGTAGGGTGTCTCTTATTTTTATATCTTCCTTGCGACGAGTCACTCCGGAGTGAAGCGCAGGAGTCGACGAGGTTTCTGCTCACTCTGCACATTACAGCTATTCTTGCGAAGAGACTGACTAGGGCTCCTTACGACAAGTCATTCCGGAGCGCAACTCAGCAGTCGTGGTTACGATTCGCCCCTTCCTCCCAACGGAGTGCAAGGTGCTGGTATTTTGCTACAAGAACGAGTGGATCAGCACGTTCTTTGACTATGAAGGCTTTTCTTTTGGTAAACAAGAACAAAAAAGAGGGGGGAATTGTTCGCAACGCAGTAAATTCCCCATTGATAACATTTCATAAAAGGTATATAAGATTATTTGTTGGTATTCTAAATTTTTTGTTCGGCTCCATGGGCAAGGACGGGTGTTTTATGATCAATTCTGCTCGGTCAAAATTGATTGCCAACAGTATCGCGGTTTTGTTTATTCTGGTCTTTTGTCTTAGCGGTATTCTTACGCTTTCAAATTACGGATTAACTTGGGACGAAGCACTGGGCAATCTGTTTTTCGGTGAGAGATATCTTCATTATTTTGCCACACTGGATAAGAGCTATCTGGATTTTGATGCTTACTTGACGATACACCAGCAACACCCACTAGATCTTTATCTATCACCATTTAGAAACCGGCCACATGAGTTTCCGGCGCTGTCTGACACTGCGTCTGCTGCCACAATGTACCTTTTTAGTTACACGCTGGGATGGCTGGACCCCGTGGATGGTTTTCACCTGTTCACAACCCTGCTTGTAACCGCTTTTCTCTTTGTCTTTTACTTTTTTGTATCAAGGCGTCTTGGATACCCGGTGGGCTTGTTCTCTTTGTTCTTCTTGGGCACCTTTCCGCGCTTGTGGGGAGATATGCACTTCAACGTAAAAGACGTTCCGGAGGTTGTTCTTTTTGGTTTGGCACTGATCGCGTTCTGGAAGTGGTTCGAGAAACCATCGGTCACCGGGGCGGTGCTGGTGGGCATCGCCAGCGGAGCGGCGCTGGCAGACAAAGCAAACGCGTTGTTTCTTCCTGTGATTATGGTTCTGGGTTGGTGGCCGCTTAAACCGAAAGAACTATGGATGCATCTCAGGGATCATTATCCCAAATACGGGGTGATGTTAGGCAGCGCACTGATAATTTATTATCTATCCTGGCCGTACCTGCATCTGGATCCGTTAAATCTTCAAAGATATTTCTCGTATATTTTTAACCAGGGCGGGAGAACAGGGACTTCTTGGAGTTGGCAGCCTTTATCGATTTCTGCGGCGGTCATGCCCGAGATCATGTTGTTCTGCATGGCCGCGGGAATCGTTTTTTCTCTCCTCAAACTTATAAAAAAGGGGGAAGGCGTTTACCGAATTGCCTTGGTCTGGTTGCTCGTACCAATTCTGCGGATTTCCGCACCGCCAGCCGTGAACTTTGACGGTATTCGCCATTTTATGGAGTTCGTTCCCGGGGCTGCTCTTATCGCGGGAATAGGTGCCGCCTGGATCGTTCGATGGATGGGCAGGAAAAACCCCAATCGTGCACTGGCTGCAGGATTAGTCTTGGGCTTAATAATTGCCCTAAACGTGGGCATCAACGGCAGTAGATTTGGTTCTTTTCAGTATATTTATTTCAACAGCGTTTATGGCGGCCTGCCCGGAGGCAGCAAGATATTTGGACCAGACGAAGCGACTGATTATTGGGGCAGCAGCTACCGCAAAGGAATCGAGTGGCTTAATGAAAACGCGGAACAAAACGCCGTGGTGTATGTTCCTGTAGCTTCTCATATTGTTGATCTCGTCGCACCCCTCTGGCTTAGGGAAGATATTAAAGTAATTCGCCCGTATCAATTCAGAAGAAGCCTGCAAGAAGGGAAAGCAGTCTATATTATGTTCGTTACCCGTCCGACCGCTTACGACGAAATTGCCAACGAATTTGTTACGTTAGAACAGCCGATTTTCGACATCAGCGTGCAAGATGTACCGATTCTTGAAATCTATGAAGAGAGATATCACTAGTCCGGGATTTCGACCTGTATCATTAATACCAGTGGATTAAATATAAAAAGAAATTGCGGCATACAAAGACAGAAGAAAGGCAATAAAGACCAATTGCGCGCACGCCAGGGTCGCCCGTCGCATCATCTGAGGGCTGAATTCTCCGGTACAATATCTTCAACCATGGTTGATGGAGCGCCCCATGACTTCTTTTTCTATCAATGACCAGGCAAGTGAAGAAAATGCTGTTAGGGCGGTAGAGATTGCCTATGACGCAGCCTGGACCGCCGGTGACGCCGGGGCGCTGCTGGCGCTTTTCACCCCTGACGCTGTGATCATCAATCCCTACGGCGAGGTTTGGCAGGGGCTCACACAGATCGAGCCGGCGCTAAAGGCTTTCCTGGCGGGCGAAGGGGCGGGTTCCAGCCATTCCAGCAGACTGAAAGTCGTGTTCTTTGTCACCCCCGAAGTCGCGCTGGTGGAAGGCGAAGCCACCCTCGTCGGCAAGAACTTTAACGGAGGCGCGCTTGTGCATCGCTTCACCGATGTGCTGGTGAAGCGGCAGAGTGTCTGGCGCATCAACCAGGTGCGCGCCTACACCTTCATGCCGCGAAATCTGACCAGTGCCTGATGGGGTCTCTCCACACTCTTGACAACCCCAGGCAGCGGAGATAAGATTAATATATGGATAAAAACACTCCGATTAACAACTTGTTGTCAGAGGATCAGTATGATGCGCTGCTCGCCGCTTTGCGCGCGCGTTTTGAAAAGCGCACACACCGCCACCCCGGTATGGACTGGGCGGATGTGCAGGCGCGGCTGGAGGCGCAGCCCGGAAAACTGTGGTCGATTGGCGAGATGGAACGCAGCGGCGGTGAACCGGACGTGGTTTACCACGACAAAACAAGCGGTGAGTACATCTTTATGGATTGCTCTCCCGAAAGCCCCGCCGGGCGCCGCAACCTTTGCTACGACCGCGCCGCGCTGGAAGCCCGCAAGACCTTCAAGCCCGCCGACAGCGTGCTGGATGTTGCCGCCGCCATGGGTATCGAGCTCCTCACGGAACAGCAGTACCGCTCGCTGCAGCAATTGGGACCCTTCGATACCAAAACCTCCAGCTGGATCATGACCCCGCCCGGGGTGCGCAAGCTCGGCGGCGCGCTCTTCGCGGATTACCGCTACGGGCAGGTCTTCGTCTACCACAACGGCGCGGATTCCTATTACGCCGCCCGCGGCTTCCGCGGTGTGCTGAGGGTGTGATCTTTCATCCTGGTTCGAGGTCACTAAAAACAGTCGACCAACCCATATTTCGTACGCCTTAACCCTGCCCGGGGATTGCTTCAGGCTTCGCCTTCGCAATGACAGAACAAACGCGCCAGTTTTTTGTATGTGGGGTAAGACCCCGCCACCGACGCTGACTATTGCGCACTCCCTTTAGCTGTTGTTTGTTACATTTCCTATCCTCCGTGCTATAGTGGTAATGTCGTTGTCCGCTGCTCCCTTTTCCACGGAGGCTGATCATGAATATTCCCGATTCCATCAACATCAACTATCCACCGGTGCGCCAGTTCACCGCCGATACCGGGCGCATCAGCCGCGATAAACATTACGTGCGCGCCCTGCTCGAGGTGGATGTGAGCAACGCGCTACTAAAACTCAAAGGACTGCGCGCTCCGGGCCACAGGGTTTCATTTTTAGCATGGTTCATCAAGGTGCTGGGGGACGCCGTTGCCCGCCACCCGCCCGTCAACGGCATCCACCGCGGCCGCAACAATGAGGTCGTCTTCAAGGACATCAACATTTCCACTATTGTCGAAAAAACGGTCGAGGGAGTAGCCGTGCCGCTGCCGCTACTGCTGCGCGATGTGAACCACAAGAGTGCTTTCCACCTTAATGACGAGATCCAGTCCGCGGTGGTGAGTAAGGACGATCCAACACCTGGCGGGGGCAGCCGCTGGCTCGCGCTGGCCGCGGCGCTGCCGGGGTGGTTTCGGTTGTGGGTGACGCGCGTTTTCATTCTGAACAACCCCGTGCGCGTTCAGCAGATGATGGGTACGGTCATGGTCAGCTCGCTGGGCACAATGGGGCGCGCCACCGCCTGGATCGTCCCCACCAGCATGCACCCGCTCTCCATCGGCATCGGTTCGCTCAACCGTAAACCGGTGCTGCACGGCGGAGAGGTGCAACTGCGAGACATCTTACACCTCACCATTGCCTTTGATCATGATGTGGTCGACGGGATGCCCGCCGCCAGGTTCGTTGCCGACCTGGTGCAGCGCCTTGAGTGCGGCGAGGGGCTGAAATAAGAAAGTAACCTTACAAAATCATATTAATCTCAGGTGTGGGTATTTCTCAATGATTCATTGAGACTATAATAATTTGTGGATTGCAGTCGATGGCACAATTCTTAAAACGGCTCTTATTTAATATTGTCTTTTTGGGCGTGATTGGAATGGCGCTGCTTTTTATATTCCCCGATATTATGAAGCAGGTTTACCAGTTTTTCGGTGCCTTGTTCGGTCCTTTGGCGATTCTTATGGTTATCGTTTTCGCGTTACCGAACAAAAGAAGGCGAAGGTAAAAAAACAACAAGGGCGAATTATTTAATAGAGGTCAACATGATAAAAACACTCATTAGGCTCGTTACCTATTTTATTGTTGCCTTATTTATAATCCTGTTAATATTCATGTGTCTATTAGTAGGAAAATTACTATTACAACAAAGCAATAGAATCGATTGGAATGCAATTGGATCAATCTCAGGCATTCTTATGGCAATATTTACTGTTGTGGCAATTTTTGTAGCAATTTACATCCCACAGAGAGACAGAATTACCTCATCAAAAATAGACCTTTTCAATCAACGGTTTGCGGTATATCACTTTATTTTCACACGCTTTTCAGAGGGTTTTGAGTGTGGAAAAACGCATTTTGATGATGCCGAGTTGATGAGACAAGGAATGATTAGTGATTTCTTACTTTCGAAATCTGACAACAAAGAACTAAGTTTAATATGCTCAAACATTATCGAGAAAATCAATATAAAATATAGGGACCCGGAAAATCCAGATCCTAGTCTTAACATAAAAAACGAACTTGATTCAATAGACCGGGTTTTTGATAAATATCTCGATCTTAGAAATTATGGTGTTGAAATTGATCATTCGAAACCTATGGCGTTTAGATCGAAAAAATTTTTAAAAAGGCGCCACCTTCAATAATACATGATACACAGCAGACGTACCCAGGCATAACCACTAATGGATTAAAATTCAAAATAGTCTTGATCTACACGTTTTATGTGGAAACTTTTCTCCAGTGACACCCCAATATCATAATCGATCATCAATTGCGCCAGTTGTTGCCCGTCAATTAGAACCACTTTTTGAGGGATCTGTTGAATGTAAGACAAAGCATCTTTGGAGAAACTGGATGATGTAATAAAAACGCCTTTATTGGCTCTTTGCCCGGCTAACGCGCCAACAAAATTCCGGATTTCTTTTGAGCCAACATTCCCTTCCCAGCGCTTGGCTTGAATATAAATAACGTCCAACCCCAATTTGTCTTCCTTGATGATCCCGTCAATGCCACCGTCACCGGACCTGCCAACGGTTTGTCCCGCGTCCTCTATGGATCCGCCATACCCCATAGCTACTAGCAGCTCAACCACCAGGTTTTCAAAAAACGATGGAGGGTGTTTTGATATATTCGATAACAAATCATCGGCCAAGTTGCTTCTCAGGTTTTCGTAACCTTCCTCAATCTGCTCTAAGGGCGTCTTGTTTTCAGAACCTAACGTTGGTTTCACTCCCCTGTGTCGATTTCTAAAGGCTTGGTAACTTGGAAACTGCATTAAGTAACGATCTGTTATCTCAGGGGGATTTTCGCTTAGTACCTTCATACCGAGGTCAGTGATGTTGAATCGCGCTCGTTGTTTTGATTCAAGCAAACCAGCCATCTTTAAATGAGTTCTTGCCCATCCGAGACGGTTTTCTACAACAGTTTGACCGCCACTTTTTAACATGATCTTGCTGTCTTCAGGAGATATATTAAGGACATTTTTTATGTGGTCAAGAGCTTCACTAAAGGAATGTTCTCTTGTGTCTGAAGAGAATGCCAGCAAAGGTAGCATCATTTCTTTAAAACTGGGAATTGTCATTTTGTCCTCCCGATAAAAGTATATACCTGAATTAAATTATCAACTTAATGGCTGGTTCATAAGACGAGTATTCTTTACCACCACTCTTGACAGTAATGTTATAATATAAGTAGAACAATTATTCTGCGCGCTATCAATCTGCAACTACCTTCTTCAAGGAGTCCTCGTACCATTCGCCCTCGCTTTTAATCGGCTTCCGACTGGCGCGGACCTTACAAATAATGATTCGTTTCTATTTGTTTTATTTATAAAAGAATGCGCAAGTCAGCGTTCTTTTGAAAAAAATCTATAATTTACTAAACAGCATAGAATTCGCTGTAATCGAGACCTCATGCCCCTGCTCTGGCTCTCCGCAGCTTTCCTCATCGGTGTCCTCCTGGCGGGTTCGCTTACGCTTTCCGCCCTGGCGTGGTGGCTCCTCGCCGCGTTGGGCGCGCTGATCCTGCTCGCAGAGCACTTCTTCCTCAACTCAAACCCGGTCCATCAAAAGTTACGTGCGGCGCTGCGTTTCCCGGCGGGGCTGCTGCTGGTGCTGCTTGCGCTCGGCGGGCTGCGTTATCTGGCGGGGCAAGCGAAGGTATCCGCGAACTCCCTGGCGTACTACAACGACCGCGGCAGTTACACTCTCACCGCGCGCGTCAGCCCCCCGCCCGACCGGCGCCAGGATGCCGTCTACCTGGAGCTCAGCGTCATCGAGATCGAGGATCCGCGTTCCACCGACCCGCTGCTGGCGGTGAAGCGCATTAACGGCAGGGCCCGGGCGCGGTTTACTGCCATGAGCGACTGGCAGGTGGGCGATGTGCTGCGTTTCAACGCTGAACCGCGCACGCCAGCCGACGGAGCGTACTTTTCTTATAAGGATTATCTCGAGCGCCAGCACATCGGCACCGTGATCTATTACGCGCAGCAGGTCAAACTGGTGGGAACAGAGCAGGGCGCGTGGTTCAGCCGGGTGCTCGAGGGGGTGCGCGTGCGCGTGAGGCGGGCGCTGTTCGCGCAGTACCCGCAGCCTGAATCCGGCCTGCTCGCCGGCATCCTGTTGGGGCTCGATCAGGACCTGCCGCGAGGGCTTGAAAGGGCGTACCAGAAGACGGGCACAGCGCACATCATCGCCATATCGGGTTTCAATATGGCGGTGCTGGCGTTCCTCTTGATGTGGGTCTTCAACCGCCTGTTCAACCGTTACTGGGCGGCGGGTCTTTCCGCGCTGCTCATCGGGCTGTACGCGGTTTTTGTGGGCGGCACACCCTCGGTGGTGCGCGCGGCGGTTATGGCGGTCAGCGCCTTTGGCGGGCACCTCATCGGGCGCAGGCAGTCAGGGCTCAACGCGCTGGCCTTTACCGCTGCCCTTATGTGCCTGGTGAACCCCTACCTGCCGCGGGACGTGAGCTTTCAGCTCTCCTTCGTCGCCACGCTCGGGCTGGTGCTTTTCGCGGAACCCTTGCGGCAGTGGGCAGTCAGGCTGCTTCAAAAACGCCTGCCCGAAGACAAAGCCCTCAAAGCTGCCGAGCCGATCAGTGAATACCTCCTTTACACCCTGGCGGCGCAGCTGGTGACACTGCCGCTCATCGCCTGGCATTTCGGGCGTATCTCGCTCACCTCGCTGCTGGCCAACCCGCTTGTGCTTCCGGCGCAGCCGCCGCTGCTGGTGCTTTCAGGGGTAAGCGCCATCGCCGGCGCGTTTCTGCCCGCTGCCGGAAAGGTGCTGGCGCTTTTCGCCTGGCCGCTGGCGGCCTACTCCAACCGCGTGGTGACGCTGCTTGCCGGGGTCAACGCCGCCAGCCTGGCGGTTAACCGCGACACCGCGCTCTGGCTGCTGGTCTTCGTGATCGTATTCATTTTGCTTTTTGTTTTCCGTAATTATTTCAAGAAAATATTCACAGGTAACAGTTTCTGGCTGCTCTACCTCCTGGTGCTGGCGTGTTTTTCGGTATGGTCAATGGTACTGCACCGCCCCGACGGCCGCCTGCACCTGCGCCTGCTGCGCGCCGCGGATGAATCCGCCCTGGTGCTGAGCACCCCGGCCGGACGCACGCTGGTATTTGATCCTGGTGAGCATGTGAACGAGCTGAGCGCGGCCGTTGGCGGAACCCTCTCTCCCTGGCGTTACCGCGTTGAAGAGGTCTGGCTGACACAGGCAGACACGGCGCGATCACTGGGGCTGCTGGATGAACGCGTCCCGGTGGGATCGGTTGTGCTGGCGCCGGTTGTTTATCAGGCAGGGGCAGACAGCAGACCTTTCTCTGCGCCGGAGGGTGTTGGTGTGGTAAAACTGCCGCCCGGCGGGAGTATGGGGTATTCAGAAGACCTGGACATACGCATCGTGGCAGAAAGCCCCTCCGCGGCCGCCCTGCTCATCACACATGGGCAGGTCAAGGTGCTCATCCCCAACGGAGTGGATCACGCTCTGATTAAAGAGAGTGCTCCCGCGGCGCTGCTCGACCTGGCGGTGATCGTGATCAGCGAAGAGGACGTCAGCTACATCCCGCCGCGCGTGTGGCAGGCGCTGGCACCCGCCGCCATCCTGTGGAACAGCCCCGCCGTGTGCCCGGTGGAGGGTTGGCTCAGCCTGGATGGCGGTGACGTGGTGGAGCTGGTGTCGGATGGCAAAGCCATATACCAATCCTCCCCCTGAACCTCTTTGTAAAATCCAGTTGAAATCCTTATAATGGGATTACAACCAGCGCGGCGATCGCGCCGCGCCCCTAGGAGGAAAACATGTCAGTAGCACGCGTCACCGAGATCAAATCCGCTTCCACTATCAGCTTTCAGGATGCCCTCGAGCAGGGCATCGCCCGCGCCTGCAAAACCCTCGAGAACGTCAAATCCGCCTGGATCGAGAACCAGGAGGTGCAGGTCGATGAGAATGGCAGTATCTGCATGTACCTGGTGCAGATGAAGGTCACATTCGTCCTCGAAGACTGAAGACTCTAAAACTAATAATTCACTATCTATTTGCCTGCCTGAGGCAGTACCCGTTCTGGAGCTGCCGGTATTTGCATTTCCGCACCAATTTCTCCGGGTAACTGAACATTATCTCCTGCCTAATGCCTACCAGTGCTATAATCCCTCTTTGATTTTCGGCGCTCAATTCTCAAATCTTTTTTTCTCTCAACCTGACCCGGAGGTGATCCTTGAAAGCCCTTGTTATTTATGATTCTTTTTTTGGCAACACTGAAAAGATCGCGCGCGCCATCGGCGCAGCCCTGGACGACGCCGCAGAGGTGCCCGTGCTGCGCGTCAGCGCCGCCACGGCCGCTGACCTGGCCGGGGTCGAGGTGCTCTTTGTGGGTTCGCCCACGCGCGGCTTTAAGCCTACCCCCGCCATCACGGATTTTCTCGCCGCTCTTCCCGCCGGCGCGCTCAAGGGCGTGAAAGCCGCCGCCTTTGATACGCGCATCCCGCTGGAATCCATCAAGAACCGTGTCTTCCGCTGGATCGTGAAACGGGGCGGATACGCTGATAAGCTCATCGCCAAGGCGCTCACCGATAAGGGAGCCACGCTTGCCATCCCTTCGGGCGGTTTCATAGTGCTTGAATCAGAGGGGCCGCTGCAGGAAGGCGAACTGGAGCGCGCCGCCGCCTGGGCGCACACCATCCTGTGATGAAAAAGGCGCCAGCGCAAAGGTTATAATTAGCCCATACTTGTACACAGGAGTTGTGGATGCTGCTCTCGATCCTTTTTATGATTGGCTTTATCCTGCTGGGCGTGGTTTTTATGTACAGGGCGGCCAGCGGGCGCCTGAAATCAAAAAAGGCGCAATCCTGGCCGCTGGTGAAGGGGCGCGTCGTCTCTTCTGAAGTGCTTGAAGAACGCTTCAGAAGCGCCACGGGCAAGGCCACGATCGCCTTCGTGCCGGTTGTTTCCTATGAATACACCGTGAACGGCACAACCTACACCGGCAGCGTGGTCATCTTTGGCGAAACCACGTATGATTACATCACCGCTTCGCGCATCTGTGAGAAGTACACCCCTGAAAGCGAACCCAATGTTTATTACAACCCGGCTGACCCGCAGGACTCAGTGCTGCTGCCGCAGGCCACGGAAGGGCTGCGCTCGTTGATCCCAGGTATCTTTTTTATTATTACAGGTATCATTATCGGAGTGATGGGATTTTTGTTTCCAAACTAAACCACTTTCAACACGAAGGCGCAAAGATGACAGAATGGTTACCCGGTATCGCAGTGATGTTGATAGGGCTGGTGTTGTTGGTCCTGGGAATCTTGGCGCGTGCGCGTGCAAAACGCGTCCAAACCTGGCCTTTAGCTCCGGCAACGATCCTGCACTCAGAAGTAAAACGGCAAACCAGGTATGATAGCGATTCCCATTCCAGAAAAACCACCTATCAGCCTGTGGTGAACTATCAATACAGTGTAATGGGACAGCCTTTCACGGGGAACCGCGTGGGATTTGGCAATGCCAATATCAGCAACAATAAAGCCTACGAGATCGTAGGTCGTTACCCGCCCGGCGCCCAGGTTAACGTGCATTACAACCCCGACAAAATCCAGGAGTCCGCGCTGGAAGCCAGCGCACACGGCAGCGTGTTCAATATCATCATGGGCGCTGCAATGACGCTGCTAGGTGTGATCGTACTTATAATTCTGTAAGAGGTTAATAAACAGAATATCGTGCAAATATCTAAATCAAAACATAATTGATCTAATAGGAGGAGCCTGATGGTCGGTTTGTTGGTTGGATTTATTTTGTTTTTGATCGGGTTGATTTTTCTCATCATCGGTCTGGTGGCGGCGAAACGGGCCAAAACCGCGCAATCCTGGCCGGTGATCCCCGGTGTGGTGCTCAGTTCCACTGTGGTGGAGCACGAGAGCACCGATAGTGACGGCGGAAGCTCAGTCTCTTACGAGCCAAAGGTTGAGTACCAGTACAATGTGATGGGGCAGACCTATACCGCCAAACGCATTGCCTATGGCGCCAATAGTTTTGATTACAAGAAAGCCTCCGAGATCGCCTCGCGCTACCCGGCAGGGGCGCAGGTGAATGTGCACTACAACCCGGATAAGGCGAAAGACGCCACGCTCGAGGCCAGCGCCGCCAGCGGTAAGCTCTTCACCATCTTCGGAGCTATAATGGGCGCGGCGGGGCTGGTGACGATGATCGTCTCGCTCTTCTCATTGTGATTATTTCAAGAAATAATTGTGCGAGAGGGTCCGGTGTTGGTATACTAACCATGCGCGGAGCAACCTGATCACCGCGAACGGAGGAAGCCATGAAATATCTGATCACCGGAGGTGCCGGCTACATCGGCAGCACGATCTGCTCTGCCCTTGAAGACGCGGGGCACATTCCAGTCATCCTCGATTCACTGGTTACCGGCCGCGAGGAGTTCACGCGCGGACGTATCTTTTATCACGCGGATATAGCTGACGAACAGGCGGTGACACAGCTCTTCCGTGATCATCCCGACATCCAGGCGACGGTGCACTGTGCCGCGTTGATCGTGGTGCCTGATTCCGTCAGCAATCCCTACGAGTACTACCAGGACAACGTCTCCAAGTCGATTGAATTCTTCCACTTTCTGCACAAACTGGGTTACACCAGGGTGGTATTCAGCTCCTCCGCCGCCCTTTACGATGTGGTCCCCGGTTTCATGGTGACTGAGGAAGCCCCGCTCAACGCCAACAGCCCTTATTCGCGCACCAAGCTGATGATGGAGATGGTTTTACGGGATTTCTGCCGCGCTTATGGCATGAAAGGTATCGCGCTGCGTTATTTCAACCCCATCGGCGCGGATCCGAAGATGCGCAGCGGCATCCATGTGCAGCATCCCACCCATGTGTTAGGCAAACTGGTGGATACCGCCCAGGGACGCCAGCCGGTATTCCAGATCACCGGTACACATTACCCCACCCGCGACGGCACGGGCATCCGCGACTACATCCACGTGTGGGATCTGGCGCGGGCGCACGTGAACGCGGTCACCGATTTCGACAAGGTCTTTGAGCGCGCTGGTGAGCTGCCCGACAACTACCTGGTCATCAACCTCGGCACTGGCCACGGCGTGACCGTGCGCGAGCTGGTGACCGCTTTCGAAAAAGTGTACGGGCAATTGATCAATAAAAAAGAGACCGGTCCGCGCCCCGGTGACGTGGCGGGTTCCTACACCAACGCAGACAAGGCCTACCGGCTGCTGCACTGGAAAGCCCAACTTTCGATCGAGGACGGCATCGCTGATGCCCTCAGGTGGGGAAAATTGCGGGAGAATATCCTAAAGTATTAAACACAGCGGCTGGATCAGATTCCAGCCGCTGAATTTTTTATGAAATAATTACAACGCACGCAGGTACTGCGGGGGGATTGGCGCGGGCTGCCCAAGTTCTTTGGCCGCGAGGACTGCCCAATAAGGGGTGCGCAGCATTTCTCGGCCCAGCAGCACCAGGTCGGCGCGGCCGCTGCTGATGATCTCCTCCGCCTGCAGCGCAGTGGTGATCAGCCCGACAGCAGCAGTGGGAATACCCGCGCCCCGGCGCACGGCTTCAGCGATGTGCACCTGGTAACACGGCTCGGTGGGCACGGGGGCGCTGGCCAGGTTGCCCGCAGAAGAGCAGTCAATGAGGTCCACGCCCTCCTCTTTGAGCAGACGGGCAAGCGTCACAGAATCATCCACGCTCCAGCCGTCCTTCACCCATTCGGTTCCCGAAATGCGCACAGTCAGCGGCAGACGCTCAGGCCAGACACGGCGCACATCCCGCACCACCTCCAGCAGGAAGCGCGCGCGGTTTTCCAGCGGACCGCCGTACTGGTCAGAGCGCCTGTTGGAGAGGGGAGAACAGAAGGATTGCAGCAGGTAACCGTGCGCGCCGTGCACTTCAAGCCACTCAAAACCCGCCTCCAGGCTGCGTTCAGCGCCTTCCACAAAGCGCCTGCGGATTGCAGCGATCTCTTCTATGGTCAGTTCATGTGGTACCTGGTGCTCCTGAGAAAACGCGATCGGGCTGGCGCCAACCACCGGCCACCACAGCGAGTCAACCGGCTGCACCGGCTTGCCGCCGGTCCACGGCTGACCCACGCAGGCCTTGCGCCCGGCGTGAGCGATCTGGATTCCCGGCACAGCACCGTTTTCTTTGACCACCTTCACCACCCGCCGCAGCGGTTCGATATGCGCGTCTGACCAGATGCCGACATCAAATGGCGTGATGCGTCCGCGCGCCTCCACCGCGGTGGCTTCAGCGATGATCAACCCCGCGCCGCCCACCGCTCGCGTTCCCAGGTGCACCAACTGCCAATCATTTGAGAACCCATCCGTGTAGGAATACTGGCACATGGGGGAGACTCCCACGCGGTTGCGCAAGGTTATGTTTTTGATCTTCAACGGGTCAAATAAATGCGTCATGCGATCCTCAATTAATAACTCTTGTTTTATTATTTCGAGAAATAATCACCAATTTTCATGACCAGCAGTTCAAGGTTGGTGGCCAGGTCAGTACCCGAGGTTTTGGCCTGCAGGTCGATCTCGAGCAGGTGGCGGTACAGTCCTTCCAGGCCGTGCATGCCGATGCGGCGGGCGGCATTGCGGTAGCCCTCAATTTTTTTGGCGAAGATGCCGATTTTCCGCGCCAGGTCTCTCGCGTCACCACCGGCGTCCAACCCCTCGCACAAGAGGATGAGCTGACGGACTCGATGGACGAGCGCTCCCAGCACCACCTCTGGAGGTGAATCATCCAGCAGGCGCCGCATCAAAGCCTGCGCGTCGCGGGTCCTGCCATCCATCAATCTATCGAGCATCTCGAACACATCCACCGAGCCTTCGGCTGATACCAGTTGCAGCACATCTTCACGCGTCAGCGCGCGTTGGAAATTTACATACATCAGCAGTTTGGCGATCTCCTGGCTGGCGATGTTGGTATCGGTTCCGGTGTGCCGGCTTAATTCATAAGCGCCCGCGGGGTCGATTTTGCCGCCCTGGCGTTTGGTCTCGTTGATGATCCAGGCGTCCATCGTTTTGGCGTCCGGCAGACTCAGGTCAACGATGCGCGCCTGGGGATGCGCGCTGCACCACTGCACCAGCCAGTGGGCGGGGGTGAGCGTCTCCCAAACGCGGGTCCATTCATTCGCCACCTTGCGCCATTTCTGCTGGTCTTCGACGATGAGCACAAGCGAAGTGGTTGGCGGTACAGCATCCAGCATGGCAGTGAAAGTTTCCACGCGGTTCTTATCCACCTTGCTGAGGGCGGAATCGATGATGACCAGCCGGCTGCCGCCGAAGAACGGCAGCGTGGAAATGGCCAGGCGCATATCGTCCAGCGAGGCGCTTTTGCCGTCCAGCCGTGAAAGGTTCATGGAGGGGTCAAAATCCGCGCCCAGGCTGGCGGTAATGCTCTTTACCTGCAGAGAGATGGCAAAAGTATCATCCCCGCGCAGCAGGTGCACACGCGCATCGGTCAAAGCTCAACTCTCCGTTGTTTCGAGGATATCGGTGGTGAGGATGCGGTGCAGGACAGGCCCTTTGCGTTCGTAGCGTGAGATCTGTTTGACCACCAGGCTGCCCGGGTTACCCGAGGTGGAAATGCGCGCCTGCACCTTTTTTCCCAGCGGTTGAGACGCGATCAACGAACCGGTAATGATCATCACCAGCAGCGGCCAGCGGTTAAGTTTTTTCGAGAAAGAATTGGCGCTGCCCAGCGTGCCCAGCCAGGCGATCGAACCGGCAATAACCCCTGCGGTGACGTAATTGGTTCCGCAGTTGGCGTGCAGCGCCAGTGTGCTTTCACCGGACTTCATACGCTTGAGTGCCTGCTGTACTGTCTCCAGCAGCTTATCCGTGGAGATATCGCCGATGATCCAGAACCCTTTGCTGTCGGAGTGCCCGGCGAATGAACGGCTCGGGAATTCCACGGCCAGCAGGTTCAGGGTGGCGTGTTCAAGCCCGTGGTTGCGCCTGATCATGGATACCGGACCCCAATCGAGAATGCTCTTGATTTCAGCCATATCACACCTCCGGGTGGATAGTACGATTTATTTATCCGCCAGCAGCGCGAAGCTCATCGCCTCGCGCAGCGAACGCGCTTCTTTTAGTTCAATTTCCTTGGGCAGGGGTTCGCCGGGGCGCACACGCCGCGGGATGACGGCGGTCTTGAATCCCAACTTGGCAGCTTCACGCAGGCGGGCGTTCATCTGCCCCACCCAGCGCAGTTCGCCTGAAAGCCCCACCTCGCCGATGAGCACCGTATCGGCCCTCACCGGGATATCTTTCATGGAGGAGGCGATGGCGGCCGCGACCGCCAGGTCAGCCGCGGGTTCACTCACCTGCAGCCCGCCGATAACATTAACGAATACATCCTGTTCTGCCAGGCGCATGCCCAGGCGGCGCGTGAGCACGGCGGTAAGGAGCAGCAGGCGGTTGAAATCCACCCCGTTGGGGGTGCGGCGCGGGTTGCCCAGGTTGCTCGGACTGGTGAGCCCCTGCATTTCCACCAGCAGCGGGCGGGTGCCCTCCATGGTGACGGCGATGGCAGACCCCGGCGCGTTGACGAGCCTTTCCGCGAGGAAGGCTTCTGAGGGGTTCAGCACCTCGACCATGCCCTGTTCGCGCATTTCGAACACACCCACCTCGGCCGTAGCGCCAAAGCGGTTTTTAACTGAACGCAGCAGGCGGTAGGACTGAAAGCGGTCGCCCTCGAGGTAGAGCACGGTATCTACAATGTGCTCCAGCACCCGCGGTCCGGCGATGACCCCCTCCTTGGTCACATGCCCCACCAGGAAGACCGCCATACCGCTGGTTTTTGCCACTTCGCGCAGGCGGTTGGCGCATTCGCGCACCTGGCTGACCGAGCCGGCTGTTGAGCTTAAATCGGGCAGGTACACGGTTTGAACGGAATCGATGATCAGCAGGTCGGGTTTGAGCGCGGCGACATGCTCCAGAACCACATCAAGATTGGTTTCGGTGAGCAGAAGCAGGTCTTCACTGAAGGCCGTGGTCGGGCTTTCGGCCGCCAGCCTGGTCAGGCGCAGCGCGCGCATCTTGATCTGGCGCTCCGATTCCTCACCCGAAACATACAGCACCGTGCCGGCGAGGCTGCTCCCGGCCATTTCCAGCGCCATTTGCAGCAGTAAAGTAGATTTGCCGATGCCAGGGTCGCCCCCCACCAGCACGATCGAACCCGGCACCACGCCGCCGCCCAGTACGCGCGCGAACTCACCAATGGGCAGCGGGATGCGCTCTTCAGCGTTTCCTTGGATGTCTCCCATGCGGCGCGGTTGTGAACGAGCGTTCAGGCCGCGTAAATGGGTCTTGGCGGGGGCTGCCGGCGCCTGTAGCACCTCCTCCACCATAGTATCCCACCCGCCGCACTGCGGGCACTTCCCCAACGGGCGCGGCGCCACCTTGCCGCATTGCTGGCAGACGTACTGGCTGATGATTTTTGGCATAACATGATTATACCCAATCCCAAGTTTGAACGTCATGGGCAGAATAAAAAAGTCCCCGACAGGGACTTTTTATGGTTTGAAGCTATTCGTTAGCGGGTTTTCATAGCGGTGATCTTGGAGGAATAAACGCGCCTTCGCAGTTGCTCAAGTTCTGATGGTGTTAGTTTGCCGTTTTCCGGTTCGCCTACCGCTTCTAATATCATTTCATCCGGGAGATACATAGGTACAACATTAACATTCTGAAAGCCTGCTTCTTGAAGCATTTGCGAGTACACCCGCACATCCACCGCGCCAGCAACACAACCGGCCCAGGCGTTCGGGTTGACTTGAATGGTTTGAGGCAACTTACCATCTGTGATAATATCACTAACCGCCAGCCTGCCGCCGGGTTTCAACACCCTGTAGACCTCCCTAAATACACGCGGTTTTTCAGGGCTCAGGTTGATGACACAGTTCGAGATCACCACGTCGACCGTGCTATCAGCAACTGGCAGATTTTCGATCTCGCCCAGGCGGAAATCAACGTTTTGCATATTGAGTTTGTTTTTATTGGCTCTGGCGCGGTCTACCATTTGTGGAGTCATGTCTACGCCGATCACATACCCGCCCGGGCTGACCTTTTGCGCCGCCAGGAAGCAGTCGATCCCGCCCCCGCAGCCGAGATCAAGAACAGTCTGTCCTGGGATCAGCGAAGCTAATGTCACCGGGTCACCGCAGCCGAACGAGATACCGGTCACATCGGAAGGCAGTTCAAGGACTGCCTCGTCCTCGTATATAATATCGGTTTTCCCGCAACAGGAGGACCGACTGGTGCTGGCGCAGCAACAGCCGGAAGCGGGTTGAGATTGCTCGTTCAACGCCGACGCGTAATGATCGCGCACAATTTTCTTAACTACGCCGGGATCATTTTCCATGTTTTCTGTCATTATTTTCCTCTTTTATATATTTATATTGATCTATATGTTTGGATAAAAAAAACTATCCTCTCGCCACTGACTTTAAGTCAACTTCCGGTGCAAATTGCTCGGCGACCGCGCAGCAACCCCGCGCCAGTTTTTCCTGTACCAGGGTATAAAAAACCTGTTTGCCGTGTTTCTCTCGTTTCACCAGCCCGGTTTCAAGCAGCACTTTGAGGTGGTGTGATACGGTCGGTTGCGAAACCCCCAGCTGCGCGACGATCTCAGATACGCTCAAACGCTGGCAGCAGCATAGGGCCATTATCTTTTGACGGGTTTCATCTCCAAGGGCTTTGGCAAAGTCAACAGAATTCATTCAGGAGGCTCCAATTACTATTATATAGATGAACGTCAATATGTCAATATTGGCTTCGGGAACTCAACACTCTTGACAGGCTGGATACATGTGCGATAATTCCCTGCGTTGTTAATTAGTAAAGAGAGGTTTTGTGTTTAATTCAGTCACGGTCCTTGTCTCCATAGTCACTGTTGGGGTGCACCTGTAAAGCAGGATATTAACCATATCAAATGGTTTGTCTTAGCCACGGGCGCACTCCTGCCCGTGGTTTGCATTTAAAGACCATGACAGGGATTCTGTAATTTGTTCTCGAAATAATTAATCTCTGATCACTGTCTCAGTTGATGTTTAAATAACATGCAGCCGCGGATAAGAACCGCGGCTTTTTGGTTTGAGGTACCAGAAATGAAGATGAAGCAAACAAGGAATCGCCGCATAACCGACGATTTTGACAAAAATTTTGAAAAAATCACCTGCCGCCGATCGGATGTGAACCCTGGTCGTCAGTCACACAAGGCGGAACGGGATACACAACGCGCGCGCAGCCTTACAGAATTCAGGTGCGTTCAGTGCGGTACGATCGTACCTACCTCCCGCGAGTGTTCAGGGGTAAACAACCGCAACCATTGCCCGGCATGCCTGTGGTCACAGCATGTGGACCGCGATAAACCAGGCGACCGTCGTTCAACCTGCCGCAGCCGCATGGAGCCGATTGGGTTAACCACGAAGCACACGCCCAAGCGCTATGCAGACACCGGGCAGGGTGAGCTGATGCTGGTCCACCGCTGCACGGGTTGCGGCAGGTTCTCTATCAACCGCGTAGCGGCGGATGACAACGCGGCGAAGATCTACATGTTGTTCCTGCAGACACAGCGCATGAACACAAAGCATTTATCTCGGTTGCAGGCAGATGGGATTACTCCACTCCAGTCCTGTGATCTCACAACAGTGCACACACAGCTCTTCGGCTGGCAGTCAATCCTGGAGGAGTTTCAGGCGGCGAGCAGTGTCTCAATAACGCCGGAAACGAGCCCGTCATTGATTGAGCAGAATTAAACAAAGACAGCGCTTCATATATCAAAATGAAGCGCTGTCAACACCATAAAAACCTTTTCAAGCCAGGTGTTTGATATAACAGCGCCGGCGCTTGTGCTGCCGGGTTTCAAAGTGCTTCCACTGCCCCTGGACGAGGTGATTGGTTTCTAGTTCCGGGTTCGACTCCACCTTGCGGATGCCTTTTTGTTTGAAGACGCGGGTAATGCGGTCGATCAGCACCGCGTTCACCCCCTTCCCCTGGTACTCAGGGATCACCGCGATCAGGTACAGGTCAGCGCGGTCGTTTTTCTTAAGCGCGTTCAGCAGGTGTATGAAACCAAACGGGTAGAGCCTGCCATCCGCCTTTTGCATGGCGCGCGTGAGGGAGGGCATGGTGATGCCGAAAGCCACGATCTTACCTTCGCTGTTTACCACGACCGGCACAAAATCCGGCTTGATGAAGCCAAAATACTGGCGGGTGTAGCCCGCGATCTGCCGGTCGTTGAGCGGCACGTACCCGAACAGGTTCTGATAACTCTGGTTGAAAACGGCAAACACTTCATTCGCGAGGGCTAAAATATCCTTTTTGCCGTGGATTTCCAGCAGGCGCAGGCCTTCGCGGCGCGTTATGATCTCAGCCAGTTTGGCGATCTTTTCATCAGGTTTTTCGGGTACTGTAATTTCGTACTCGATCCAGTCGGTTTCCTTTCCATAACCCAGCGTTTCAAGGTGCGCGGGGTAATACGAGTGGTTGTAAATGGTCGCCATTGTAGAGGCTTCTTTAAATCCCTCTACCAGCATACCGGATTGGTCCATGTCGGTGAACCCCAGGGGACCGTGAACAGCGCTGCAGCCGCGCTCACGCGCCCACGCCTCTACCGCTCCCAACAGCGCGGCAGAGACCTCGCGGTCATCAATGAAATCCAGCCAACCGAAGCGCATATACGCCTGGTTCCAGCGTTGGCGGTGCCCTTCGCTGAGAATGGCTGCCACCCGGCCGACCACCCTGCCGGCGCGCAGCGCCAGCCACTGGCGGGATTGACTGTATTCATATGCAGCATTACGGGCTGGATCAAAGTTTTTTTCTACGTTGCTATAGAGAGGCGGCACCCAGTAAGGGCTGCCCTTGTAAAGCGTACGAGGAAACCTTGCAAAAATCCTCAGATCTGCCCTGTTGTTCACTTCGCGTAATTCAACGGTCATTTATCGCTCCTGCTGTATTTGTCGAAATAGGCTGCCTGTAGGCGATGGAGCTTATTTTAATTTTTTTACATAAGCGCGCCGGCGTTTGTGCTGGCGGCTTTCAAGGTATTTCCACATGGCGAGGATATCCGGGTTGTTCTCGAGCGTGGCGTTGGTCTCGATGTACTTGATCCCGTATTTCTTGAAGGTCTGAAAGATCTGTTGCATCATCAACGCGGTGATGCCTTTGCCGCGGTACTCATCTCTCACGCCCACCAGGTAGAGGTCGGCACGGTCATTCTTACGCAGGGCGCGCAGAAAGTGGATGAAGCCGAACGGGAAAAGATTTCCCTTGCTCTTCTGCAGCGCGCGCGAGAAAGATGGAAAGGTGATCCCGAAAGCCACCAGCCGCTCATGTTCATCCATCACCAGCGGGATGAAATCCAGGTTGGCGAAACCAAAATAGGTCTTTACATACCCCTGCACCTGCGCTTCAGTGAGGGGCACGGTGCCGTAAAGGTGGCGGTAAGCTTCATTGATAATATCAAATATTTGCGGGGCAATCTTCAGCAGGTCCCGCTTTTTCCCCTTGAAGAGGTGCGTGTTGGTTCGCTCGGCGATCACCTCGGCAGCTTTGGAGATCTTCTCCTCCAGGCGCGTGGAGAAAGTGAACTCGTGCTCTATCCAGTCCGCGTCTTTGGTGTACCCCAGTTCCTCCAGCCGTTCCGGGTAGTAGGGGTAATTGTAAATGGTGGCGAGCGTGGTCATTTCTTCAAAGCCCTCCACCAGCATACCCTCGCGGTCGAGGTCGGTAAAGCCCAGCGGTCCGTGAACGCCTTCCTTTCCCTCCTGCCGCGCCCAACCCTCCACCTGGTCCATCAGCGCTTTTACCACCTCGGGGTCATCAACAAAGTCGATCCAGCCAAAACGCAGGTACTTCTCGCCCCACTTTTCCTCGTGGCGTGGAACGATCATCGCGGCTACGCGACCAACGGCTTTACCGTCGCGGTACGCCAGCCAGTAGCGCGCGCGGGCATCCTCGAAAGCCGGATTTCTGTCTGCGCGCAGGGTGTTCAACTCATCCGCGAACAGGTTGGGCACGTAATACGGGCTTCCCTTGTACAACGCGAGGGGATAACGGATGAATTTTCTCAGGCCATTAACTGTGGTGACTTCTCTGATCTCGATTGCCACGTGTTCACCTCCTGGTTTCTAATTCCAGCGCCTGCCGGATGTAATAAGCCAGCACACTCCGTTCGACTTCATCCGCGTTTTTGAACTTGAGATGCTTGGATTTATTCCCCGCGCCTTTGAGAAGATTGAGTTTATCTTCGAAGTCAGCGCCGCGGGAGAATGAAAGTGTAATATCCTTTTTGGTCGGGCTGATGACTGCGATGATCCGCCTGACGCGGTATGCGGGAATTCCGTAACTGAGTTCTTCAGTTGCTTGCGGAGCCAGTTCGCGCAGCAGCAACCTGATGCGTTCAACCGTCTCGCGGAACTCAGGCAGCACCCTGGCTTTAACGAACTCCTCGACTGTTGTGGATATCAATTCAACCGCTCACTTTCTCCGGATGATAACCGCGGTCCCGTCCCGGTAAACCACCTGCCAACCGTCTTTCTGTTCCAAAGAGCGTGCGTGTGCCGGTATACCGGCCAACAAGCAGCGGCGATAACCAGCGCTGCGAAGAGGATGGTGCCTACAGACGGCAGCAGGTAACGCAGGACGTTTTCAACGCGGTTTTTCATGTGTGCACTTCTCGCCAAATAAGCCTCTCATCGTGAGTGTTGTGGTTTTCTGTCTGTGATGGTCATCACCCTTAGAATCCCTGGTATACAAAGGGCGCGGTGGTATCTGAGAAGAACGCCAGGAGCGCGACCGCCAGCAGCAGCATCACCAGCAGCACCTGGAACCAGCGCGGCTGCTTGAGCAAGAAATCTTCGTTGCCCGCGCGGTGCTGCAGGCGGTCAAAGAGGATTGCGGCGGCGAGAACGAGGAGCAGGATCGGGCTGGGAAGATCAAACTGCGACCAACCTGAGACCGGGCTCCATCCAACTAAGGCGCGGGCAAGCCCAAGAAAATCCGGCATGGACCAGCGCAGCAAGCCCCGCCAGTACTGCAGGGCAACGGGCAGCGGCATGCGGAAGGGTGCCCAGGCCAGCGCAGCAAGGACAAAAGTGAGCGCAATGCCCAGGCGCTGGCGCCAAACCGGTTGCTTATTGATGGGAACAACGGGTTTGCCAATCGACGACAGGCGCTCCAGCACCAGGTAGAGCCCGTGCAGCCCCCCCCAGACCAGCAAACTCCACGATAACCCATGCCACAACCCGCTCACCAGCAGCGTCAGCATCGGCGGGAGGAAGATGTTGAAGAAATGGTCCTGCTGCGGAAAGCGCCGGCGCAGCGACCATGCCAGCGGGTAGTAAACATAATCCCTCAGCCAGTTGGAAAGGGTGATGTGCCAGCGGTTCCAGAACTCAGTGAAGTTGCGTGCGTAATAAGGCAGGTTGAAGTTGGCTGAGAGTTCAATGCCGAACCACAGGCTGACACCGCGCACGATGGCTGTGTATCCGGCGAAATCGTTGTAAAGGGCAAAAGTGTACGCCAGCAGCCAGAAGACCAGGTTTTGGCCGGGATAGTCCAGCGGGGTGACAAAAGCCTGCGCGGGGATGAGATTGAAGAGGGGATTGGCGAGCGCCAGTTTACGCAGCAGACCGGTGAGGATGAGCGCGGCACTGCGCTCCAACAACGGGCGGTCCACACTAAGCGGCGAGGTGAGTTTAGGCAGAAAATTGCGGGCGCGCTCCACCGGGCCTGAAAGCAGCTTGGGAAAATAGAAAATATAGGCGCTGAATTTTAGTAAATTTTTCTCGGGGGGCAGGCGCTTATTGACCACGTCCAGCAGGTAGGAGATGTTCTGCACCATGAGAAAAGACAATCCCACCGGAAGCAGGAGCTGCAGCGCACTACCGGGTTCAAGTATCCCAAGGGAGGTGAGCATTGCGGAAAACTGGGGAAGGTAAAAATCACTGTACTTGAACAGGAACAGGAAAAGGATGTTTACAGCGATACCGGCGCGCGCCCATGCCCTGGCGTGAGCGTTGGCAGGGTCTGCACGCCTGCCGAAGGTGTAGTTCAGCCAGCTGTAAACCAGCAGCACCAGAACGAACTGCCAAGACCAGGTGACCACAAAGGCAGCGGAAAGGATCAGGAGCCATAACACGCGCCAGCGGATTGGCAGGCGGTGGTGCACCAGCGCGGCGAGCGCGGCGCAGGCAAAAAAGAGCAGCGCGGTAACGTTCACGGCGCCGCCTCCACTCGGGCGGCCGGCAGCAGGCACGCGCTTTGGCTCCGACAGAGGTCCGCCAGGTTCTGAGCCAGCATGCGCGAGTGCAGGATCGCGCCGATCACATTGAGGTGGTGGTGGTCGACACGGCTGAAAAGCGGGATGCGCGACCACTCAGGCGGAGGTAGGTAGGTAGCGCCATTTTCTTCAATGAGCGGCACCATTTCTATTAGATACTCATCGTGCGCCTGCTCGCCGCCGAAGTACGTGAAGTAATTTGGGTGCACCGGCATTTCAGTGATGATGACCACAGTTCCATCACCGCCAAGCTCAAGGATGCTCTTCAGGTTCTCCAGCCTTCCGGGGTCGATCGAAAAACCGGAAAATAAGGCGAAATCCTCCTGTTCATCGGGATCTGCCGGGTCAGGCGGGATGTCGATATTCTCGCCAATATTGGCGTCAGGCTCGTAGCCAGAGGGCGTGGTATCCGCAAAGCGCCGCGCCTGCATCAGGAAAGAATCCAGGAAATCAGCGCGGCTCCAGTTGCGGAAGAACAGCAAGTGCTGCAATACACTGGAATTTTCTTTTAACCAGGCGCGCGGTGTTTCCTTTCCATCCCGGCGTGCTGTCATCCATTCGTCGCCAAGCAGCTGACGCTCCACCTCCAGGCCGTTGCGGGCGGCGTAGTCGCGCATTTCGGTGACGAAAATGATCGTGCCGGGGTGATAACGCGCTTTTAATACCCGGGCAATGACCGAGTTCGGTGCGACCGTGAGCCCTTCGACGCCGAAATTGAACACGCGCAGGCGCTCACCCGTGAGGGATTCGTATTCATCTGCCAGAACATCGGGGTCGATGCCGGTATTGACCATTGAGTTGCCCAGCAAAAGCACGTCCACGCCCCCGTTCGTGTGCACGAAATCCTTCAACTCAAACCATTTGATCTCAAATTGACCGTGATAGATGCCCAAAGACCGCCAATTGAAGACCTGGTCAAGGCGGGTCCAACGGAACAAACCTTCAAACAACAAGAGCAGACCAGCAAAAAGACAGACACCCAGCAGGAAAGCGCTTATCAGTGAGCGCGGCCTTTGCGCGCGGGCAGTTTCAGGATGCTGCGGCTGGTCACGATGCGTCATCACGCGCTCTCGCCATGTTTTTTTCTCTTATCGACCCGTTAACCTGACCCGCCGAGTTTCCCGGCGGCATCTTTTGAGCGTTCAGCGAGCAATTCTTTCAGGCGCGGATGTCTTGCGTAGAACCCGTGATACTTTTGCGGCATCATGGCGGCGATGCGGCACATGATCTCGTCGGTCAAGGTCTGCAGCTGTCCTTCGCGGTTGCCGCGGTCCAGTTTTGGCGGGATGATCAGCTGCCCGTATTCTGCGGTGATGCGCGGGCGTTTAAAGTGCAGCATCTTGCTCACGGCATCCTCGGTACCTACGATCGCCACCGGCAGTATGGGAACCCCGGTGCGCAGTGACAGCAGTGCGGTACCCGGCTTGCCCTCGATCAGTTGAGCTGTCTGGCTGCGTGTGCCCTCGGGGGCGATGCCCAGCGCTTTTCCGTTCCTTAATGCTTCAACCGCCTGGTGGAAGGCGGAAAAATCAGCTGTGTCGCGATCCAGCCAGATGCCCTCGGCGGTGACAATGAACCAGCGCAATAAAGGGTGTTTGAGATACTTTGTGGTGACCAGCGCGGTCATTTCCGGCCGGTTTGGGGTGAGAAAGAGCACCGGTATGTCCATACGGCTCATGTGGTTGCAGGCGATCAATAATCCGCCCTCAAGGGGAATGTTCTCAACACCAATGAATTTTGTATCTGTAAGATGTTTCATCAACCAGGAAATGATGCTGCGTAATCGATGCGATTTCATATTTATAGATTACCTTCCCGAGGAACATACCGGTATATTGATAACAGGTTCATTTTACTCCATTCCTCCGAGGGTAACCGGCAGCGGAGGAGGCAGTGTGCGCGCGTGCACATTGGTTGCGCGGCGCAAACGCAGGTTCATTATGAGCAATGCCGCCAGCATGCCTATTGCCAACGCGCCAAGCACCCATGGGGCAGAAGCTGAGAGCGCGGGGTTATCATTCACGGGCAGTTCGCCACCTAGCATGTTTAAACCCATCAACATGGCAAAAAGATTCCATGCCCCGTGGACCAATACCGTGATGAAATATGTGAAGCCCACGCGCGAGAAAACCCCATCCTTCCAGGAGGCTGCCAGCGCCCAGCCATTGAAGCCGGTAAGCGTGAGATGCAGCAGTCCTGTCCCCGCCCGTCCAGCCACGGTGTAGAGCCACTCTCCTCCGCTCACCGCGCTGAGCGAGAACAGGCTTTCAAGCAGCGCGAACGCGGCCCCGCAGATCATACCGGCGGTGAATCCGCCCGCGGGAGTGAGTTCCCGCCTGATCAGCGCCCAAACCCCCAGGGGTTTGAGTAATTCCTCGATGAGCGGTACCACCAGCGCGGCGCCGAGTATGAAAGCCACAATCACACCGGGTTTTTGCAGCAGGGGCAGCCAATCGAAAGCAAGGTCTTGCGGGTCAAGCGCACCACTGGAAAACACCTGCTCGAGTTGCTGCAGCATAGGCGCGAATTCGGGCTGCTGCACCAGCCACACCGCGCCGATAAGTAAACCGATTCCGAGGATGATCATCTCTACGACGATCACTACAGGCAGGGTGATGAAAAAACTGAAGGCCGTAACTCCCCATTGGCGTTGGGCGCTTCCCCTCTTCAGCCGCAGCCTTCCCAGTTCGAGGAACCACCATAACGGGATAAAAATGATGAAGACGTTTAACAGGCCAAATAACCAATGCCCGCCAACAGTTTTTGAGAGGTGATTGCCAAGCAGCACCACCGGCGCGATCAACACGAGCGCGATACTGGCTACGAGGAAAAGACCGCGCGAAAGCGGGCGGACAGGTTGACCGGTGAGGCGGCGTATGGCGGTGATTAGCGATGGAATAGTCAGCAGGCTGGCGGCGAGGATGATCCACAAAATACCGCGCAGCTGGTTGGTCTGTTCGTTCGAGAACTCCTGAGCTGCCGGGGCGACGAGCAGCAGGATCGACACACCGATTAATGTTACCGCGAGCAGGGTAAGACCAATAATACTCATCACCAGCTGGGCGATGGTGAGCGAGCGGGCGTTATCAGTACTAGCGGTGGCTTGGATCATTCTTCCTCGATGGTCACTTTGATCAAACGGTCCGCGGGTAGCAGGATCTCGTCGCTTTCAGGGTTGCGCGGGCGCAGCGAATTGAGCACATTCGAACCCTCAATTACCCGGCCGATGATGGTGAACTGCCCGTCCAGTTCAGGCAGGGCTGTGTATGTGATGAAAAATTGTGAACCGTTCATGTCTCCGGAGGTGTGGGTCAATGCCAGTTGTCCCGCCGCGTTAAACCGCAGTTCAGGGTCCACCTCGTTGCTGAACACATACCCCGGTCCGCCCAGGCCCGACCCTGAAGGGTCGCCGCCCTGAACGACAAAGCCTGGAATGACCCTGAAGAAGGAGGTGTCATCGTACCAGCCCTGCCTCGCCAAAAAGACAAAGCTGTTGACGGCCACAGGCGCCGCCTGCGGGAAGAGCTCAAACACGATACCGCCCTTTTCGGTCTCAAACGAGGCGCGGTAGGTTTTTTGTGGGTCAATGACCATGGGTGGGCATTCTGAAAAAGCCTTTTCAGGCAGCAGGAAATACTCCACCAGTTCAGCCAGTGACTCGGTGGTGACCCTGGTCTTGACCTGAAGGTTATTAAAGAACAACACCGGGGTCGCAGTTATGGATAACGGCGCGGCGGCATCCAGAACATCATTGACCCTTTCTGATACTTCCGTGCTTTCCATGTTCAACTGCAATTGCACAGGATCAATGCTGTAGGAAGGGCTCGCTTCCATCAGCCACGCAACGAACGCGTCAGCTGCCAGGCTGGTCCACTCTGCCTGCCTTGAATAGAGCAGGTCATTCATCTCCCAGAAATCGTTTTCAACTCCCGCCGCCTCTGCGGCGTACGCTGCAATCAGTGATTTATCATACACTTGCGGCTGCGGGTACTGGCGCAGCACCACGCGCACCCCTTGTGGATAACGCTGCTGCAGTTCTGCCAGGCTGGTGGTGAGCGCGCGACATGCGGAGCGCTGGTAATTGCAGTAGGACACAATGGTCACAACAGGGGATGATGCGCCGTAACTCCAATCTGCTTCTTCTTCAGGCGGCAGTTTCACCTCATCCGGGTCGAGCACCGGGACCAGCGGCTCCACGATACATTCCGCTGCTGGGCTTTTGGTGAAGGCCACTGTTGCCTGCGTTGAAGGGTCAGGAGTTGGGGGTGATATTGTGGCTGTTATGGAAGGCGCCAGCGTGGATTGTGGCGAGGGGGATGGCGCGGCAGTTGCGGGTGGCCGCGGGGTGATGCCCGGGGCAGGCGTACAGGACGCGACCAGGAATAGTGAAACCAAAACCAGCAAGGCCAGTTTTTTCAATATAACTCCAGGTGTTCGTTAAACTTGCGGACTCAGGCGCTGCAGCACGGCTTCCTGCATATGCTGCTGCACTTTAGGCGGCGGGAGCCCGGCGTTTATGCGCACCCAGCGCTGCGGTTCAGCGGCTGCAAGTTCCAGGTAACCGCCGCGCACGCGCCTGTGAAAAGCCAGGGCGTAATCATCCAACCGGTTCCATTCACCGCCGCTGCTCTGCCTGCGCGCCAGGCCGGTTTCAACATCTACATCCAGCAGCAGGGTGAGGTCGGGGGTTAAGCCGCCGGTGGCAAACGCAAGAATGCCGCGCAGCACCTCAAGATCAAGACCGTGTCCGTAGCCCTGGTAGGCGAGGGTGGAATCGGCGTAACGGTCGCTGATGACGACCACTCCTCTTTCCAGTTGCGGGCGTATCACCTCGGCGACGATCTGCGCTCTGGCGGCACAGAACAGCAGGATCTCAGTGCGCGGGTTCATGGATTTGTTATTCATGTTCATGATCACTTCGCGTATCTGGTCGCCGATGGAAGTACCGCCCGGTTCACGCGTGGTGAGCACTTCGTACCCCAGCTGCTGCACGAACTCGGCCAACGCCGGAACCTGCATTGATTTACCGCTGCCGTCGGGACCCTCAAGCGTGATGAACATGCTACCCTTCTTTCGTTTATTCCCTGAAGATGCGCACCCTGCGGTTGGGGTCTTTACCGTAGGAGTGCGATACCAGCTGAGCCTGGCGCGCCATCTCGTGCTGGATACGGCGGATGGCCGATGAGGCTGGCGGTAGATCCACCCAGCGCTGCCCGTTGAGCACAGCCTGGATGGCGGATTCCGTCTGGTTGGTGACCTCGTTCAGGTTCAGGTTGTCGCCTTCTGAGAGGTTGAAAATTTCTGCCAGTGATTGCTCCATCTGGTTAATTGTGTTGGCGCGCAGCACATAAATGGGAACACCGCGTGATTCGGCTTCGGTGATGGGTTGCTGGCGCGAGCGGTAGTAGGCGCGCAGGGTCATCACCATGTCAGCTTCGCTGACATCACGGGCGATGAAGGCGGGAACCCCCAGGCGGTGCGCGGCCTGCTGCAGGCGATTGCGCGCCACTCCGTACGGGTAGATGCGCACTTTTTTGACCGGCCGGCGCTCAGAAATATCGACAGCCTGTTCATAATCCAGGGTGGGCGCGGCAGCGTTGTGCAGGTATCGGCTTTCGGAGGCGCGGGAGCCCGGTTCAGGTTTCTCATCCCCGTTGCCCGAATAAGTTCGCCGCGTGCCCTGCGCCATACCGCGGGCGGCAGCTGGTTGAGGTGCTTTTTCAACGTGCACCTCGTTGCCGGCATCGCGCCAGCGGATCTCGGGTTGCAGCGGATAACCGCGCACCAGGGTATCCACCGCGGCAGCCACATCCTGGTGCACCGCCAGCCGGTCGCGCTCCTGCAACTCCACCAGCATGTCAAACGTGGGCGGAGAGCGGCGCTCCAGCACGGTCTTCTGCGTGCCGCGTCGCCGCGCCTCTTCATCAGAAAGTGTCACTGATTCGATACCGCCGACCAGGTCGGAAAGCGTGGGATTGAGCAGCAGGTTTTCGAGCGTGCGCCCATGAGCAGTGGCCACAAGCTGCACTCCGCGCTCAGCGATGGTTCGGGCAGCCATAGCCTCGAGCTCGCGTCCAATTTCGTCGATGATGACCACTTCAGGGTTGTGGTTTTCCACGGCTTCGATCATTACCTCGTGCTGCAGCGAAGGCGTGGCCACCTGCATGCGCCGCGCCTTGCCCACCGCCGGGTGCGGTACATCGCCATCGCCGCCGATTTCGTTGGAGGTGTCGACAATGATGACGCGCTTGTTCTCAGCCAGGATGCGGGCGGATTCGCGCAGCATGGTGGTTTTGCCGATGCCGGGTTTGCCCAGCAGCAATATGCTCTTGCCGGATTCCACCAGGTCCTGGATGATCTCTATGGTGCCGTAAACGGCGCGTCCAACGCGGCAGGTGAGCCCCACGATAATGCCGTGCCGGTTCCGGATGGCAGAAATGCGGTGCAGTGTGCGCTCCAACCCCGCGCGGTTATCGGCGTCGAATTCGCCGATGTGGGCAACAACATGGTCAATGTCATCCCGTTTTACATCGCGCTCATCCAGTTGTAGTTCGTGATCGACGAAACGCGCCATTGGCGGCCGTCCGAGGTCGAGGATGATCTCCAACAGGTTGTCGCTGTTGTTGGCTTTTTCCAGCGCGCCGATGATTTGCTGCGGGAGCACGGCCATCAGAGCGTTAAGGTCATCAGTGATCCTGATCTGTTTCATAAGGGTCGTTCACCTTTATTGGATTTACGTTATTTTAACCCTTCCGGAGAATATCCGGATCCGGTACAGTTATTCACCATCGGCGCGGCGGGGTCGGCCTGGCGCTGATCGGAGCGCACGGACTGCGCGGTCTTAATACTGTTGAGCTGCCCAACCGCCAGGTGTTTCACCATCAGTGCAAAGCGAGGTGAAGGCTCGGCTTTTAATTCGCCGAGCGCATCCGCGAGCCAGGCCTGGTAAGATCGCACCTGCATGTATAACGGTTTTCCGCTCTCTTTGAAGTGCCCGATGAGATCCACCAAAAGCGGACCCACATTCTCAATCGAGGGATGAATCAGGGGAATCAGGTAAGTGCCGGCGCTGCCGCTAATGCTCTCGACGTAAGCCAGCGCATCACCGTTCTTCTTGTAAAGCAGGCGAGGTGTGTTTCCGTTTTTAAACGGCTCGGCGTTTTGAACCAGCGGAGGTACGAGGGTCTGGTAAAGGCAGCGCACTGTGTTAAGGTCGGTTGTCGCAGGAGGGTTCCAATCTGATACAGAGCCTCCTTGCTGGATGTCATCAGGCATGCGCCAGAGGGATTCCCAGCTGAACACGCAGAAACCGACGCGACGCAAGGCTTCAAACAAAGCGTGTGACTCCTCGATTTCCGCGAGCACGTTGAGGGCGCCCATTTCGCCGGCCTGAAAGCATAAGAAATCAAAGAGCGGCAGGAAATCCTCTTCATTCTGGATGAGGTCAGGCGCAAGGAACGAAAAATGAGCTGATCGGCTTCCGGGAGGGTGGATGACCTGGCTGAAATACTTGCGTCCGCTTTCAGGGTGTTCCATCACCGCGGTATAGCTGGATTCCGTAGGATTCAGACGTGCAAGCACTGCGGCAGCGCCGATTGGATTGCCATGAACGAGGTAATCAGCCTTGTGGAGGCTGACCACCTGGCGCCGGCGGCTAAGAATTGCGGGCAGATCGTACCAGGCGATCGGTCGGACGTTTATTTTGCCAGCTCCAAAAAATACCGGTGGAACCGGTCATCACCGGTCAATTCCGGGTGGAAAGAGGTGGCGAGCAGATGTCCCTGCCGGGCAGCAACGATGCGTCCGTCTTCCAACTGTGACAGGACTTCAACCCCTTTACCGGTCGATTCGATAAGCGGGGCGCGGATGAAAACCGTATGATACGGCCGGTCAACGGGGTCCACTTGCAGTAACGCGGGCACCGCCAGGTCGACCTCGAAACTTTCCACCTGCCGGCCGAAGGCGTTGCGCGCGATGGTGATGTCCATCAAGGCCAGAAGGGGTTGTTCGCGCCCGGCATCTTTAGCCAGGAAAATCGCCCCGGCACAGGTGCCCCACATGGCATGCTCGCGCCCGAACAGCCGCAGCGGCTGCAACAGGTCAAAATCCACCGCCAATTTGCCGATCGTGGTGGATTCGCCGCCGGGGATAATGAGCCCGTCAAGCCCGGCGAGGTGCCGCGGCAGCCGCACCTGTACCACCTCCACACCCAGGTTTTCAAGGACGGCCTGGTGCTCGGCAAAGTCACCCTGTAAAGCCAGGACGCCGATCCTCATGTTGTGCTTACCAGCCGCGCGTGGCGATCTTTTCTTCTTCGGGCATGGCTGAGATCTGCCGACCGACGATGGCTTCGCCCAGGTTGCGGCTCACTTCAGCCAAAATCCCGGGGTCGCTGTAATGCGTGGTGGCTTTGACGATGGCGGCGGCGCGCCTGGCGGGATCACCGGATTTGAAGATGCCGGAACCCACAAAAACGCCGTCAACACCCAGCTGCATCATCAGGGCGGCGTCCGCCGGGGTGGCAATCCCGCCTGCAGCGAAGTTGACCACCGGCAGACGGCCGAGTTTTCGCACTTCCATCACCAGTTCGTAAGGAGCGCCTATTTCCTTGGAGAATGCCATCACTTCTTCCTTGGGCATATTCTGCAGCCGGCGGATCTCTCCAAGCACTGAGCGCGCGTGGCGCACCGCTTCAACGACATCACCGGTACCGGCTTCGCCCTTGGTTCGCATCATCGCCGCGCCTTCACCGATGCGGCGCAGAGCTTCACCCAGGTTGCGGCAGCCGCATACGAAGGGAACTTTAAAATCATGTTTGAATATGTGGTGCGCCTCATCCGCGGGTGTGAGCACCTCTGATTCATCGATGTAATCCACCCCAATGGCTTCCAGTATCTGCGCTTCAACAAAGTGACCAATGCGGCACTTGGCCATCACCGGGATGCTCACCGCTTCCATGATCTTCTGGATCATGTCGGGGTCGCTCATGCGCGCTACCCCGCCGTCCGCGCGGATATCCGCAGGAACGCGCTCCAGCGCCATCACGGCGCAGGCGCCGGCGTCTTCGGCGATCTTCGCGTGGTCGGCATTGACCACATCCATGATCACGCCGCCCTTCAGCATCTGTGCCAGCCCTTTTTTGACCTCGAAGGAACCCACTTTCTGTTCCATATTGATGTGAACCTCCTTGTTTGAACACTCATTGACTGCGTCTTCGCAGCCTTATTAAAGTGATTTTACCACTGCCGGCAGCGCGCTGCAACCGAAGGGGGTAATTATTGGAAGAAATAACTCTGATCAGCTAAACTGTCTGCTCAAGAAAGAACCCCTGTTTACAGGGGTTCTTTGGATGGTCAGTTGATGCGCTCGAAACGGCTGCCGGGAACGCCGCACACCGGGCACTTCTCAGGCGCGCTGCGCTTTTCGGTGAACCCGCATACCGGGCAGATGTAGTAATCATATTCCTCGACGGGCTGACCCAGGGAAGCGAGCGCCTCGCGGTAGAGCACCTCGTGCACCTTCTCGGCTTCGTTGGCCCAATGGAAACTGTTGAGCGCTTTCTTATCCCCCGCCTCTTCAGCGTCCTTGATGAAAACCGGGTACATCTCGGTGTTCTCATATTTTTCTCCGGACGCGGCGGCTTCCAGGTTCTCGGCGGTCGATCTCACCTCGCCGGCGTGGCGGAAGTGATTGAGCGCGTGAATGGTCTCGGCGTGCGCCACCGCGCGGAAGAGCCTGGCAACCTGGGTGTGTCCCTCGTCTTCGGCTTTTTTGGCATACGCCAGGTACTTGCGGTTGGCCTGGCTCTCGCCGGTAAAAGCTTCCATCAGGTCATCATAAATCTTTGACATTGTTCTCTCCTTGTATTTTTTGAAATTGTTTCACAGGAACAGGTACGCGGTAATTTTAATCCCGATAATGCAATATGACAGGTGACGAACTTCCTATTTTATGGTTGATGACCTTGACAGAGAGTAAAACAATGATACAATCATACAATGATACAATAAGACTGGAGGTGTGAATGTGAAACCACAGGAATTTACACTGGATTTCCGTTCGGGGGTGCCTGTTTACATCCAGTTGGTAGAACAGGTACAAGCCCACCTCGCCCGCGGCGTGCTCAAACCTGGGGAGCAGCTGCCCACGGTGCGGCAGATGGCCTCGGAGCTGAGGGTGAACTTCAACACCGTCGCCAGGGCTTACCGCATGCTGGATGAAGCGGGCTTGATCTCCACCCAGCAAGGCCGCGGCACATATATACTTGAGCCGCTTGAAGATGATAAAAACCGGTTTCTCAAACACAGCACGCTGCAGGCGCAGGTAACACGCTTTGTGAATTTACTCGCCAGCCAGGGATTCGCGCCACAGGAAGTTGAGGATTGCCTGCGGGAGTATCTGGAAGCCTGGAAAACGGGAAAGATTGATAATGTATCGTCAGTTGAGATTGAGGACAAGGAGTGAAAATGGACATAAATGAAAAGGGTCGTAAAGCATCAAGCGATAGCGGCAATATGAATCCCTTCCGCGTACAGGAGGAATTAATGAAAAAGGCACAAGGCGCGCACTGGAACACGGTTTCTGTCACACTGTTTATACTGCTGTTGATGGCCGCTGTCATAAGCGCCATTGTAATGGACTTGCGGGGGTACGATGACGGTGTGATCCTGGCGGTTTTCACACCGTTGCTGGTGCTGGCGCTGCTGGCGCTTGCGTCCATACAGGTGGCGCGCCAGTGGGAAAAAGCCGTGGTACTGCGGCTGGGGAAATTTAGAGGATTGAAAGGCCCCGGTTTCTTCCTCATAATCCCCGTCATCGACTCCATCACCACCTGGATCGACCACCGGGTAATGGTAACCCCGTTCTCCGCGGAGAAGACGCTGACGCGCGATACGGTGCCTGTGAACGTGGACGCGGTATTGTTCTGGGTGGTTTGGGACGCCGAAAAAGCCGCTCTGGAAGTTGAAAATTACCGCATGGCCATCGCCTGGGCTTCGCAAACAGCGCTGCGCGAGATCATCGGGCAAATGACCCTGGCGGATATCCTGGTCGGGCGCGCGAAGATGGATGCTGATCTGCAGAAGATAATCGATGAACGCACTGCGCCCTGGGGAATCACCGTGCAATCCGTGGAGATCCGTGACGTGATCATCCCGTCCGACCTTGAAGATGCCATGTCCAGGCAGGCGCAGGCGGAGCGCGAGCGCCAGGCCCGGGTTATTCTGGGTGAGTCTGAAAAACAGATCGCTTCCAGCTTCTCCGAAGCCTCGCAGGCCTATCTCAACAACCCCACCGCGCTGCACCTGCGCGCCATGAACATGCTCTTTGAGGGCTTGAAGGAAAAAGGCGCGTTGGTGATCGTACCTTCAAGCGCCGTGGATACGATGAACCTGGGCGGCATCAGCGGTATTACCGCGCTGGCCAAGCAGGAAACACAGAAATAAACTGACTGAGCGCCAATGACCAACCCCAGCCGGATAACGAGACTAACCGGTCAGGGAGGTCGATGAAAATATGTTTCACGTGAAACATAGACAAGGACTGACCCATGCAACAATCGATCGTCATTGAAAACCTGAGTCACCGCTTCGACGGCAGGTACGCCTTAAAAGACCTTTCCTGCGAAGTCAGGCAGGGAGAGATCTTCGCCCTGCTTGGACCGAACGGGGCGGGCAAGACCACCACCATCCGCCTGGTCAACGGGTTGTACACACCAACCTCCGGCAGGATCAGTGTATTCGGTAAGGATTCTGTACGCCAGGGCAGCCAGATCAGGCGGGAAACAGGTGTGCTCACCGAAACCAGCGCGCTGTATGAAAGACTGACTGCCCGCGAGAACCTGCTCTTTTTCGGCAGGGTCTACGGCATGCCAGAATCGCTTCTGTTAAATCGAACTGATGAAATTCTGGATTTTTTTGCACTTAAAAACAGGGCGGGCGAGCGTGTCGGCACGTACAGCAAAGGTATGAAACAACGGTTGGCGCTTGCCAGGGCCTTTTTGACCCACCCGCGCATCCTTTTCCTGGATGAACCCACCTCCAGCCTGGACCCCGAATCTGCGCTGCAGGTGCACGAACTTATCGAATCCATCAGCCGGCAGGACGAGAACACGGTATTTCTGTGCACCCATCACCTTGAAGAAGCGGAACGGCTGGCAGACCGGGTGGCCATCCTCAACAGCGGTCAGCTGCTGGCGCTGGGCAGCGTGGATGAACTCGCCCGTCAATTCAATCACGGTTTGTGGGTTGAGATCGCCCTGCTGAATCCCGCGGAAGCAGACTTCCTGATAGCCGGCATCCGCGGAGTGGTAAAAGCGGAGTCTGAGGGGAGTGTGCTGCGGGTGCAGGTCAGTGAGGAGGCGGTGATCCCGGTGCTGGTGGCGGAGCTGGTGGCGCAAAAGGCCCAGATCATGAGCGTTAGTCCGCAGCGGGTATCGCTGGAAGACATCTATTTCAAATTACAGTCCGAAGTAAGGGAAGGTGCGGCATGAACTGGAAAACCATCTTCACTATTGCCAAAAAGGACCTGCAGGAAGCCAGGCAGAACAAGGCGGTATGGCTGCCGGTGTTGATCGTCCCCCTGATCTTTGTGGTGATCATGCCGGCGGCGTTGATCTTGGGGCTCTCAAGCGCTGGCGGGGCGTCGGAAAATCCCATGAACGACCCGGATTTCGCCATGTTTCTTGAGCGCATGCCGGCGTTCATGACTGATCTCATCAACGATCTGGATGCGACCCAATCCGCCATTGTGCTGATGTTGGGCTACCTGTTCGCGCCTTTCTTCCTGATCATGCCGTTGATGTTTTCTACGGTCATTGCCTCCGAATCCTTTGCTGGTGAACGCGAACGCAAGACCATTGAAGCGCTGCTATACACGCCCGCCACTGACGGGGAACTGTTCACGGGCAAGGTTCTGGCTGGATTTCTGCCCGCTGTGCTGATCACACTGGCCAGTTTTCTGGGGTACACCATCGTCTTAAACGCCGCTGCCTACCCGGTGATGGGTCGGTTGTGGTTCCCGCTGCCCAGCTGGTACCCGCTGGTATTGTGGATCTCGCCGGCCATATCGTTGCTGGGGATCGCCTTCACTGTGCTTATCTCGGTGAAAGCCCAGACCTTTATGGGGGCTTACCAGACGAGCGGTTCACTGGTGCTGGTGGTGCTGGCCTTGCTCGCGGGGCAGGCTACCGGGGTGATCTACCTGAGCGTGATGGTTGGTCTGGTGATCGGCGTGGTGATCTTTGCGATCGACGCGGTGTTAATGTACTACGCGGTGCGCACCTTCAACCGCGACAGGCTTCTGGCTTCAACCAGTTAAGCAATGTTTCACGTGAAACATCCCCGCGGACCGTGCGGCAGAGGTCGGCGCGGGGATGTTTTTTGGCGGAAAGCGAAAAATCGGCTATACTTGGGCAATTCCTCGCGTACGGCTCTTTTGACCGCGCAATCAGAGGACTGGTGTTTTCAATGACTCAAAATATCCCGTTGCTGATCACGTATGTATTATCCCTTGTCGTTATGATCGGTTTGCCGGTATTACTGGCTTTCCTGGTGACGCGCTACTTCAGGGTTTCCTGGTGGGTGGTGCTGGCTGGCGTGCTCACGTTCATCGCCTCGCAGGTGCTGCGCATGCCCCTCGCGGCCGGGCTGAACACGCTTTTTGCCAGGGGAATTCTCAGCATTCCCAACTCCCAGTGGGTTCCTGTGGTCAACGGCGTCGTCGCCGGCCTTTTAGCAGGCATTTGTGAAGAATCGGCGCGCTGGGTAGGCTTCAAACTGCTTAAAAAGAAAGCCGAGAGGTTCGGATCGGCTTTCGGGCTGGGTGTGGGGCACGGCGGGGCAGAAAGCATCCTTCTGGCCGTTCTGGGTACGGCCGCCACCCTCTTTACAGTCCTGTTCTACAACCCCGGCGCGCAGATCGCGAAGGGTGTTTCCACCAATGAAGTGCAGTACATGCTCTTTCAGATCGAACAATTCTGGCTCAGCCCCTGGCACGCGGGCTTGCTGCCGGGCGTTGAGCGTGTCATTGCCATCTCCACGCAGATCGTCCTGGCGACCCTGGTCTGGAAATCCATCGCTGACCGCTCATTCGTATGGTTCGGGCTGGCTATCCTCTATCATATGGTCATTGACGCGGTCGCGGTATTCCTGCAGGGCATCGGCTGGAATTCCTGGGCAATCGAGGGCGTCCTCGCCATCTTCCTGCTGCTGAATTTCTACCTGTTGTATCGATTCTGGAGAGAAGAATCAGAACTGGAAGAAGATATTGATGAGCTTGAAGACGATGAGGAACAGGCAAGTGTAGTTGATGAGTCTGTTCAAGGTGACCTGAGTCATGAAGAAGATATTGAAAGATGTGAATTCTGCCACGAGCAGGTTTACATTCGGCAAGGAGGTCTCTCGATTGTCTCGGGGGGTGGGGACGATTTTTTTGAGACGTTAAGGCAGGCATCCAAGCGTAAATTCGTGTGTCCTATATGTTCTTCAACCTTTTGTCTAGATTGTGGGAACAAAAAAGGAAATGATCTTGAAACTGGAAGTACACACTGTCCTAGTTGCGGACACCAAGTTTTGTAGTATATACAGTAAACCAGTTGGTTAAAAAATGAAGAAAGATTAGATAAAAGTTTTGCCGCGGATTATAACGATTGTAATAAAGAGTCGTCCGCGAGGCGGTAGGAGATTCTGATTATTAATTAGACCATTTGATGATTTGAGCAGCTTGGTTTAAAAGAACTTCTAAGAAGGTAATCAGTCCAATAAATCAGTTCTTGAGAGAGAACTGATTTATTATTCCACTTTACTAACGAGGAAAGCCACAGCCCGTCCGACTTCATCGTTCATGATCACGCGCAGGGTCTGGCCGGGGTAGCTCTCACTCACGCGCAGTACGCGCAGGCAGCCTTCAAATGCCGCGGCTTCAGGCAGCAGGTCCGGCAGCTGGTTTTTTGCACCGTCAAAGAACCCGCGCTTGAAAACCGTGGCCGGGTCATCCAGTTGCAGCGCCAGGGGGTAGATCTGAGATTCCAGCAGGTCCTGGAAGAAATGCGTCCCCAGAGAGGGTTCAGGCGGCAGTCCGTAGTGCTCACCCGCCAACTCAACCAGTGCACGGGCGTGATAGATATCTCCATAGCTGATGGGTACACCCAGGTCGGCGTTGGAGCTGCCCCACCTGCCCGGACCGATGCAGATGAAGGCTTCAGTTTTCAGGACATCGTTCAATTTGCCGATGGTGCGCGCCAGCGCCGTTCGTTCGGCGTTGGTCTTCAACGCGAAGAAGGCTTCCGGCTGCACATAGATCACCCAGTCCACCGCGCCAATCCTGCCCTGCGGCACCATAAAGTCCGTTGAAAAGAGAATGCGCTCGGGTGTGAGGTCGGAGGGAATACGCTCGACCTCGGTTTCGATCAGCCGGCCTTGCGGACGGCATTGCAGGATGGTGATGCACAGGCCCGGGTTACCGGCGGCGTCATCGTTGACGCTGGCGGTGAATTCAACATCCACCGGGGAGTGATACGCCTGCTCAAGCGATTTCAGGATCGTTTTCATGCGCTCCGCAAACGGGGTGCGCTGCAGCAAGACATCAAAGGTAAGCACCAGGTTCTGCGGATCGCTGATGAGGGTGGAGCGCAGTGATTCGTAGTACCCGTCTTCATCCACCTGCGCGATGTAACGAAGGGGCGGGTAATCCGCTGCCAGCACCTGGTGGATGGGCAGCGTGGTGTATTTGTTCCTCTTCAGGTCGATCAAATCAACATACTGTTGTGAATATCGACGGATGGAACGTGGATCATTGCTTGGGCGCAGCAGGGGATGGCTGAGGGCGATCAAACGCGGAAAATCGTTGCCCACACGGTCAACCGCGCGCGTGCCCAAGCCCCAAACCAGGCGCACGAAGCCGTCTTCACTGCGTATTTGCGGCGCCCAGCGGTACAGATTGCGGCTGAAAGCCACCCCGGCGGCGTGCGGCATGAGGTAATCACCGTACTGGTCGCCTTCCACCAGCTGGATGAGCAGCGCCATACGTTCGTCGTAATCCAGCAGCCCTTTGCTGCGGCGGTACAACAGCGCGTTGGGGTTGAGCGTGGAGGCGTAGATCTGGGCGATCGCCCTGGTGAGCGCCTTGAGGTTCTCTGCCAATGAACCCTGGTTGGGGCAGAAGATGCTTTCATATTTTCCGGCGAAGGAGGTGCCGAAGTTATCTTCCAGCAGGCTGGAGGAACGCACGATGAGCGGTTGTTTACCGATCTTGATGAGCATCGTCTGCAGCTGGTCCAGGATGTCAGGCGGAAAAGTGCCCTTCAGAAACTCATCTTCGATGTGGGGGTACTCATCGCGCATTTCGTTCTCGGTTTTGTACTTCTGATCGTTCCACTTCAGCAGGTTGTTGATGGACATAAAAGTGTAGAACTCGTTGGAACCGATGTAGAAGGATTCCGGCATCGAAAGGCAGGGAAGGTCGCTCAGATCGCTGTTATTCTGCAGAATGTGCTGCGCCAGGATCATGCCGGCGGACTTGCCCCCGATGCGCCCGCCGCCGATCTTGCGCCGGCGGATCTCGGCCAGGTCCTGGATGGTGAGCCATTCCTTGGCAATGTTTATGTAGCGCAGCTGATCACTAATGAGCGTGCGGATCAATACGACTTTGGATTCCTCGAGGCGGGCGATGTAGCGGGCGCGTTTATCTTCCGGCATACCCTCGATCAGCAGCGCCTGCTCGAACACCAGGTCGAGCGGCGCCAGCTCGGGGTTGATCGACAGCAGCATCTCATCGGAGGAAATGCCCCTTTCGGTCAACACCTCTTTGATCAGCGTTTCCAGGAGCGCAAATGTAAGGTGCCGGCTGAAGAGCAGGTCGGTGAGGTGGTCGCGCACGATGTTCTTGCGGATCTCCCACAGGTCGGAGCTCTCCTCGCTGTACGGGTTGTTCACGCCCTCCAGCTTCTGAGATTTGATGGCGTTGTCGCGTACGCGGGCTTCGAAACGCTTTACGTCCGTGACCTGGCGCGTAAAAAGTTCTTCGCGCATGCGCGCGCGGATGCGCGAAGCCAGGATGGGATACTGTGCCAGCGCCAGCGTGACATTCAGCAGCTTTTCAGAAGTGTTGGGTGAGAAATCCATTAATTATTTCTAGAAATAATTATCATATAAAAACCCCTCTCCGCGCGGAGAGGGGTGAAAGGACCTTATCCGAGGTGCATGGGCATGATCACGTGCACAAAATCCTCGTCCCCCATGGGGCGGATGACCCCGGGGGAGTTATTGGCGTTGGTTTCGAGCGCTACGTTGGGCGAGTGGATCACATCCAGCACCTCGCGCAGAAAGCGCACATTGAAGGCGATGAGCAGACCGCTGCCTTCGATATTGGCTTCAACCGAGATGTCGCTCTGACCGGTCTCCTCGGTGATGGCGCTGATTTCGACCTTGCCGGGACCTTCTTCCTCGGGCTGGATATCCAGGCGGATGACATTGTTGCCCTCGCGCGCGATAACCTCGGCCTGCCGGCAGGCTTTGAGGAAAGCCGGTGTGGAGATAACGGTCTTGGTCTTGGCGCTCTTGGGGATGATGGCCTTGTAATCGGGGAAGTTGCCGTCGATGAGCTGTGAGACCAGTTCAGCATCCTTCAGGCGGAAGATGACCTGTCCGCGCCCCTGCGGGACGACCATGCGCACGGATTTATCGACCTCGCTGAAGATGCGCGCCAGTTCGTTCATGGCGCGGGCCGGGATGATGATGGAAATCTCCTGTTCAACCGGGTTGGAGAGCGATTCCTTGCGTACTGAAATACGGAAGCCGTCGGTGGCGGCGAGGGTGATCTGGTTTTCGACCACGTCCATTTTCACGCCCTGCAGCACCGGCCGGGCTTCATCAGCGGAGGCGGCGAAGGCCACCTGCTGGATCATGTCCTTGAAATCCGCCAGGTTGAGGTCAACGCCTTCCTCGGGGTCGGTCACCGGCATGGGCGGAAAGTCCTGCGCGTCAATGCCCTTGATGTCGTGCACCGAGCTGTTGCACACCAGGTTGAGCGTTTGGGTGCGTTCGTTCAGCGTCAGGTTGACGTTATCCGGCGGGAAGGTGCCTACCAGGTCGACCAGGGTGCGCGAAGGAATGGTTATTGAGCCTTCTTCCTCGATCTGGGCGGGTATCCAGCAGGTGATGCCCAGTTCAAGGTTGGTGGCCGAGAGGCGAAGGCGCCCCTCGTCGGTGGCCAACAGCACGTTCGCCAGCACCGGCAGGGTAGTGCGGGGTGATACGGCACGGCTGACGATGCTCAGCCCGTGCGCCAGATGTTGTTGGGTGACAGTAACCTTCATAGGCGCCCTCTTTTCGTATGTTTTGTATCTTTGAGTATACAACGTATAGGGCAAAAATTCCAGTAAGAGAAGCGCCCGAGGGCTGCCCGATTGTTGTACAATCTGGATGATTCCGTGTTGGGTAAACTTCTTTGATCATCATTTATCAATTTAGTAAACAGGAAAGACGGTTATTATGACCAAAAAACCTATTGTCGTGGAAAACTGGGAGTTCCACCCGCTGACCCCGGAGAGCTGGGGGGATTTTGAGACCCTGTTCGGACCCAACGGCGCCTGCGCCGGCTGCTGGTGCGCCTGGTTCCTGATGACCCACCGTGAATTCCAGAAGTCCGGCAAAGAGGGGCACAAGGAGCTGATGCGAACGCTCGTTCACTCGGGGGTGGAACCGGGCTTGATCGCTTACGCTGACGGCGTGCCTGCCGGCTGGGTGGCGCTGGCGCCGCGCGAAAGCTACAAAAGGCTGGCGACCTCGGTGGTAATGGGACCCGTCGATGAGCAGGCGGTGTGGGTCATCCCCTGTTTCTTCATCCACCGTGATTACCGCCGCCAGGGTTTGATGGATAAACTGCTCGCAGCTGCCGTTGAGTACGCCAGGGGGAAAGATGTGGAAATGCTTGAAGCCTTCCCGCTGGAGGCGGAGGGGAAGATGAGCCCGATCCAGCTCTTCACTGGCAAAGCGTCTGTTTTCAGAAGCCTGGGTTTTGAGCAGGTGGCGCAGCGCAATGACAGGCCGGTTTTCCGTAAAAAACCCTGATTATTTCTTGAAATAATTAGGGTTGAATGAATTATTGGAAGAAAAAACCCGCCTTTTGGCGGGGAGAAAATGTTATAATCCTTGTGCCGAAGGTGGGAATCGAACCCACATTCCCGAGGGAACACGATTTTGAGTCGTGCGCGTCTGCCAATTCCGCCACTCCGGCGATTACGAGCAGAGTATATCTGACAAATTCACAAGGGTCAAGGGAAACGATCATGCGCTTAGGGATCATTGGATTGCCCCAATCAGGAAAGACCACGCTGTTCAACGCGCTCACCCGCGCCACACAACCTACCGGCACCACCGGCAAGATCGAGATCCACACCGCCGTGGTGGATGTACCGGACAAGCGCGTAGATGTGCTTTCGGCGATGTTCAAACCGAAAAAGACCATCTACGCCAAGGTCACTTATGTGGATATCGCCGGGCTGGACGGCAGCGCCAGTAAAAGCGGCATCTCGGGCGCGCTGCTCAACCAGCTGACCCAGATGGACGGTTTCATCCAGGTGGTGCGGGTTTTTATTGACGAAAATGTTCCTCATGTGCATGAAAGCATTAACCCGCAGCGCGATATCCTGAATATGGATAGCGAATTCGTGCTCAACGATCTCATCGCGGTTGAACGCAAGCTGGAGCGCCTGGATGAAGAGAAGAAGAAAGGCGCCGGCCGGGAAAAAGGGCTCATCGAGCGCGAACACGAACTATTCACGCGCCTGCACGAGTCCCTGGCTAATGAGATCCCGCTGCGTGATGTGGAGATCAGCGACGAAGACGAAAAACTGCTCTCGGGATTCGGTTTCCTCAGCCGCAAACCGATGATGATCGTACTGAACTTGGCGGAAGGACAGCCGGAACCCGCGGTCGATTACACCCACCAGACCAGCAAAGTCATCAGCCTGCAGGGCAAACTCGAGATGGATATCGCGCAGCTTTCACCTGAAGAAGCGCAGCTCTTTTTAACAGAATACGGCATCGAAGAACCCAGTCTCAGCCGCATGATCCGCCTGTCTTACGACCTGTTGGGACTGCATTCCTTCTTTACGGTCGGACCGGATGAATGCCGCGCCTGGACGGTGAGGCGCGGCGCTACCGCTCCCGAAGCAGCCGGGGAGATCCACACCGACCTGCAGAAGGGCTTTATCCGCGCCGAGGTGGTGCATTATGATGATCTAGGGGCGCTTGGAGGGATGACCGAAGCCAAAACCCACGGAAAGCTGCGGCTGGAGGGTAAGGAGTACGTGGTCAAAGACGGAGATGTGCTCAACATCCTGTTCAATGTGACAAAACACTGATGCTTCACTGTAACCCTAGTAACCGTTTTGATGTTCACATCAATTCGATAACCATGGAATTTTGCTCTTACGTTCACACATTAAAGACGGGCTTTTGTTATGGAACCCTTATAGCTATTGGGTGATGGTTTAACCCGATTTTTGAAAGGCAACCTATTCTTAACTTACCAGGATATCATTCACAGGGTGACTTTCAATAAATCCGGATAAAGAGAAGTTCTGTTAACAACGAACATCAATGATATATGCCTGATCATAGTGTGCTGAAAAAAGGCATCGGGATTCATTGATTTATAGATTCTATCAAATCCAAAACTATTTGTTGATGGTGTTACCGCTTTATCTAAGGTTGTTTTATTTGATTGGTAGTGAACAGGGTTCCTACTGAGATGGCAAGGACATTAAGGCAGGATATAAGGCTCTTTCGTTAGGGATAATGATCAAATAATCGGGGCGTTTCCTAATAATCTCTTCCATATCAATGGTAAAACTCCAATAATATTTAGCCTCAAAAAATAAATCGGCAATGTAAGGAATCAGTGTATTGGTAAAAGAGTCGTGATAGAAGATTGCGCTAGGAAGGTTTTTATCGCCAGTTTGTGAGGAATGGGTACTGATATTGGAGATAGTTTCTAGTTCTATTAAACGATGTTTTTGAATAAAATTCGGTTCTAATTTTTCGCTTATTTCTACGATGCTGAAGTGACCGAAATCATTAGATGTCATATCTCCCTTGTAAACGATATTTTTTATTGAATAGTCTGTCAACGAATGTACCAAAATGTGCGGAAAGTCTTTTTGGATTAGTGAAGCAAAATTTTGATAAGCAATGAATGCGCCATAAGAATTCCAATGGGTATCCGTAGAATAGTAGACCCGCCGATCTTGCTTGGCTTTAATTAGATCTTCCCGTAGGTCTATATAGACACAACCTTCATTGTCTTCCCATTGTGGTGTGATTAACTCTGAAATCTGATCATAGCGGGAAGAGTCGTTAATTTTTTGGATGCTGTTTGGTACATATTCCGGATAGATTGAATTCTTGTTTGGTGGCACCATAACAATGAGCTTTATTTTGAGATTGGTCATTTCTGAACACAAGAAATTTAGTTTTTCATCAATAAACCGAAGTTCTGTTTGTGTAAGTGGATAAGTATTTTGATAATCATCGAAGTGATTTTCTGCGTTGTATAACAACCAATCCTCATCGCCCACAATTAAGCCTGAAAAAACCCTGTCTTTGAACACGGAAAATTTCATGTCATTGATTGTTGTGATTAGCAAGTCTTTTAATTGAAAATCTTCAACCTTGATACTCTCTCCTTTGGACATATCTTCAAGCAATGGATACAACAGGATAAAGAGGAACAAGATGGTAAATATGATATTTATATTTGTTTTACTATTTGATGTCTTTTCTAGTTGGTGTAACATATTTTCTGTAAAATGCTGAACCTTAACAAAAACGGTGAGTCAGAAGTATCCTTAACGTTGGAGACAGAAAGGAGACTAGAAATGACTCACCAAAATGATTATACCTTT
>Ga0116142_10000043_pt1 | contig 151822 bp, 86 predicted proteins | sample AD_UKC033_MetaG_FD_89785 | JGI IMG/M metagenome (GOLD analysis project Ga0116142, IMG submission 89785) | Active sludge microbial communities of municipal wastewater-treating anaerobic digesters from USA - AD_UKC033_MetaG | ecosystem: Engineered > Bioreactor > Anaerobic > Digestate | place... | reverse complement strand
TAGGATTCATAGGATTTGTAGGATTCATAGGATTTGTAGGATTCATAGGATTTGTAGGATTCATAGGATTTGGAGGATTCATAGGATTTGGAGGACTTGTAGGAATTACAAGATTGAGGGATAGGATGAATGAGTTGTGGAATTGTCGAATGGTCCTAAGAATACTAAATCCAAATACCATAAAGGGAGTCAGGAGGAAAGGAAATATAAAGCCTCAGGCTGTCCCGAGAGCCGATTACTAACTTACTGACCACGGGCTAACTGACTAACTGACTAACTGACCAACTAACCCGTATCTTGTCCTCAATCTCAGTTTCATGAAAAAATTAATCTGGTTGTTGGTTTGGACAGGGAACGCCTTAATCTCCTATGCACAAATTCAGGCCCCTGCCGGCCATTGGCAGGCGCAATGGATCATGCCCCCGGGCAGAGACCCGGATGTTTACGGAGTCTATCATTTCAGGAAAAGTTTTGAGCTGGCCGAGATCCCCGCGCAGTTTATTGTCCATGTCAGCGCGGACCAGCGTTACCGTTTGTTTTTAAACGGAAAACCCCTGGGCCTCGGTCCGGCCCGCAGCGATCCCCAGCACTGGATGTATGATACCTACGACCTGGCTCCCCACCTGTACAAAGGGAAAAACACCCTTGCCGCCCAGGTATGGAATATGGGAGAACATGCTCCTTACGCGCAAATGACCGTACAGACCGGTTTCATCGTACAGGGGCATTCCGAGAATGAAAAAATCGTAAATACAAACAACAGCTGGAAAGCCTTTATAAACAAAGCTTACCAGCCGGAGATCAACGATATCCAGAAACTCAGAACCTATATCGTAGTGGGCGCCGGGGACCGGGTGGATGCCTCAAAATATCCCTGGGGCTGGGAACAAACCAACTTTACAGACAACCCATGGCCCCAGGCGGTCAAGCCCTGGTTCAACGCCAAGACCCGTGGATTTGGCACGGATGGCAATTGGATGCTGGTTCCGCGGTCCATTCCTATGATGGAGGAGTCCTTGCTGCGCATGCATTCCATTCGGAGGGCCAGCCAGAACATCAAATGGAATGAGGGCTTCCTCCAGGGGAAGGCCTCGCTCACGGTCCCAAAAAATCAAAAAGCCACCCTGCTTATCGATCAATCGCATCTGACCAATGCCTACCCTCAACTCACGGTGAGCAAAGGCCGGGGAGCCAGTATAAAAATGTCTTATGCGGAAGGCATGATGGATGCCGATCGCCAGAAAGGTCACCGGGACAGCATCGAAGGAAGGAGTGTCATGGGCTTCGACGATGTTTTCATCGCTGATGGAGGGCCGCACAGGATGTTCCGTCCGCTCTGGTTCCGCACCTACCGGTACCTGCAACTGGATATCGAGACCAAGGGCGAAGCCCTTATCCTGGAAGATCTTTACGGCATGTTCACCGGATATCCTTTTGAAGCCAGGGGCAGTTTTGTGTCCGACCATGCCTTGTTCGGCAAGATATGGGATATAGGCTGGAGGACGGCCCGCCTTTGCGCCGGGGAAACCTATTTCGATTGCCCTTATTACGAACAATTGCAGTATACCGGGGATACCCGGATCCAGGCGCTGATTTCCTTATATGTCTCCGGGGATGACCGGCTGATGCGAAAGGCGATCAATGAGTATAACCAGAGCCGGATCTATGAAGGCCTCAGCCAGAGCCGGTATCCCTGCAACGACATGCAGATTATTCCACCCTTTTCCCTCTACTGGATCAGCATGATCTATGATTACTGGATGCACCGCAGCGACGATGCCTGGGTGAAGTCATTGCTCAATGGTGCCCGGGACGTCCTGGACTGGCATGAACAAAGACTGGGTCCCGACCATATGAATGGAGATCTGGAATGGTGGAATTTTGTGGACTGGACCTGGCCCTCGGGCACTCCCCCGGGGCGTGAAGGTTCCTCATCCATCCTTTCCCTGCAATATGTGTACACCCTGCAGCAGGCCGAAAAATTGTTCCGGAATTTTGGCAGGAACGCCGAGGCGGACCATTACCTATCCCTGGCCAAAAAAATCGCCGGCTCCACCTATTCGCGGTGCTGGGATGCTTCCAGAGGGTTGATGGCCGACCACCCGGAGAAAAAATCATTCAGCCAGCATGCCAATATCTGGGCCTTGTTGACGGACGCCATCCCATCCGAAGACCGGCAAAAGGTTTTTAAAACCCTCCTTGCCGATACTTCCATCAACCAGGCCACTTTTTATTTTAAGTTTTACCTGTTTGAATTATTGAAGAAAATGGAAGCGGGGGATCTGTTTCCGGAATTGCTCAAACCCTGGGAAGAAATGATCGGCTACGGGTTGACCACCTTTGCGGAAAAACCGGAGCCGGTGCGGTCCGATTGCCATGCCTGGTCGGCTTCTCCCAATTACCAGTTTTTGTCCATCGTAGCGGGGATCAATCCATCGGCTCCGGGATTCAGCGAAGTGCAGATCAGCCCCTACCTGGGCAATCAGCTTGAGGTGGCCGGAGAGATCCCCCACCCAAAAGGACCTTTAAAGGTAAACTACCGGGTGAGCGGCCAAAAACTGAATGCCCGGCTGGACCTCCCGCCGGGCCTTGGGGGTAAATTTATATGGAAAGGCATTATCTATCCCCTCCGGCCGGGGATGAATTCATTCCAACTCGACCGTTGATCCCATGAAAACCGAAGTCAGTCCGGACAGCCCGTTTTCGGAAATCGACCGGGTTTACCGCTTGCAAAAAGACTATCTGCCGCTTGCCCGGAATACCGGCGTCAAAGAGCGTCTGGTAAAACTCAAACGGCTGAAAAAGGTGATCCTGCTTCACCGGAATGAATTTCAGCAGGCCATGTATGCCGATTACAACAAGCCGGCGGCCGAAGTGGATATCGCCGAAATCTTTGTCCTGCTCAATGAATTGGGCCATGTCATCCGCCGGTTGAAGATCTGGACCGCCAAACACCATGTGCCCACCCCCTGGTACCTCACCGGAGCAAACAGTTATATCCATTATGAGCCCAAGGGGCATGCCCTTGTTTTTTCACCCTGGAATTTTCCCATTCACCTTACCCTTATGCCCCTGATCTATTCTTATGCGGCGGGCAATGTCACCGTTATCAAACCTTCGGAATTCACGCCTTACAGCGTGGAAGTGGTAAAAAAAATCATTCGAATGGTCTTCGATGAAAAAGAAGCCTGGGTGGCGGAAGGGGGCGTCGCCGTGGGACAATACCTGCTCAGCCTCCGGTTCAACCATATCTTTTTTACCGGCAGCCCTTCCGTCGGCAAGATCGTGATGAAGGCCGCCGCCGAACACCTGAGTTCGGTCACCCTCGAACTGGGCGGTAAATCCCCGCTGATCATTGATGAAACCGCCGACCTTAAGCTGGCCTGTTCTTTTGCCGCCACCACCAAGTTTATAAACAGCGGGCAATATTGCATTTCCCCGGATTATGTGTTTGTCCACGAATCGGCAAAAGATGAATTTGTCCGTGAATTCATCCGGCAGGCGGAATTGAAATTTGGCAAAAATGAGGAGGACTGGCTCACCAGGGATTATTGCCTGATGGTGAACGGGCGGCACCTGAACAGGGTCAAAGCCATACTGGATGATGCGATTGCCCTGGGAGCCAGGTTGGAATACGGTGGTCATGTCAATCCTGAAAAGGAGCTCATCAGCCCGACCGTCCTCTCCGGCGCCCGGGAAGGCATGAAGATCCTGGAGGAAGAGATCTTCGGGCCCATCCTGCTCCTGCGAACCTACCGGGACCTCGGGGAGGTGATCCAGACCGTCAACCGCGGGGAAACCCCCTTATCCCTGTACCTGTTCAGCCGCAGGCTGGCAACCAAAAAGCGGATACGAAAAGAAATTCAGGCGGGGACCATGTGCATCAACACTATGGCCGTACATTATTACAATTACCACCTGCCTTTCGGCGGGCACAATGCAAGCGGAATAGGGCAGAGCCATGGTTTCTGGTCCTTTTGTGAATTCTCCAATGCAAAGGCGGTGATGAATCAATGGAGCCCGTTCAACGGGATTAAACTGGTACTTCCCCCTTTTACCCGGCTTAAAAAGATCCTGATCAACTGGTTGATCAGGCTGACTTAGGGGATTAAAGTGAAGGTGTGACTCAGAGTCACGCCTTCACTTTAAGCTGACTCAAAGTCAACCCTTCACTTCAAGCAATTCAATCCAGTACCTGGAACACCGATACCGGCTTTGCTTTGTTCTTTAAGGTCACTTCGCCCACTTTCCGGACCTTGAAAGACTCCTTTATTTTTTCCACGCAGCTTTCCGGGATGATGATTTCGCCCTCCCGGGCCACCGCCTGGATTCTCTTGGCCGTATTCACTACATCCCCGATGACGGTATAATCCAGCCGTTTAATGCCGGCAGACCCGATATTGCCGGAGATCATTTCCCCCGAATTGATCCCGATGGAGACTTTGGGATGATAATGGCTGGTGCCCGCCTCCGGCAGGTTTTCAATGGCCTGGCGGATATCGAGGGAGGCTTCAATCGCCTGATCGAGGTGGTGTTCTCCCTTAAAGACCGCCATGACCTCATCGCCGATGAATTTGTCGATATACCCCCCATGCCTGATGATTTCCTTGCTGATCACGTCAAAATAGCGGTTGAGCAGTTTGACCACCTCATCGGCCGGTTCGCATTCGGTGATCTTGGTAAATCCCGTGATGTCGATGAAAGCCACGGTAGCCACGATGGATTCGTTGGCCAGGATCGACTCCTCGATTTCCTTTTGATTCATAAACTGAAGGACCGACTCGTCCACATACATCCGGAGGATTTTATTTTCCCGGATGGCCATGACGGTTTCCTGGAGCTGTTTGACGTACCGGATGGTTTTTTCCATGGTGATCTCCAGGTCCTCGAAATTGACGGGTTTGGTCAGAAAATCAAAAGCTCCCCGGTTCATGGCGGTCCGGATGTTTTCCATATCTCCATAGGCGGAAATGATCACGGATTTCAGGATGGGATTGATTTCCTTGATTTTGGTGATCAGCGTGAGCCCGTCCATTTCGGGCATATTGATGTCACTCAGCAGGAGGGCGATATCCGGATGGTCCTTCAATTTTTCCAGGGCCTCCCTGCCATTCATCGCGAAAACAAATTCGTACTGCTGCTCCCGGATCTGTTTTCTGAACTTTTGTTTGATCAGGGATTCCAGGTCCGCTTCATCATCCGCCACCAGGATCTTGGTCATACCTCGATATTCTTCAATTTGTCTTTCAATATAGTGAAATCCAGTGGTTTCGTGAGGAAATCATCCGCACCGAGGGACATCGCCCGGTTGTAGTTTTCGGCATCCCCGTAGGCGGTAATCATCATGACTACCGGAGGAGGGGTTTTATATTTGGTTTTGATCCTGGAGAGCAGGTCCAGCCCGCTCATTCCCGGCATGTTGATGTCAGAGAGGATCAGGATGGCTTCATGGTCGCTTGACTGGAGGAAAGTGAGCGCTTCTTCCCCGGAAAAGGCAAAGACCAGCTGGATTTCCCCGTTCCGGATCTCCTTGCGGAACCGTTGCTCAAAAAGGACCTGGATATCCCTTTCGTCGTCTACCACCAGGATTTTCATGTAGTTTTGGATTGATTATTTGGGATGTAAAATTAGTCAGATCCTGCTTAAGTTGGGCCCTGTTTTTTTTCGGGACGGTTTACTGCCAAAAAAATGCTTATCGTATCAGATGACGGAGCAGGGCTTCCTTTTTATTCCTTGAAACATTAAAGTGGCTGCCGTCCGTCATAATCACATAGCCGCCTTCCCCGCGTATGTATTGGCTTACTTCCCTCAAATTGACCAGGTACCCGTGATGGATCCGGATAAACAGGTCATAATCCTCAAGCAGTTGCTGGATTTCTTTCAAAGTACGGCTCGCCGTGATCCTGGACTTGTTTTTCAGGTTGATGTGGGTGTAGTTGTCATCCGCCTCGCAGGAAACGATTTCATCCACGGATACCAGTTTAAACCCTTCCATATTGGGGATGGCCAGTTTCCGGTGGGTATGTTCCTTTTGGGCAAGTTTGTCCATCAGAAACCGGAATTGATCGGCTACCGGCTTCGAAAGCTGAGCCCGGTAACGTCCAACGGCTGCAATGAGTTCTTCGGGATCAATGGGCTTCAACAAATAATCCAGTGCGCTGTAACGGATCGCTTTGATGGCGTATTGATGAAAAGCAGTAGTAAAGATCACGGAAATGGGCAGATGGCTGATCTTTTCCAGGAGGTCAAAGCCGGTCATCAGAGGCATTTCGATGTCCAGAAAGATCAGGTCGGGTTTCCGCTCTACGATTGCGCGCAAACCATCTGCCGCCGAAGAGCAGGACTCCAGCACCCGTACATCGGGGCAATACTCGTGGACCAGCATCTGCAATGCAGAACGGCCATTCTCTTCGTCATCGATGATCAGCGACCGGATCATACTTGCAAGGGGGTTTGAATCCGAACTTCCGTACCTGCCGGTTTACCCATCGCATCGGTAAGGTCCTGGATCGTGACCGGCCGGATTGACCGGTCCGGGATGGGCAGCAAGCCAATGCGTTCAGTGGTTAATCGGATGCCCAGGGATTTATGACCCGCAGGTTGAGCGGCTTGTAATGCTTGTTCTGGCCTCCCGACGCCATCATCCCGGACCAGGCATACCAGGGACTCCCCTTCTTCAAAAATTTCGAGCTCCAGGTGACCGGGACCTTCTTTGGGGAGGAGGCCATGGTGAATAGCATTTTCCACAAAAGGTTGATAAATGAGCGGGGTCACCCGGATCGACATACTGTCCAGTCCATCGCCCAAACGGATCCGGTATTCAAATTGCTGATGGAAGCGCAGGGCTTCGATTTCAATATACAGGCGGAGGGCTTCCAGTTCCTGATCCAGGGTGATCAGCGGGAACATGGAGTTTTGCAGGATATGCCGGATCAGCTTTGAAAATTTCAAAAGGAATTCCGAGGCTTTTGCCTGTTCGTTTTTCAGGATGAAATTGTTGATGGAATTCAGGCAGTTAAAGATGAAATGAGGGTTCATCCGTGCCCGGAGCGCCTGCATTTACAGCTCCACCGTTTTAATTTTCAGGGATTGATTTTCACGCTCGGTTTTGGCGGTTTCCTTGACCTGCCTGACCTGGGCCAGGCTCTTCTTCAGGGTGATTTCAAGGTCATTGAGGTCAATGGGTTTGGTTAGAAAATCGTAAGCTCCTTTGTTCATGGCGCTCCGGATATTGGTCATGTCTCCATAGGCCGATACAATCACGGAAGTCATCTCAGGCCTGGCGTCCTTTATTTTACCCAATAAGGTGAGGCCATCCATCCCCGGCATATTGATGTCCAAAAGCGCCATTTCAATCTCGGGCCTTTCCTGAATTTTTCTCCAGGCATCAGGTCCATTCCGGGCAAAAACAAATTCATAACCATCCAAAAACGGCTTGCCTGAAAATCGCTGAAGGATAAGTTCTTCCTGGTCTTCTTCGTCGTCTGCTACAAGGATAATGGGCATTTGTGGTTTGGTTTTCAAATTATTAAAAAGAATTGTTCAAAGGACCTGCTTTGAGTGGTGAGGGGATTCCGGCACGGGTGGTTTGGGTGCAGTCACCGGCAATATAATTTCGAAATCCGTACCTATGCCTGCTTTGGATTTCACCTTTAATTCCCCCCCGTGCCCTTTGGTAACGATATCGTAGGCAATGGAAAGCCCCAATCCCGTGCCTTCTCCCGTTGGTTTGGTGGTAAAGAAGGGCTGGAACACTTTACCGATGACTTCATCCGGGATTCCGGTTCCATTATCCGATACCATAATCGAAACCTTATTTCCCTGGAAATGGGTGCTCAGGATCACTGATGGTTCATACCTCGTTTCCATCTGGAGGGAATCCTCCACCTTCAGTTTTTGACTTTGAAGCATTTTAATATGCACCGCATAAAAGGCATTATTGATCAGATTGAGCATGACCCGGCTTATTTCCTGGGGTATTACCATAACCACCGGTATATTGGCTTCCAGGCGGGTCTCGCAGCTGGCATGAAATGCCTTTTCTTTGGCGCGGAATCCATGGTAGGCCAGTTTCAGGGCATCCTCGCATAAAGCGTTGATTTGGACCGGTTCCTTTTTGATATTGCCCATCCGGGAATGGGCAAGCATCCCTTTGACAATCTCGTCGATGCGTTTCCCGTGATGGTTGATCTTTTCTGAATTCTTTTTAAGTGTTTTAATGGAATGGGTCCACCCTGCTTGTTCCGATTCCTCCATTTTTGGGGTAAAGTCTTCATCCACTTCATGGATCAGTTCCATATTGAGTTCGGAAAAGTTATTGATAAAATTCAGGGGGTTTTTGATTTCATGGGCTATGCCGGAAGTGAGCTCGCCCAAAGAGGCCATTTTTTCAGACTGGATAAGCTGATCCTTGGTTAATTTAAGATCCCTATACGCTTTTTCGATTTCCTTGGCCTGCTCAATCTCTTTGGCCTGGGTTTTCTGCCTTTCGTTGCGGAGGATACGTTGCTTTTGCATACGGTAAATAATGAGTATGGCTGCCATAAAAAGCAACCCATAAATGGTATATGCCCACCAGGTCTTCCACCAGGGTGGGTTAATAATTATCGAAATGGCGGCGCCCTTTTCATTCCAAATGCCATCGCTGTTTGTTCCTTTCACCTTGAAATTATGGTGGCCTGGTTTAATATCCGTATAGCCTGCATAGTGTCTCGATCCGCTATAAATCCAATCTTTATCCACACCTTCCAGCTTATAGGCATACTGGTTTTTAGCCGGGTTGTCATAACTTAAAGAGGAGAATTCGAAAGAAAAATAATTCTGATCGTAAACCAAAACAATTTCTTTTAATTCACTGGCGCCCTTTACTACTTTATCAAAGAGCTTAAATTGGGTAATCACTACGGGTGCAATAGAACTATCCGCTTTAATTTGCAGTGGATCAAAAAAGTTAAATCCATTATTGCTTCCCAAGTACAAGGTGCCATCCTTGCCCTTAAAATGTCCAGAGCGTAAACTTTCACTCACAGCAAAAATATTGCCTTGCAATCCATCTCTATAATAGTAATTAGTAAATGTTTTTTGAACAGGATCAAACCTTGAAAGCCCATTTTGAGTTCCCAGCCAGAGATAGTTATCGTTGTCTTCCAAAATAGAATATACGGTGTTATCAGCAAGACCATGTTTATCTGTAAAGGTTGTAAACTTTCCAGTTTGATAATCGAAACGGCACAAGCCCCCTCCCCAGGTACCAAGCCAAATATTTCCTCCGGTATCCTCGTACAAACCGAGGACACTATTAGAACTGATGCTCGCTGTATCCTTCGAATCATGTTTAAAATGAGTAATGGAGTCTGTTCGCTTATTCAGCCGGTCGGTAGCGATCGTGCTTAGGCCAATCCATATATATCCCTTGAATCTGCAAGGATAGCCATGGCCCCATAATCACTGATGCCCGTGGAATCGGTCTTGTTATGATGATAGTGTTTTAAGTACGTACGTGCTTTTTTATCGAATTTCCTGATGCCATCACCCCGGGTAGCTATCCAAAGCAGCCCCTCCCGGTCTTCAGTAATAGATAAAATCAACTGATGTTCTTCTTTATAATTTTCGTCGTTACTTTTATAATGCGTGAATTCGCCCATTTGGTTATTGAAAAGGGATAATACATCTCCATTGCCTACCCAAAGATGTCCGTTTCGGTCTTCTAAAATCGCACGAACGGCATCGTGTCTCAGTGATCTGGGATTTGCCGGATCGTGTCTGAAATGAGTAAACTTATTTGTCCTTTTGTCCCAACGGTTCAATCCTCCCTTATAAGTTCCTATCCAAATCATACCGGATGAATCTTCCACTATGCTGGTGACTTCATTATTGCTTAAAGAATTCAAATCGTTTGGATCATTACGCCTGAGTCCAAATCCCTTATCATTCAGTTTGGCTTTATTAAGCTTAGCCGCAGAACCCACCCATAAAATGCCTGCCCTGTCTATTTCGAGGCTGGTAACATTATCTGTACTTAAGCTGCGGGGATCGTCCGCGTTGTGAAAATATCTTGTAAATACCGTGCGGTTCTTATTCAATTTATTCAATCCTTTGCTGGTGCATATCCATAAATTACCCTGCTGATCTTCTTTCATCCCTCTGCCACCCCAGGCATATGAACTGTTATTACTCATTGACAGCATGTTTTTGGGGTCATGTTGATACCGTTTAAAACAGCCGGTCTTTTGATCTAAACTATTTAATCCATTATTCGTGGCCACCCAGATGATACCGGCCTTATCCTCCAGGACAGAGGTAACCATACCGCTCAGGCTATCTGCGTTAAATGGATCAGGACGGTAATTTTTAATGATATACCCTGATGGCTGACCGGGTTTCGCTGCAGTTGGTTTTATTTGGTGTAAACCGGTTGTATTCCCAACCCATAAGGTACCTTCCCGGTCTTTATAAATACAATTCACCCCATCGAAAGGCCAGATGGTTTTATTATCCGGAGACCTGGGATAATCCAGATCAATAGAGTCAGGCAAAAATTTTCCTGTTTTCGGATTGAAGCGACACAATCCTGAGGCATAGCTTCCAGTCCAAATCATTCCCTCGTTGTCTTCGTTTATAACACTTATGTTTGGATCAGAAAACCGGGCATTGGGAGATGGTTTATACCGCGTAAATTTTTCAGTGGCCCGATCGAACTTACACATGCCTTCGAAAGAAGAAACCCAGATCACGCCATGACTGTCTTCGAAAATAGAATATATCCAGTTTTGAGAAATAGAATTGGTATCAAATGGATCAAACCTGTATTTGGTAAAATTATACCCGTCATATTTATTTAAACCATCCGAGGTGCCAATCCACAGGTATCCCTTGCTGTCCAGCAATATGGCTGTTGTAATCTCATTTGAAATACCTTCTTCAATGCCGATGTGTTCAAAACGCAAAGTTTCGTTTTGAGCTTGGATGTTTTGGTACTCACTAAAGAGAAAAATCAAATAAAGTATACGCGTTTCCCTGATGAGCCACCTTTGCATGCTAATTTTAAGCATAATTTGATGTCTTAATTAAAGTCCAAATTGGGACGTCCCATTTCAGTATCCCGGATTTTGCACCAAGCATGGGTTTTTATCCAATTCGGATTTCGGTATCGGGTAAAGCGTTCTGAAACCTTCGGATGGTGTTTTTTCCGGTATTCTGGCATCGGTATAATGTCCCAGTCGTATCATGTCATTCCGGCGATGGCCTTCCCAGGATAATTCTCTTGCACGTTCCGCTAAAATACCATCGGGGTTCATTTCAGAAAGTCCAAAATCAGGGAGACCTGCCCGGCTTCGAATGGACACCCTGTTTATTTTTTGATTAATGGTCATTAAAGCATTCTCCACATCCCCGTTCCGGAATTGAGCTTCTGCCTTCATCAGTATGATATCAGCGAGCCGGTATACGGCAAAATCATTACTCATCAGTCCACTGCCACTTTTATTGAATTCCCATTTTGCGCAGCGTGCTCCCAACAATCTGGACTCCGGTGAAGAATTTGAAAAGTTGGTGATGACGGGATCAAAAATAAGAGGGAGATCAATAGCGGGATCGTATTGGATATGTGCAGAATCCTTGATTTGATTGACATACTGTTGGCCAACCAGAAACATTTTTCGCCGGTTGTCCTGGATGTCAAACAGTTTTAAATATTCCGCTGTACTGCAAAATCCGTTAAATCCCCCAGATTCAAGCCCAAATGTAGAATAACTGCTATAGTGCAAGGTGGCACCCTGAATCCAAAAAGAATTGAGCCCAGCATTGATGTCGAAAGGAATCACAAAAATATTTTCCCCGGATTTTTCATTGGCTACTAAAAAATTAGAAAAGAAATTTTCCTCCAGGGTATATTTATTTGAAGTTAGGATCGCATTACAAGCTGCAATACAATCGTTCCATCTCGGCTTTCCCGTATAAACCTCGGCATTGAGGTATAATTTAGCAAGAAGTGCGTAGGCAAACCATTGGGTGACCCTTCCGTAGGTTTTGGAGTTAACGTCAGGACTCAATTCCATCAAATTATCCTTAATTTCTTTTTCCACATAAGCAAATACCTCCGGCCGGCTTTTATTGCCCAATTGCGAACAACCTATTGCATGGATATCGTTCACTATAGGTACATTTCAAAACAGATCAAGTGCGATATAATAATAAAATGCACGCACTGTCTTTAATTCAGACAGAATTGCATTCAAACCTGTAGGCTTGGGATTTAAAGTATTTACCGTTTCTAAAATCAAATTCACCCGTGCTATACCCGAGTTAATAAACTGCCATGCCTCGGCCATATATGAATGGTCCGATTTCCAGCTGTGTTTCCACATTTTCTCCCAAACTCCATTATCCGCCCAGTGTCCTCCCCGGACGGGGACAATCACCTCATCGGTACTGGTTTCATTTAAAACATAGGCGGCGTTTGCCGGTGCATAATCCCTTAAGCCACTATAAGCAGGAGCAACGCCGGCTGCTATCTGGTCATCGGTTTGCCAGAACACGGATACCTTGTCATATACTTCGGGATCCAGTTTCAGGCAAGCCTGGTTGCCCCAAAGCATCATAGCCACTGCCAATAATAGGGCCTGGAAGGGTTTATACGTTTTCATAACTGTGTATTTATATTTATTCATTAAAATCCGGCACGTATGGCCAATGAAAATCCCCTGGTCTTGGGAAAATAATTTCTATCAATATAACGCTGCGATCCTTCGGTTTTGATTTCAGGATCAATTCCGTCATAGCGGGTAAGAATAAATAGGTTTGAGGCGGATAAATAGACTCTTAAGTTTTTGACACTCTTCCAATTTTTAAAATTATAACCCAGAGTAATGTTTTCCAGACGGGCATAGGAACCATCTCTTACCCAATAAGTGGATGGTCGAGGCTGATCGGCAAACCCATTGGTCAATGCCTTTTCGCCAACATTGATTGATGGAAGGTTAACAGCAGCTTCCAGGTTCATTAAAGCATTTGCAAATATTTTTTGGCCCTGTACCCCGCGTAAAAAAAAGCTCAAATCAAAATCACCATAAGTCAAATTATTGGTTATTCCCCAGGTAAAATCAGGAGTTGGGTCAATGAATACCCTATCCTGATCCGAATATGATGTTGAAGTGCCGGCTAATTTGCCTTCCGGATTGTAATTATTAAACAATTCATGTCCACCAGTATCCAATCCCGCATGTACAGGAATCCAGAAAACACCTGCGGGATAACCTACCTGTAATTGTGTAATATAAGCCCCGCTTAGGCCCCCTCCTTCCGCATATCCATAATGGCGGTTGGTGATGGATAAGTTGGTTCCTTTAAATTTACCGGACAAATTAGTAATGTTATTCTTTAACGTAGCAAAATTTGTCAGTACTTCCCAGTTAAATCTCTGGTTTTTAAGCAACCCGATACCCAGAGTAATTTCTATGCCCCTGTTTATTGCAGTGGCCGCATTGGCAGATACCTGATTGGTCAGGAAAGGAGGTTGGGGGAGGTCATATAAGAATAACAGATCGCTCGTCTTGTCATCAAAAAGGTCTATCGTGCCACTTACCCTGTCTTTCAATATAGAGAAATCAACTCCGAAATTGAACGATTTTCTGACTTCCCATTTTAGGTCCGGATTATTTTCCTGCATCACGGTATAACTCTGTAAAAACTGACCGTCGTACAAATAAGAACCTGAACGTCCATACAGGAGCCTGGAAGCATAGGGTCCCAGGTTTTCCTGGTTCCCTGTAAACCCATAGCTAAGGCGCAATTTCAGGTTATCCAGCCAGCGAAGATCTTTCAGAAAATCCTCATTGGACGCTCTCCAGGCTATTGCAACTGAAGGGAAATTTCCCCAGCGGTGGTTGGGTCCAAATTTAGAGGACCCGTCCCGGCGAAAGCTTGCTGTGAGGATATAGCGGTTATTGAAGGTGTATATAGCCCTACCCAGCAAAGAAATCAGCCTGACTTCATTTTTAGCAGAAAAAATATCGGACGTTTGGACATCAGTCGCCGAACTCAGGTCATTATTCAGCAATTTAGGGACCAGGAATCCCCTGGCTGTTACACCAAATGCGTCATTTACAAACCTATTGTATTCATAGACTCCGGTGAGATCCAGGTGATGATTGCCAAAACTTTTATGGTAATTGCCGTGGATATCTCCGGAAAAAACCTCCTTGTTATTATTGGATTTTACTGCTGCTGATTTTCCACTGATTCCCGGAAAAACGGGAGAAAATTTATCATAAATATCGTTACCTCTGGAGAATGCGCCCAGAACACCTGCCTTAAATCCCTTAAAAATTTCATAGTCTGTTTTTACAGAACCTTGAAAATAATTTTCCCGAAAATGACTATACACACCGGTTAAAGGATAAAGTGGATTTATGGTGTTAACGTTAGCCGGCTGGTAAAAAGTACCATCCGGATTATAGGCCGGTAGAACAGGGAGAAAATCCAAGACACCGTTAAAAAAATCACTACCCCGCAGCCGGACCTGGCTGGTCGTGGATTGATCCGGCAGGAAATTTCGATTGATCACAGAGGCATTGATCCCATATCGGACTTCCAGCCTTTCATTTAAACCTTTTTGGTTGGCTGTCAATCGGGCGTTAATAACATTTTTCCCCGTACTGAGTATTACCCCTTCCTGAGTAATGTAACCCAGGGAGCCTCTGAAATTAATCGCATCACTCCCCCCGCTGATACCAATGGTGTGACTTTGTGAAATACCGGATTGAGCAATTGCCTTTTGCCAGTCCGTATTCCCTCCCTTATCCAATCCACCCCCTCCTATCGCTGCCGTAGCATTCCTCCATTGGTCTGCACTGAGAACATTCAGTTGATTCGAAACACGCTCTAGCCCAACAAATCCATTGTAATCCAATGAAGTTCTTCCGGTATTGCCTTTTTTGGTAGTCACCAAGATAACTCCGTTAGCTCCCCTTGATCCATAAATGGCACCGGCAGAAGCGTCTTTCAAAATATCGTAGGATTCAATATCCGCCGGATTCAATGTGGCCGCCGCCTTATGAAAATCATCAATAGCCACCCCGTCTATCACCAGCAGGGGCGGTTGCCCTTCCAGGGAAGAAGCACCCCTGATCCGGACAATAAAATCTCCATTGGGATCCCCTCCCGGTTGCACAATCACCATACCGGCCACTTTGCCCTGGAGCTGTTGAAGGGGATTGGTAATGACGCCTGTATTAAATGCATTGGGCATTACCCTGGTGACCGCACCGGTAATATCTTTTCGCTTTGCCGTACCATACCCTACAATGATCAATTCATCCAGATTTGTAATGGTTTCTGAAAGTACAATGTGCAATTCGTTCTCCGTCCCTAAAACCACCTGATAATCCCGGTACCCAACATAAGTCACCTCCAGCAAATCCCCGGAACTTGCCCGGATTGAAAAATGACCTACGGAGTCCGTGATCGCCATGGCCTTTGTTGCCTTGATGGAAACGGTAGCATAAGGCAGCGCTTCTCCCTCCCGGTCCTTAACCGATCCTTTCAGGATGGATTGAGAATACAAATCCCCTTCCAGGAAAAAAAGAATCTCAGAAACCAAAACCAATGACTGGAAATATTTTGCAAGACGGGACCCGGGCCTCATAAAATATCGGATTAGAAAAGTAATTTAATAAAATATTTCCAATCCGATGAGGACAAAACTACTACATCAAAATACCAGTTCCTCATTTCCACGATACCCCTTTTACCTTGGACCAATAAGGTCTCCCTTAAAGACTTCGTTGCCTAAGGATAACTAAAAGAATATCGTTAACCAGCAGGAATGAGTAACTGGCGGTAATGAATGAGTATATGGTATTGGCCGGGGGCTTGAAGGAATAAGCCTGATGCCCTATGCCGCTAATCTCTTATCAAAATTGCCTAAATGGGTTTCCGGAAGCGCTTGAATTCTTATTAAGCATTATTTGCAATCGAAATTTATATTTACCTGTTGTACGGATACCTTTCCACTTTCACTGATCCGGACAAAATAGCTGTCTTTCATGACCAAAACGGGCGGCATCCCCTCCTTCGGTCCGGTCAAGTCATTTAAAATGGTTTTCCTGTTTTCCGCCTGATTAAAACTGATGACCTGCGTTGAACTTGATTCTTCATAAATATTACCGGTGGTTTCCCCCACCCCTTTTATATCCAGGGCCTGATAATAGAGATTGGCCGTGAAGGACTGAGGTGTGTGAAAAGTCACAACGGCATTGAGCGATAGATTTCCGGAAACCTTCACATTTTCGGATTTTCCTCCATTGCTGCAGGGCACACAGGTGACCAGGTCGACCGGCAGGATGTAACGCTGATTGGTTACCATCGGGAACGCGCTGGTTTGAGCTATTTCTTCTTCCGGCAGGGTAAAGGTATCCTCACAAGCCAAAATGGAAAGAAGAAGGAAAATAAGCATTAGGTTTTTCATGATAGCATGGTTTAAAATGGATTAAAAAATGGTTTCTCTTAAATTTTTATAATTAAAATTAGACCCCGGTGAAGTGCAGAGGGTAACGGGATCCAACAGCAGGTGAGTTAAAATGAGCAAATGGCCCTTTAAGCGGGTAATTGGATTTTAAATGTTAAAACACCCTGGGGATAACCTTAGTCCGAATTTTACTATTGTTTAAGGAAATAATTGAACCAGGGAGATCCGTTCCAGTAACTTTACGGTTATAAAAAACCAAAACTCATGAAAAATATTCTTTTTGCCTGTGCTTTTATTTTAGTGGCAGGGACCGGCTTCAGCCAGACGCCCATCGACACCTATATCAAAGAAGCCCAGGCTTTTATCGCACAGAAAAATTACAAACAGGCCCAACTCAGCCTCCAGGACGCCATCAACGAGATAAATAATATCCTGGCCAAACAGATCGCCGAGGCCCTGCCCGCCGAGATCAATGGCCTGCAAGCAACCGGAGAAAGTGAAGTCAACAGCGCCGGATCGGTCATGGGCATGGGCATGCAGATCTCCCGTTCTTACCAACATCCCTCAAAACCTGAAAACAGTGCCGAAGTCATGATCATGGCAAACTCCCCAATGCTAAACGCCCTGAATATGTATATCACCAATCCCTCCCTCATGGGCCAGGGGGCCAAAAGCGTGAGGGTGGGCACCAAAAGAGCCGTCCTGAAAAGCGAAATGGAAGAATTCACCGATGATAAAGGGGCCAGCAAACAGATCCGGGTCACTGAAATCCAGGTACCTATCAGTCAAACCCTGTTTAATATCAAGACCAGGGGATTTGCAACCGAACAGGAAGAACTGGCTTTTGCCGCTAAACTGGAGATGGATAAAATCAAGGATTTGATGGGGGAGTGATCAGACGTCAAGAGTCAAGAGTCAATAGTTAATAGTCAATAGTCAGTTAACAACCGGGAAGGGAAATAAGCCGGCAACCTGGGCATTCCGTTGATTGCCACCGGTGGCCGGCAACTGGTTATAAAAGTAATTATCCCGTCACCGCTATTGGAATTGCGGTAAAAGGACAAAAACTGACGATCGCCGAAAATAGATGCAGGTTTTGGCCGGATCAAACGGCAATGAGTAAGTGGCTACTCCGGGTGATTGGATTCCGGCTCGGACCAGGCATCAGGATACAACCTTCTTGCCCATGGATTGCTGCTGGTGGTACAGCAGTCCGGCATCCCAGATCCGGGCGGCTACCTGAAATTAAATTGAAGATCACCGGTTTTGTCGCCGATGGAGACGGCCTCCCTGAATGCAACCGGTGAAAAAGGGCTGTCCCACAGAGGTCCCTGCGGAAAAAGACCTTATCCTGGATTTCTTTTGGTCAAACAGGAAGTTGTATTATAAATTCAGTACCCCGTCCTTCCTCGCTTTTTACTTCAATGCTTCCGCCGTGTGCTTTAATGATATCATAAGTGATGGACAATCCCAAACCGGTTCCTTGCCCGGTGGGTTTGGTAGTGAAAAAGGGTTGAAAGATCTTATCGACCATTTGTGGTGGAATGCCGTTTCCATTATCAGCGATATGGATGAACAATCTGTCAGCTCCCCTTCTGGTCCGGACAACCACCTTGGGTTCAAAATTTTCAAGGTTCGTATTTCGTTTTTCGCTTACGGCATAAAAGGCGTTATTGTACAAATTCAGCAATACCCTTCCCAGGTCTTGTGCCACGATGTTTATTTTGCCGGCTGAGGGATCAAAATCGGTTTCCAGGAAGGCATTGAATCCTTTATCCTTTGCCCGGAGCCCGTGATAACTCAATCTAAGGAATTCCTCACACAACGGATTGATGTCGGTCAGTTCCTTCTGCCCCGCATCTGACCGGGAATGCTGTAACATCCCTTTGACAATGGCATCCGCCCTCTTTCCGTGATGGATGATTTTCAATTCGTTTTCTTCGATGCTTTTGAGCAGTTCCTCTTCCAACGCTGTGCTCCGTTCGCCTTTGGCCTTTAACCTTTCTCCTCTCAATTCCTCAATCAATTCCTTATTGACCTCAGAGAAATTATTGACGAAATTCAGAGGGTTCTGGATTTCATGAGCTATGCCCGCAGTAAGTTCTCCCAGGGAAGCCATTTTTTCCGAATGGATGAGCTGGTCCTGGGTGGCTTTGAGGTTTTCCAGGGATTGGGCCAGGTCTGCGGTCCGTTCTTTCACTTTTTGTTCCAGCTCCAAATTCTGTTTCGCAATCAGGGCAAGGCGTTCCGCTTCTTTCTCATGCTCCAGCTTTTCTTTGGCCAGCAGGGCTTCTGTGATTTCATTCTGCTGGCTGGCATACCTCCGGTAGAGATACCAGGAAAACATCACCACCAGCCAGGCAATCCCAAGCCCCAGTCCGTAGTTGAACAGGGCATCGGCTTGTCCGTAGGCTTTCAATTGCTGATCAAACAGCGCGTAGATGATCAGGGCAGCCAAAAAATACAGAATGAAGGGAAGGGCCGCGGTGATAAATGGCCTTCTGGCCGGTCCTTTTACCAGCAGGCATTTGACGATGGTCACCCCAAGCAAAAGGATATACAGGATCAGGAACAGACCTTTAAAAATGATGACCTCGGGCCGGTAGAAGAAATCGACGGGCACCGGGGGTACGACCAGGTTGATCAAATAAATGACCGACAGGTATACCATAAACCGGTCCCATTTTGGAAACCGTTCAAAGGACCTGAAATAGTGTCGGATAAAATGCAATACGAAAAACAACCAGGAAAGTCCGAGCCGGTTTATGAAGTCGGAGGTCAGCGGATATTCCCTATAAAGGATATCCGTAAACAAGGGATTGTACCAGAAGCTGATGGACAGCAAAAAGAGGGAAAAGTAGAGGTACAGCTTTTCCTTCGCCGCAAGGAAGATCAGTAAATTGAGAATTGCGGCCAGTATAAAAAATCCGGCCAGGAAGGCTGGAATAAAGATGTCCTCCCGTACATACCCGGATTCATAATGCTCCAGTTCCGATTGCCTCAGTTTTTCGGTATGGTACCCGCGGAGGGTCAGGCTGTCCGGAAGGTCGCTGAAAACCGAATTGATCTTATGCCAGCGGAAATAAACCCGGAGGGTCTCCATCGAGTCCAGGCTAAGGGGGACGGCACTCACCCTCTTAAAACCGTCTTTGTTTTTCCAGGAATAAAGATTGCCGGTGACCAGGTGGATCATGCCGGCACCCGGGGTCGAATCCCTGAATATGTAAAAATCAGCCCGGGAAGCCTGGGAACTCAGGCTGATCCCTATCCTTTTATCCAAACCGTTTTTGATCCGGAACCGGAACCAGCAGGTATGAATGCCTTCTTCCATTTTCCGGTCCCGGAAATGATAAAAGGAATCCGCCAACAAGGGCCCCGACACCTGATTGATATCGAGGGTGCCCGGTTTGTCTTCCAGAATCTGCCAGTAGGCCGAATCCAGATCGTACCTCACGGCGGTGTCGGAAGTGATCTGGTAAACCGGAGGCCAGGAAACCTGGGCTTTCAGAAAAAAGACGACCAGGATAAACCAAGGCGTGAGCAATTTTTTCTTACACATTTCCGGCTTAAAAGTATTGCATTTTGACAGGAATTTGAATCCGGCCCGGGAATCAGGCTTGGTTTTCAGGATCATGGGAGTTTTCCGCCCTCTTTTATCAAGGAAAACCGTAATTTTGCATCGCCGGATCATTAAAAATCGACTTTCCCTTTTTATTAGATCAGCTGTCCGCCTTCGGGCTGTCAAATATTTTTTCATTCAACCCCATAACATGGCAGAATCCTGGAATAAAAAAGAAAGAGAAAAGAAAAAAAGAGCAAAGAAAAAAGAAAAAGAGGAACGCAGGCTTGAGCGGAAGGAAAATGCAAAGGACTCCAACCCCAATGATTATTTTTCCTATGTGGACCATGACGGGAATGTGACCAGCACTCCCCCCGATCCTGCGCAGAAAAAAGTATTTAAGGCAGAAGACATCGAAATCGGGGTTCCCAAGCAGGCCGAACCTGATCCGGAGGAAAGGATCCATAAAGGAGTGGTTACTTTTTTCAACGAATCCAAAGGTTATGGTTTTATCCGCGACCTGAAGAGCCAGGAAAGCATATTTGTGCACATTAACGATCTGGAGGAAGCCGTCCGGGAAAACAGCAAGGTGGAATTTGAGGTGCAAAAAGGGCCGAAAGGATTCCAGGCTACGCAGGTGAAGGTGGTTAGATAGTTAGCCAGTTAGATAGTTAGCAAGTTAGTAAGTTAGAAAGTTGGCAAGGTGGGGGGTAGGTTTCTGGCCTAATACTCTTCCATCCCCCTCATGAATTCCAGAGTCATTCCAGGGGCAATTCAATAATAAATTCAGCTCCCTGGCCCGGCCTTGAAACCGCTTTCAAATTTCCCGAATGTCCTTTGGTAATGATATCGTATGCCAGCGAGAGGCCCAGCCCGGTACCTTCTCCGGTAGGTTTGGTGGTAAAAAAGGGTTGAAAGATTTTTTCGAGGATGGCTTCGGGAATACCGTCTCCATTATCCTCGACCCGTACTTCCACTCCATTTTTCAGTTTATTCGTGGTTACCCGGACCAAAGGCTGGTAACCCGAATCCCCCTTCTTAGATTTTTTATATACTTCGTAAAACGCATTATTAAAGAGATTAAGCAGGACCCGGCCCAGGTCTTGCGGTACGGCGTGGACCAGGGGCAGTGCCGGATGGGCAACCAGTTCAAAGGCCGAATTAAAACTTTTTTCCTTAGCCCGGAGGCCATGATAAGACAGGCGCAGAAATTCATCACTTAAGGTATTGAGGTCGGTGGGTTCTTTTTGCCCGCTGTGTACCCTGGAATGTTCCAGCATGGACTTGACTATGGTATCGGCCCGTTTCCCATGTTGAAGGATTTTTTCCTGGTTTGACCGGATGGATTCCAGTATCTCTGATTTAACGGGTACCCATTCCACTGGGTTTCCATGTTCCGGCCTGTTTTCCTGCCCTTTTTCTTCTCTATTCAAATTCTCCTGAATCTCCTGAAACAACTCCTGGTTGATTTCAGCAAAATTGTTGACAAAATTCAGCGGGTTCTGAATTTCATGGGCGATGCCTGCCGTCAACTCTCCCAGCGAAGCCATTTTTTCTGCCTGGATCAACTGGGCCTGGGTCGCTTTCAGTTCGGAAAGGGTTTTTTCGAGGGCTGCATTGGTTTTTTGTTTTTGCAGATTGTTGCGGTACAGGACGAAGGCGACCAGGAGCAAGGCTCCCAGGCCAATCGTCAATCCGAAAGTCCGGTTTCTGTTTCTCAATTCCTCTTTTTCCTTCTCCAGGGCCTGCAGCCGCAATTGTTCATCGAATCCGATATTCTGGAATTGCTGGTTTTGCTTGATATTAAAAATGTCTTCGTTCAGCCGGATGATCAGGCCCTGATATTTTACCAGGCTGTCCGTGAAGGGAGTAGCCTGGTAATAATTGGCCAGGGCCTGGTAAGTCCGCAACAAGAGGTCTGGGCCATCCATTTGCATGGCCATGTCCAGGGCCTGGTTGATATGAAGCATCGCGGAGTCCCGTTTCTGCGCCTTGATGAAATACTCGGAGAGAAGGAGATTGGTCGCCACCACTCCCCGGAAATAATTTTGATCCAGGCTGGCATCCAGGGCCTTCCGGTAAAACCCGGCTGCCAGTTCGGCATTGCCATTGTATTGGTGTATGCGTCCGGTGTTTAAATAAATGCTGCCCAAATACCTGGGAAAGTTCATCCGGAGAGCCTCATCCAGGGCGGTTTGTTCCGCAAAAAGAGCCGAGTCCGGCTTATTCAGGACCAGGAAAAGCCTGCCCATGATGAGGTGGATCACGCAGAGCAGCCGTTGATTTTGGGTTACATTGCCCAGTTCGAGGGCTTTGTATGCCGATTCCAGGGCTTTCTCAGGATTATGGGTATTGCTGTACAGGATGGCCAGGTACTGATGCAGGTGGGACAATTTGTCCAGGCGTTGAATGCGGGCCGGCATCGACCGGCTGGTGATCTCATCCGGCGCCGGATATTGGGGGCCGAGCACATTTTTTTCACTTGCGGGGTCCTCAGCCAGGGCAATGGCGGATAAATAGGTTTGCAACGAACGGGCATAATTTCCCTTGTTCTGCAGGGCATAACCTATTTTGCCCATGGCATAAATTTCTTCCAGCCTGAGACTGAGTTTGATAGCCAGTTGCCGGATCAGCTCGGCATAAAACAAGGCGCTATCCGGGTTGACCTCCGTAAACGCATCCTCCAGCAAAAAAGCCAGGGACAATCTGGAAGTGTCGTTATCGGTTGACCGGAGTTCCTGCCTGAGGCTGTCGATATTCGGTCGTTGACCCTGGCTGATCCGGGCAGCAAAAACCAGGACCAGGGCAACCACGAACTTCAATGCCAAACCCGGTTTCATATTTGTTTTTATGGAATGGAAAAGCTAATTTCCATCGCTGGTGAAAGTCAAGATTATGTTTACGAAATTACAAATTATATCCCTCCTGTTAGGTCTGGCTCTTTACCCGGCCTGCAATAAAAACGTACAAGTTAAAAAAACGGGAAAAGAACCCGCCTTCCGGGTCCTGGGTTATTTGCCGGCTTCCAGGGACTGGCTGGCTGGCCTGGAGCAAATCGACCTGTCTAAAATCACCGACCTGAATCTTGCCTTTATCAATCCCGACAGTTCCGGCCTGTTCAGAGAGAATGAGGATTACCTTGAAATCGTAAGGAGGGCCCATGCCCGGCGTGTACGGGTTTTTATATCCATAGGCGGAGGCAGCCCGCTGGCCTACCTCGAAACCCTCATGGAGAAAGAGCACAGGACCACAATGATTTCCAGTCTGACCGGAATGGCGGTAAAATATAAATTCGATGGCGTGGATGTCGATCTCGAAAACGATCTTATTAATGCCAATTATGCTCCCTTCGTCCGTGAATTGTCCTCCTCTCTTAAGAGGAACAATCTATTGATGACTGCCGCGCTGGCCAGTTGGAATGGCCATCTGATCGCCGACTCCACCCTGCAACTTTATGATTTTATCAATATCATGTCCTACGACAAAACCGGTCCCTGGAATCTGTCCAGGCCCGGCCCGCATTCTCCTTATTCCATGGTGGAGCAGGACTTTGTTTATTATAATCAAACGCGGAAAATACCCGCACAAAAATTGCTGATCGGACTGCCCTTTTACGGATATGGTTTCGGGCCCGGAGTGCCTCAAAGCAAGTCGTACCAGGAAATCGTCAATCTATATCCCGGCGCGGAAAGCACCGACTCGATCACCGTACCCGAGGGAGGTAAAGTGTATTATAACGGTAAGGCCACTATCCGTGATAAGGTTTTGTTCGCTCACCGGAACGGAGCTCGCGGGGTGATGATCTGGCAGTTATTGGGAGACAGTCGGGATTCCCGCTCTTTGCTGCAAGTGATCCAGGGAGCTATTTCGAGGTAAAGCGATCGAATAGAGCGTAGACACCCTGAGTTTTGCGCACGGAGGGAAGGAGAGCACGGAGCATTCATTATACGATCATCAAATTGAGCGCCTATCAATCCAGCGCCGGCGGGAGCAGTTTTAAATCTTCAAATAACCGAGACCGGCTCCCGCAAGCTAGGGATTGTCTTACATCCATCAAATCACTAATATATCTCCGTGGCCTCCGTGATCTCTGTGAGAACCATCTCCGTGCGATCCCAGAGTTTTGCGCACGGAGAGAAGGAGAGCAGGGGCATTTCTTATTACGATCATCAAATCAATTAAAATTAATCTCCATGTCCCCCGTGATCTCCGTGCGATCCCTGAGTTTTGCACACGGAGAGAAGGAGAGCAGGGGCATTTCTTATTACGATCATCAAATCAATTAAAATTAATCTCCGTGTCCTCCGTGATCTCCGTGCGATCCCTGAGTTTTGCGCACGGAGGGAAGGAGAGCACGGAGCATTCTTATTATAATCATCAAATCTTTAATATTATCTCCGTGGCCTCCGTGATCTCCGTGCGAACCATCTCCGTGTGAACCACGCTGCGATCGACACCTGCTCATAACCTCCATTCCTACTCCGCCCCCAGTCTCCTCACCGCCAGATAAGCCATCAGCCCGGTGCTGATTTCCAGGGCTTCTTCATCAATATCGAAAGAGGGGGTATGAAGGGAGGAAATGATGCCTTTGGACGGATTGCCCACTCCGAGGAGATAAAAACAGGCGTCCGTGGCCTGGGAATAATAGGCAAAATCTTCAGCGGCCATCCAGAGATCCATGTCCACGACCTTGTCTCTTCCGAGATAGTCTTCGGTAAAAGTCCTGAGTTGGGAAGTCAGTTTTTCTTCATTGACCAGGAAGGGATAGCCCCGCGTGATCTCCATCTCGCAAGTTCCGCCCATACTTACAGCGAGGTGTTCCGCCATTTTGGTCATCCGGTGATGCGCGTCCGCCCTCCATTTTTCATCGAAAGTCCTGAAGGTGCCCTCTACATAAACCTCATCCGGTATGACGTTGATCGCGCCGTTGGCGATCACCTTGCCAAAGGAAAGTACGGTGGGGATGGAGGGGTTGGCCATGCGGCTGACGATTTGCTGCAGGGCGACCAGGATATGGGCGGTGATAATGACCGGGTCAATGTTCTGGTGTGGTTGTGCACCATGGCCTCCCTTTCCTCCAATGCGCATGATGATCTGGTCCATGGACGCCATGTGTTTACCTGCGCGGAACCCGATCTTTCCGCATTCCAGGGAGGGCATCACATGCTGGCCAATCACGGCCCGGGGTTTTGGATTTTCCAGCACACCGTCCCGGATCATCATGCTGGCCCCGCCGGGCAGTTTTTCTTCGCCGGGTTGAAAGATCAATTTTACGGTTCCGCTGAATTTTTTACGGACGGATTGCAGGATTTGAGCCGTACCCAGGAGGGAGGAAGTGTGCGCATCATGCCCGCAGGCATGCATCACACCCGGGTTTTGGGATATAAAATCAAAAGTGTTGGTCTCGGTGATGGGCAGCGCATCCATATCCGCGCGCAAAGCAACCACACGGTCCGGGCCGCCGTCGCCTGGCGATTCCCCGCGGATCATCCCCACTACTCCTGTTCCGGCCATAGCCTCCCAGGGAATTCCCAATTCATCTAACCGGGCTTTGACATAACCGGATGTTTCCCTTTCCAAAAAAGAGAGCTCAGGATGGGCATGGAGATGCCGCCGGTAAAGCACGACGTTTTTGTGGATTTTTTTAGCCTCCCTTTTAATATCGTTAACGAGCATAAGATGGAAATGGCTGTAAGGTAAGGGGAATGGAGAATGAAGACAAAAGGAATGGGCAGTTTTGCCCAATTCCGTGGGTGTGTCCCACGATGGTCAATCGCTGACAATCATACGCTCCTTTATCCCGCAACCGGCAAATGAATTACAAATTCCGTTCCTTCCCCTTCTTTGGATTCAACAGTAATGCTTCCCCGATGCGCCTTGATGATATCATAAGCCAGGGATAATCCCAGGCCCGTCCCTTGCCCGGCCGGCTTCGTACTGAAAAAAGGCTGAAAGATTTTATCAATGATGTTTTGAGGCATGCCGGAACCGTTATCCCGGATGTGGATTTCAATTTCCTCACCCCGCTTTTTGGTTGAGAGGGTGATCGTGGGGGAGTATGCCGCCGAGCCAGGGGGGGCCTCAGAGCCACCCCTTGACTTTGTTGCACAAGCCCAAAACGCATTATTGGACAAATTCAATAATACCCTCCCGATATCCTGGGGTATCACATTTACCAGTGGAAGATCCGGATCCAGGTCCAGCCTCAATTCTGCCGAGAAATTCTGGTCTTTGGCCCGATACCCGTGATAAGCCAGTTTAAAATATTCCTCTGCAAGGGAATTGATTGCAGTGGGTTGTTTGGTTCCTGAACTCCGCTGACTGTGCAACAGCATGGCTTTTACAATGGCGTCTGCGCGCTTGCCGTGCTGGAGTATTTTGTCCTGATTTTCTTTTAGGGTGGTCAGGATGTATGATTCGGCACGCTCATCTCTATTCTCCTTTTCCTTTCTCCTTTCTCCTTCCATCTCCTCCAGCAACTCCTTATTGATCTCGGCGAAATTATTGACGAAGTTCAAGGGGTTCTGGATTTCATGGGCAATGCCCGCGGTGAGTTCACCCAATGAAGCCATCTTTTCCGATTGAATGAGCTGAGCCTGGGTGGACTTGAGGTGGTCCAGGGCGGTTTCTATTTCCTTATTTTGAGCGGCAAGCAATGAATTGTTTTTTTTTCGCTGCAGGTTGCTTCGCCACAATAAGACTGCGACGATAAGGATGGTGCTTAACCCACCGAGCAGGGAATTGGTTTGAAGCCGGTTTTGATATTCCTTCCGGGTAGCCTCTACTTCCTGCTGTCGTTGTTGGGCATCTAAATCAATATTCTGAAATTGCTGGAGTAGTTTCGTACCAAAAAGACTTTCATTAATTTTAATAATCAAAGACTGGTATTTTACCGTGCTGTCGCTTTGGCCAGTCAGTTTATAATAGTCAGCCATGGCCGTGTAACACCGCAAAAACAGGTCGGGGGCATTTAACGTTTGCGTGACGGTCAAGCCCTGCGTGATATGATATTTAATGGAATCGGCTTGGCCGGAGGATTTAAATAAATCCGCCAGGGCGAGGTGACTGGCGACCACCCCTCTGAAATAGCCGTGATCTGAACTCTCCGACATGGACTTCAGGAAATAAGTTTTGGCCAATTCCGGCTGTTTTCATCGCAAGGTAAACCCTGCCGAGATTTAACAGGTTACTTCCCAGGTATCGGTGATAGCCGGCCCTGATCGCATAATCGTACCCCTTTTGAAGGGAGGATAAAGCTGAGTCCGGGTTATTCGATGCCAGGTATATTCTGCCCAAGGTGGTATGGGTGATGCTTAATAACCTTAAATTATTGGACTGCTCCGCCAGGGAGATGGCCTCTTTAAAATAGGTCACCGCTTTTTCATAATTTCCCGTATTGCCATATAAAATACCGGTGAATTGAAGAATTCTGGCCAACTTGGTCAGCCGCTGATCGGCCGGGGATACGGTACGATCCATGAAGTCATCGTTAGGTGGAAAACGGGAGGGTAAAATTATTTTCTCACTGGCAGGATCTTTTGCAATGGCAATTCCTGATAATAAGCTTCGTAACGACCGGGGATAATTGCCCAGGTTTAGCTGTGCATAACCCATCTCCCCCAGTCCGACGACTTCTTCCAGTCTGAGATTAAGTTTTCTGGCCAGTTCAGGGACCTCCGAGGCATAGTGATAGGCGCTGTCCGGATTGATTTCAGAATATTCATTGGCGATCCTTTCCAGAAGGAGCAACCGAAGGGTATCGTTATTTTCCCTGCTGATTTCGTATTTCAGGCTGTGAAAAATGGCAGGTTGGGCTGAAACAGCATTTATGGGGAGCAGGAGAAACAGGAAAACTATTCTTGCCAATGTATTTTATTTTGCTATTAATGTAAAATGAATTTCGGATATTCCTTCCCGGTATTCCACCCATCACTCAACGCTATGAGCACAGGCTAAAGATAACCCAAGACCAGCAGCCTTGTCCGCAGGCTTAGCAGAAAAACGGTTTAAAGATTTATCAAATATATGTTTAGTCATTCCCGGCTTGGCCATTTTTAATGGATTACAGGCAATCTTAAGTTAAACTCCGAATACTCTCCTTCCCGGGATTCAACCCATAACTCCCCTTTATGGGCTTTGACGATATCATAAGCCAAAGACAATCCAAGGCCTGTGCCCTGGCCGCTTGGTTTAGTGGTAAAAAACGGCTGGAATATTTTATCTATTAGGCTTGGTGGAATACCTAAGCCGTTGTCCTTTACCTGGAGGATAACCTGATTTCCTTCTTTTCTGGTGCGGAGCAAAACGGCTGGTTCATATTGGTCCGGTTGCCGTCGTTTCTTTTCTTTCACCGCGTCGAAGGCATTGGTAAGCAGATTCAGGATGACCCTCCCTATGTCCTGAGGCACTATTGAAATTTTCTGAAGGCTCGGGTCAAATTCGGTTTTAAGCTCCACGTTGAAGGATTTGTCCTTGGCGCGGTATCCATGATAACAGATCCGGAGATATTCATCCGCCAGGCCATTGAGGTCCGTGGCTTCCGCCTCGCTTTTCCCGGTGCGGCTGTGTTGCAGCATGCCTTTGACGATGGCGTCGGCCCTTTTGCCGTGGGTAATAATCTTTAATTCGTTTTCCCGTATTTCATTTAACAGGTTACGGACGCCCGGGACATTTCCTTTATTCATTTCCTGTTCCGCCTCATCAATCAATTCCCGGTTGACGTCTGAAAAATTATTCACGAAATTCAAGGGGTTCTGGATTTCGTGGGCGATGCCCGCGGTGAGTTCGCCGAGAGAGGCCATTTTCTCGGATTGGATGAGTTGGGATTGGGTGGTTTGGAGATCGTTCAGGGTCTTTGCCAGGATTTGGTTGGCCTTTTGTTTTTGCATATTGTTCCTGTATAAGACGATACCCAACCCTGAGAAAACCAGGACCAGGGCCAAAAGACTGTATATTTTGACCCTGTTCTTGAAATTCAATCTTTCCGCCTCGCTTTTTTGCTGCTTTTGAAACTCATTAAAAGACACCCGTTGAAGTTCCCTGATTTTCTGAGGACCAAACAAACTGTCCTTCACGGCAATACTTAATTTTTGAAAATAATAGGCGCTGTCCATCCGGCCACCGTCAAAATGAAGCCGGGACAATAAGTTATAAAGGTCCAGGCTGATGTTTCTTTGTTCCAGGGATTGACTGATGGATAAAGCCAACCGGGCACAATGCAAACTCGAATCGGCTTGATTCAAAGCATTGAAGGCCTCGGCCATTCTGTACAGGGCGCCGCTTTGGTTTCTCATGTCGCCGGTTCGTTGTGCCCTGTTTAAGGCTTCTCTCCCATAGGCCAGGGCCTCCCCGGGCTGGCCCATCAATGATTTTAATTGCCCAAGCCTGGTAAGGATCAAATTCTCCAGGGCAATATGATAAGTCTGCTTCAGATACTCCCGCGCCTTCAATTGAAAAAATAAAGCGGAATCCAGCAAACCCATTTTTTCATAGGTAAATCCGATATTGGACAAATCAAAACTTCCATTCACCGGCATGTTGAGACGGTCATGAAGAACAAAGGCCTGGTTTAAAAAATCCAGGCCCGGTGGATAGTCCCCTATTTCCGTGTACGTCAATCCAATATAGGTCAGGCTGTTTGCTTCCGCAAGGGCATTTTTGAGGCTCCTGCTCATTTCCAGGGCCCTGAGCTGTATTTCCAGCGATCTGGTATATTCCCCGTTGACCCGTGCCGTTTCACCCAACAGGTTCATGACCTGTACCTCACCCTTTTTAAAATTCAATTTAACCGCCAGGTCCTGGGCCTCCCGCATCAGGTCCACCGCTTCCTGCGGGCGTGCAAAACGGTACAGGTCCGCCAATTGAATGAGCGTCAGCACCCGGTTGGTGTCCTGCCCGGATTTGGACAAATATTGAAACAGGCTGTCTTCCCGGTTGGTTTGGCTTAAGGCTATCCAGGCCAATAAAAGTAAACTCAACATAAAAACCCAGGACCACGGATTATTTTTATACAATGCACCGCTGGCTGGCAAACTCTTTCCCATGATTATCCAATGTTTATCCCCTTTTAAACGCTCTTGTTCCAGGCCAGATCCCATTTTTTAGATTAACTTTTCGGTAAACTTATGATGAAAGATGATCCTTCCCCTTCATTCGTTTCTACCCGCAGGTCCCCCCCATGAGCCTTTATGATATCGTAACTCAAACTCAGTCCCAGCCCGGTACCCTGACCCGTAGGTTTTGTCGTAAAAAAAGGCTGGAATATTTTATCCAGAATATTTTGCGGTATTCCCATGCCGTTGTCTATCACTCTCAACTCCATGCGGTCATTGATTTTTTGGGTTTTTACAGTTACGGTAGGTTTGTATTCCAAGCCATCTGTGTACTCTGAGGTGCCGCTTTGATTTTGTTTTTCAGTGACCGCCCAGAAAGCGTTGTTGATCAGGTTATGGAGGACTCGCCCCATATCCTGGGGGACCACATTGAATTTTTCAAGATCCGGATCCAGGTCCAGGACAAAGGCGGCCTTGAATGTCATGTCCTTGGCCCGCAGCCCAGCCTGGAAGGCGTGATGGGCCAGGCGCAGGTATTCGCCGGCCAGGGCGTTGATATCGGTGGGTTCCTTTTTGCCTTTACTGGCTGGGTCAACACTCCGGGAGTGTTGCAGCATGCTTTTGACTATACTGTCCGCCCTTTTTCCGTGCTGAAGGATTTTCGCCTGGTTTTTACGGATGGTATTTAGAATTTCCGTTTCGATGAGTTCAGATTTTTCCTCCCCCGCTTCCGGCCTTCTGAACCCGGAATTTCTTTTCCTATGTTCCTGCATTTCATCCAGCAATTCCTGATTGATTTCGATAAAATTAGTAATGAAATTCAAGGGGTTTTGAATTTCATGTGCGATACCTGCAGTGAGTTCACCCAGTGAAGCCATTTTTTCGGACTGGATAAGTTGGGCCTGGGTGGACTTCAGTTCTGATAAAGTCTCTTCTACATTCCGTTTTTGAATTTCTATTTCATCTTTTTGATTCTTCAACAAAATATTTGTTGCCTTTCTCTGTCTGATATTTCTGGAAAGCAAACCTGCAATTAACAATAAGACCAACAGTCCTCCCGCCAAAGAATATATCCATGCCTTAGCTTGTAATTTTGCATTTTGTGCTGCCATTTCCTGCTGATGCAATTGTTCATTAAAAACCAGCGTATGAATTTGTTTTTCCTTTTCCCTTGTGAAGATACTGTCATTGGTCATTATTGCAACCTTTTGATAGTAGAAAGCACTGTCAAACCCATGCCGGCTTTCAAATAATTTCGACAAAAGGGCATTTGCATTTACTATAGCAGAAGGGTTTTTTACCCGGTTAGCGATCGTTAACGATAATCTCGCATAATGAAAGGCTGAGTCTGACTGACCGGCTTCAAAAAACGTTTGGGCAAGCCGATCATAAACTTCAGTCAGGCTGAAAGAGGAAATACTTGATTTCGATTCCAGGTCCACTGCTTGCCGATAATGAGTCATTGCCAGGTCTTGATTTCGTCCTTCCCGGTCTATATCACCAAGCAAGAGAAAAGCACCCGAAGCAGGGCTTAATTCAAGGTTGAGGTTTGCATAGTAACTCGCTGAATCCAACTTCCCGGTATGGTAATAGACCCTGGCAAGATTTAAAAACAGGCCGCTCCGCCAAAAGGCCCTGATGTCTTCCGCCGACGAAGTATATTTAATCGCTTTCAGGTAATAATATTTAGCTTTATCATATTCTGCTATGGTTCCAAAAATATCTCCAATGCTTTGATTCACCAGGACTAATTGAAATGAATCTTGTTGAAGTTCAGCTATCGGCAATACTTGCGAAAGCAATTCCAGGGCCTTGACTGAATTGCCCTGTTCCTTAAATACCGCCCCCAGTGAAATCATGGATTGGATTTCAGCATTTTTATCCTTGCTCCTTCTTGAAAGTTCCAGGCTGTGCAGTGCATACTTATAACTGCTGTCTAAATGGATCTCCCGATAATAATAACTTTTCCTCAATCCGACCAGAATAGCCGTTGAATCAGCCAGCCCAGCAAGATTGATATAATCATCCATCCATCCTTCAATCCGTAACTGCACCGTGGTGTCCTGTTTAATTTCAATTACCCGGTCTTCTATGTCTTCACTGAAGGCCGTGGTTTCCACATTATTCCAGTTGCCCCGGGTGAATTTGAAGTAATACTTTCCCAAAGGCATATTTTTGAGGACGATATATTTTCGGAAGGAATCAAGCGTGAAGAGTCTATAGTTGTGGTCGCCCGGATTCCAGTTATTAAAGCCCCCTGCTAAAAAAATATCCGGTTTCCCGGCGGGATCGTACACCTCAAGCCGAATGGATGATCTTGCCGAATCAGAGGTTTTGTGCGCATCATAAAAATCATCGATCCAACCCGAAATATGCGCTGGTATTACCGTATCCTTGGTTATTTCGATTATCCTGTTCGCTATGCTTTTACCGCTCGAAGAAGTCTCTACGGTTTCCCAATTGCCCCGGGTAAATTTAAATGAATGCCTTCCTGAAGGAATGTTTTTGAGAATAATATACCTATGAGTGGCACTAAGGGCATTCAGCTTAAAGGCGTGGTCTCCAGGATTCCAGTTATTGAAGCTGCCGGCTAAAAATATTTCACCTTTTTCATAAGGGTCGAACACATCAAATCGAACGGTAAATTGTGCAGACAGAGGGAAAAGGTGCGACAAAAATAATAGAATCAAACCCGGGTTTATTAAACCCACGATTTGAGTTTTATATATATTAATTCCCTTTTTAATTATCATCCCATTCCAATTCTCATTGGATTTAAATTTGTCACGCGATTGAGCATAAATAGAAGTGGATCGTAAATTCAGCCTGATTCAAATCTGGTACTTTCAATCCCCTTCCATGAGCTTACCAATATCCTAATCCAAAGACCACCCTAATCCAGTCCACTGCCCGGTCGTCTCGGTAGCCATCGGGATAATGTAAAAAAGGGTTGTTCCAAAGGTTCCCCAGCATGAGGCGATTTTAACATTTTTGCACTCATGTTGAAGGTAACAAAATTTGAAAATCTGATCCTTCCGGAGTACTGTTTAAATGAATATTTCCACCGTGGGCTTTAACGATATCATAAGCTAAACTCAATCCCAATCCGGTTCCTTGTCCTGCTGGTTTTGTGGTAAAAAAAGGCTGGAAGATCTTATCCCTCACCTCTTCAGGTATGCCCGGGCCGTTATCTTTGATCCGGATCTCAACGGTCTGGCCCGTTCTTTTGGTAATCAGGGAAACCTGAGGCGTAAACGGTTCGCCTCTTGACTTCATCCGTTTTTCCTTATCCTGAACTGCGTAAAAAGCATTATTGATCAGGTTCAGTATTGCCCGGGCAAGGTCCTGGCCGGACACTTCGATCAAACCCACCGTATCATCAAAATCAGTATGCAGCGCGGCATTGAAGGATTTGTCTTTTGCCCTCAGTCCGTGATAGGCCAGCCTCAGGTATTCTTCGGCCAGCTTATTTAGGTCGGTGGGTTCCTTTTTGTTTTTACCGCCCGCATCACCGCTGCGCGAGTGCTGCAGCATGCTTTTGACGATACCGTCCGCCCTTTTCCCGTGAAAATTGATTTTTATCAGGTTTTGTTTGAGGTCTTCGGTAAGATGCAGGACCTCGGCTGAATTCCCCGCCTGAATGGCCTGTCTGATTTCCTCGATCAATTCGGCATTGACTTCCGCAAAATTATTGACGAAATTCAAGGGATTTTGAATTTCATGCGCAATGCCTGCCGTGAGTTCTCCCAGCGAGGCCATTTTCTCCGACTGGACCAATTGCTGCTGGGCTTGTTTTAGCCCGGCAAGGGCATTTTCGACATCCTTCTTAGCCATTTCCAATTGACGGAAATCGTCATAGCGTGCATAAGCGACCGAAAAGGCATCGGAGAGCGATTGCACGAGGTCCAGCTCCGTATCCGACAAGGGCGCGGTGTTGCCTACATACAGCATACCCTGCCTAAAAGGCGACAAATGCAGGTAAATGCCATCCGCCGGAACATTGCTTAAATACTCATCCCGTGAATCAACCGCCCCCAAGTGTGCCAATAAATCGGCCTGAGCCTGGAAATCCGTATCCACCCACCGGGTCACGTACGCCTTATGTTCCCGCCAATACTGAACCGCCTCGCCAAGATTTCCCGGATTGTCCAAAGGCAAATGAAAGGCGGCAATGGCCCGGCCATCGGGTGTGGATAAATAGGTATGAATTTGGTTGTTGGGCTCATCCATGATAAAGACTCCGCAGCGCACGAATGGAATACCCAGCGTGGTGAGTTCTTTCCATATCAATGGCGTGATCCGGTCAAGATCGGCTGCCGTACGCATGCTGGCGATCTCCGCCCTTAAGCGGTCCAGCGAAGCCTGCCGCACCGCTTCTTTTGCACGGGCTTCGGCATTGCGCAAATCGCGGTAACGTTTGTAGGTGAGACTGAGCACGGAAGTAAACCTGCGGTAAATTTTTAACTCATCTTCAGCCAATGGCTTTTCCGTCCAGGCGTAGACTCCGCCTTCATCAAAGAAAAAGAAATGCCCGTATTGTACGGCATCCTGCGGGTATTCGGGAAATTGAATTTGTGGCCGCAATAACTGATAATACTCCCTGATTTCATTTCCCCTCAATACCGGATGATATTCCTCCTGTGCCAGCCAATGCTCATAAACCCCCTCCAGTACGAAATGATTTTCGAGGACCAGTTTTCCGAGTATTTCAATGGACTCGCCATCCGATGTGGTGTTCATCGTGGACAATTCAGACATCCGGGTTTCCCGGTCTATCAAACCCACGCCACACCTTCGAGGGGTAAGGTTCAGCGAATTCAGTTCCCGGTAAAAGGTCTGGATGGTAGCGGCCAGGTCCTGTGAGCTGTGCATGGCCATAGCTTTACTCCTGACCCTCTCGAGCGAAGCTTCGATCCTGGCTTCCCTGGTCTGGGCTTCGGCCCTTTGCAGGTCAAGAAAGCGCGTATAGGCTTGTTCAAAAACCCGTGAAAATCTTCGAAGGGTATTCAGATCGGCTTCAGCAAATAGATGCCCTGACCAACTATCCAAACCCAGCATGGTATTTTTCTCTGCGACAAAGGAAAAATTCCAAGCAGGTAATTCTAACTGAAGTTGTTTCAATTGATCAGGTATTTTAGAACCGTTGTGCCGGTGCACATATCGGAAATAGTCATTTTTGGCCTCAACCGAGTATACCCGGTTTAGCAGTTGGCCTCCAATTTCAATGGTATTCCAATAATCAAGAATTACTTGATTGTCTTTCATGACCTCCTCGTGGGGAAGATCTATGAAGACCGGTTTGGTTAATTGGACGGTAGCGATCCAAAGTCTGATGTTTTTGTTCTCCCGGTTGAACACAAACAGCAACGCCCCATCCATTGCAATGCCAAGCCCTACCACTGCTTCAAATAAAGATCCAGCTACCTGTTCCAGTTCATCCGAGCGGTGCATGGCCAAAGATCGTGACCGCACCCTTTCCAATGCCGATTCTATCTGCGCTTCTCGCGCCTGGGCTTCGGCTTTTTGCAGGTCAAGGAAGCGCGTATAGGTTTGTTCGAAGACTTTGGCAAAGCGTTTGAAAATATCGTGCGCTTCAGGTACCTGCTGGTAAGTGATAAAAAGTAAAAATCCTTTTGAAAAATAAGCACAATGATCGACCTCATAGGTGGGAAGTGGATGACCTTCTGCCAGGATAGATTCCAATTGTTCGCCGACTACAGGAAGGGTGAGCAGGTATTTGTAATTCTCTTCAAGTGATTTACCACTAATTTCGTCTATATACAATTCCAACCCTTCATTATGCGCTTCGAGATAACGGATGAAGGTAGGATTTTCATCCAGCGGCACCCGGAAGGGTGGTTGAATATCTCCCCAGGGTCTGCTCATCCATAAGGTAATTGCTTTCTTATCTTCATCCCAAATGCAATAGCCTGCAGTCCATGTTGGAAAACCCAATGACTGAACCTGCTGAAATAGTATATTTGCCGCCTCCGGAAGTTCATTACTCTTCTGCATTGCCATTGTTCTTGCCCTCACTCTCTCCAGCGCTAATTGAATTTGAGATTCTCTTACCTGTGCTTCTGCTTTTTGAAGATCAAGGAAACGTTTATAGGTCATTTCAAACACCGTAGTGAACCTGATAAGTAATAACTCATCTTGGACAGAAAGCAAGGCATCCGTAATTATATGCAGATAGCCCTGAGAGAAATTACTGCAATAAAAAATGGTAGGATCGGCAAAGCGGGTTCTGACAAATTCATCAATTTCAGTGTCTCTGTAATGCTGTGTTCCAAATTCAATATGCCTTTTCAGAAGTTCACCTCCTACCGACTGATGAAATATTTTTTCTTTCCTTTTCCACGCATCATACCTTTCATTAAACACCTGTTCGCCGGTAAGAGGAAGCCGGACGGCATTTACTCCAGAACCATCCACAACGGTCATCCATGCATTCTGGATATTGTTGGTTTCATCTATTTCCACATATCCGCAATTAATAAACCGGCTAACACCAAGTCCCCGCAGTTCATTATACAACAATTCAGATACTTCCACAAGTTCTTCACTTCGATGCATCGCCATGGTTCTTGCACGAACTCTTTCCAATGAAGCCTCTATCTGTGCTTCTCTAGCCTGGGCTTCGGCTTTTTGCAGATCAAGGAAACGCACATAGGCTTGTTCAAAGACCCTGGCAAACCGTCCCAGGACGTTAAATTCCTCCTCGGAAATGGTTTGGCCCGAATAACTGTCCACCCACAATGCCGAATGCTTTTCCGCCACCAACGATTGCGTATAGCCGGGCGCCTGCATTTGGATCTGCCTTGCTACCTCTGGTATCGTGTCAATGTCATTGTGTCTGTGGGCATAGGCGAAAAACTTATTCTTCTCTTGAAAGGAGTAATGCTTGCTGAAATTCTTCCCGCTTTCCTTAGCCGTCCAGACATCCCTGATGATTTCACTATCTTGATAGTCATCTTCTATGAATGGAAGATTCGCAAGCACAGGTGCTGATGCAAGTCCCGGTGCGGCGACCCATTGAACAATGTCCCTGGTGCCTCCGGTGTACAATTGAATGCCCGCCACATCAAAGGTCAATCCCAGTTCCTTTAGCTTTTCAAACACTACTACCACCACCTCTTTCAATTCATCGCTTTTGTGCATGGCTAAGGAACGGGAACGGACTTTTTCCAAAGCGGCTTCAATCTGTGCTTCACGGGCTTGTTCTTCAGCCCTTTGAAGATCCAGAAAGCGGATGTAGGTCTGATCAAATACTTTGGCAAAACGCTGTAATACCTTTGAATGACCAGAGTCCAATTCTTGATCGCTAACCGCTACAATGCAACCATGCTTTGTGTAGGCACAGCAAATCGAACAGCGCAGGGTATCCATCATCATCTGCTTCGATTCTTCCGGGAGAAACCTAAAATCGGTTAAAGTAAAAACCTTCTTATCATACTCTCTTTTTTCTTTGCCCCCCAATTCAAAAACTTTATAAGACAGCCCTTCGTTAAACGCTGCCATGAATTTATCATGAAACGGGTCTTCCAAGTAGGGCACCTTATAAATTTGCGGCAACACGGACTGCTCATCGGAAGACATAAATTCCTGGTAACCTCTTTTTGATTCGTCGAGCAACAAAATGGAGCACATAAATGCTTCAAACCCCAAGCCTTTAATTTGCTTAAACAATAATGAAACCACTTCGCGTAATTCATCGCTTTGGTGCATGGCCATGGTTCTGGCACGCACTCGTTCCAATGCTAATTGTATCTGCGCTTCTTTGGCCTGTGCTTCCGCTTTTTGCAGGTCCAGGAAGCGGGTGTAGGTTCTTTCAAATTCGATGGCAAAGCGATGGAGAATACTTTGTTCCTGCTGGCTCAACGGCCTTCGAATATCAATCCCGAAGCATCCGTATTTCATAAAAGCCTCCGTGTAGTAAATGCCTTCAGGGAAGAACACCGGTTTCAGTCCTTCGGCCCCCTCCAGCAGTTCCTCCCAGGAAGCAAAGAAGGTTTCAATATTTTCGGGAGCAATAAAATGCTCATGCACCGGGACCCCGCTGCGCCAATCCTCAAAACATTTGGCCGTATAAGGTTCCGTAAGATCGAGCGGATAGGTAATGGCCCTGGTGTGAAAAGCAGCAGTTCCATCCTTTTCTTGCATCCAGGTCGCCCAGAATAAATGATCTCCTTTTTCTTCATTGGGCAGCCATACAAAAGAGAACTCGGAATCAATTCCTAAAAGCAGCAACTGTTGATGAAAAACCTTGGAAATTTCGAGCAGCTCATCGGAATGTTGCATGAGCATGGTCTTGGTACGGGTGCGTTCCAGCGCCAGTTCGATCTGGGTTTCCCTGTTACGATTCTCGGCTTCCTTCAAGTCTTCGAAACGCCGGTAGGCAAGATCAAATACGTTGGCAAACCGCACCAGGGTTTTTAGGTCCTCTTCCGGAGGGTTTGAAACCACGCCCGGCAAGCTATACCCGATTTCTCCGTGCATGGTCCGGGCCATTATGAATGTGAGCCCTTGGATACGGCGGATATCGTCGTGGGATGGCGCGTGGGGATCCACCAGTTCAAAATCCCCAAGGGCCACCATTTTATCCACATAGTTTAAGGCCGCATCCACATCCATCGCATACACCAGGGCTGGTTCTTCGCTTTTTTCCCAATGGGCCACCAGGGGAATATCCCCATGGATATGCCGGGGCAGGCTCATGATCATTCCAATCCGGGTGCCGTCGCCGGAAGTCATGGCTTTCTCGTACCTATCAGGCAGCCAACGCATATACCAGAAATAATGCGCTTCATGGCCCAGGCGGGTAAATTCATTCCGCATGGTTACCACAATGTCCAGCAAGTCGCCCGATTGCCTCATCGCCATGGCCTGAGAACGGACTCTTTCAAGGGCTGCTTCAACCTGGGCCTCCCGGGCCTGGGCTTCGGCATTTTTTAAATCGAGGAAACGGGTATAAGTAAGATCAAAAACTTTCGCAAAGCGGAGCAATATATCAAAATGCTCATTGGATAAGGGCTCAAGGCTTGCGACGTTGATACCGCCAAAATTGTTGAATGATGCGGACAGTAAAACTCTCTCAGGTGCTTTCATCCCGTTCTTTACCGCATCAGAAAGATTGGACAGTTCGGTCTCATTGAATAAAAGATCATCCCAATTTATTTTATCCTGGCCTTTCAGATCGTATACGAATTTTACATTTTGATTTTTCCACTCCCGTACAAAAGTGAGATAAGCGGGATGTTCATGGTGTTTGATATAAAAACTCATCGGGCGGGAGGGTTCTTCGCTGTTGGCCATCCACCATCTCGCTGCATGGGTTGCCGGCTCAAATACCCAGATGATACAACGGGTAAGGGCTAAATCAAGTTTGGTTAATTCAGTAAATACGGTTCCGATAAGTGTACTCAATTCTTCAGAGGATTGCATAGCCATCGCCCTGGCTCTCACCCTTTCCAATCCCAGTTCAATTTCAGCTTCTCTGGCCTGGGCTTCCGCTTTTTGCAGGTCGAGGAAGCGGGTATAGGATTGTTCAAAAACTTTTCCGAACCGTTTTAATACTTCGTTTTCTTGTTCACTGAATGCTTTACCATGATGGTTGGTGATGGAAATACTGGTGTGCCGTGAGATTACCACCGACCGGGCAAATCCTCCCGTACGCGACAGCAAGGCTTCCTTTCTTTCCTGTGAAAGGCTTTGCCAGGGTTCATATTGGAAGAGGTGGTCGAAAAATGTCCTCTTTTCCTGATCGGTGAACGACTCTATCAAAAACGTATTCCCCTTTTTAATGGCATCCCTGATCCGGGTGAAAATGGGTTTGTTTAGAACCGGAACTACGATTTTTTCTACATAGTCCGCCATTCCTCCAGAGGCCCAGATCGAAAGTCCGGTACCCACCTCGGCATTGATACAAATGAAAACACCGCCGTCAATATCCATCCCGATACCCAGCAATTGTTGTGCGGTGACATTTACCACCTCCTGCAGTTCGGAGGTGTGATGCATGGCCAGGCTGCGGGCTCTTACTCTTTCCAATGCCAATTGAATTTCCGCTTCCTTTGCCTGCGCTTCGGCCTGTTTAAGGTCGGCAAACCTCCGGTAAGCGAGTCCAAAAACATTGGCAAATTTTCTCAGCAAACCTCTGGTAGCGTCATCGGGAGCCTCCATGGTAACCATCAACAATGACCCTCCGGTAAAATCTGCAAACGACCAGAATGCCCGCAGATCCGCAATCTTCCCTTGTACCGAATCCACCAGTCTGGAGTAGCTTCGGGGGGATTCTTTTTCAAGGAATGAAAACCATTGTTTCAGTTTATCGCCTTCATTGAGGAGGATGTAATCCTGCCGGTGGGAGGAGTAAGCCTCCATGGCTTCTTCGATAATCCTCAATCCCTTTTTGGGAACCCGGGCCGTGGAATCCACAAGAATTTCGCCTTCCCCTTCCGGCGGCCGAATGGCTGCCCAGGAATGTATATAATCGGAAGATTCCTCATTTAAATGGATCACACAGGTTTCAAGATCCTTTTGCCCTAATAAACCCATTTGTTTTCTCAGTTCATGCACCACTTCGTTCAACTCCTGCGAGGAATGCATGGCCATCGCCCTTGCTCTCACTCTTTCCAATGCCGCCTCGATCTGTGCTTCCCTGGCCTGGGTTTCGGCTTTCTGCAAATCGAGGAAGCGGGTATAGGTGCCGTCAAAAACCCCTGCGAATCTTTCCATCAACAACAAGGTTTCCCCCGGGATGTTCTTATCGGAAGAAAAGGACAACCATCCTTTGGAGAAAAAAACGATATTGACAATCCAATGGTCCTCAGGAAAATTCACTTTAATCTCCAAAAATCGATTACGGAGTTTGTTGTATTCTTTTAATTCCCGCCCATGAAATTCCAAGGTCAACGAAGAGCGCTTTGCTTTCCATGCGGCCACTGCTTTAGCCATCACATGCGGATCGTCGATCGGGACATATAAAGTTTTTGGCTCAGGATGACCCTGTACCGTGGTAGATAATTCAACAACCCCTGCGTCCTCCTTAACGATTCCTATAGAGTTTTGCACGGCCGTCAATCCCAATTCCTTCATTTGTTGAAAAAGCAAAAAGGACGTTCCAGGCAGTTCATCACTTTTCTGCATCGCCATGGTACGGGCACGTATTCTTTCCAAGGCTAATTGTATCTGCGCTTCTTTTGCCTGCACTTCTGCATTTTGCAGGTCAAGAAAACGGATATAAGCCTGGTTGAACACCCTGGCCGCCCGGCGGATCACGTCAAGGTTCTCCTCAGGGTAAGGTTGGCCGGTGAAGCTGTCAGCAAACAGCGCCGAATGAGATTCGGCGATCAGGCAGACATAATAGTCGTCCAGGTCCCTCAGCACGGTCCGGGCGTTTTCCGGGATCCTGATCAGGTCGTTATGGGAGAAAACAAAATCGATGAACCTGTCCTTTTGCTGCCGGGAGTAAAACCGGTTGATGATCGCCTGGCCGGTGGAGAAAGCCTGCCAGCCATCTTTGAGGTAAGTGTCTTGCTGCATCACCCCGTCATCGTGGGGCAGGTTGATCATTTGCGGCTCCTGGAGGGCATTGCCCACCCACAATACGGAATCGCCCGTTCGCTGATCGAACAGCTGAATGCCGACGGTGCCCAGCAGCACGTTGAGCTCGCTCAGCTTCTCAAAGAACACGGCGATCACTGCGCTCAGCTCGCTGGAATGGTGCATGGCGAGGGACCTGCTTCGGATCTTTTCCATGGCCGCTTCGATCTGCGATTCCCTGGCCTGTGCCTCGGCTTTCTGCAGATCAAGAAAGCGGGTATAAGTTTGCTCAAATACTTTTCCAAAACGAAGGAAGATCTGTGTTTCATTAAAGGGTTTCGTGGTAATGAAAAGCAGATAACCGAATTTAAAGGGGACCGCATGGTTTTTTTGCCAGGCTGGAAGGGGATGACCACTGTCTATAAATTTTTGGATGCCTTGCTTAAAGGCCGGAATCTGCATAAACGCTTCATAATATTTCTTTTGTCTTTCTCCTTCGTATACCTCCTCATACAGGGCCGCCTGATTTTTCCAGGCCTCATACATGCGTTCCTCGCCCGGTTCAATGTTATAGGGATGGGTAAATACCCCAATGCTGGTCCATTTTTGAACCATGACGCTGTTTTTATCACAGATGGCAAATGCCACTCCCTGCAATTCGGCGCCAAGCTGTTTCAACTGGTCAAAGAGGAGCTCTGCCGTCTGGATCAGTTCCGAGCTGGTATGCATGGCCATCGTTCTGCTTCTCACTCTTTCCAGGGCCGCCTCGATCTGTGCTTCCCTTGCCTGCGCTTCGGCTTTTTGCAGGTCAAGGAAACGGGTATAAGTTTGTTGAAATACGTTTCCAAAACGTATCAATAGGTTGTTCTCTTCATCCGTATAAGGAATGGCGGAAAAGTTTTCAATGTACAATCCGACATTGTCGAGCAGCACCGTGGAAACGGCAAGCCCCTTGCATTTTAAATAGAATTTCTGTGCTTCCTCCGGTATCGTAAATAGTTTGAAAAGGGATCGATAGAATTTGTTTTTTGTTTTAAAGTCCAGCAGGTCGGTGTGCAGGATGGTTCCATTTGCTTTGGCTTCCAAAAAGCTGTTCCAGGTCGGCGTATCGAAATAGGGAATGACTGCATAGAATGGCTCAAGTTTCGGGTCGGCCAGCCAGATGTGCATGTCCTCGTGGGCTTTGTAATCTATATAAAAACCGGCATGCTCTGCATTGATGTTGAGTTGACCAAATTGCTGAAGCACCAGGCGTATTACGTCTTTCAGCTCATCACTCCTGTGCATGGCCATGCTTCGGCTTCTTACTCTTTCCAGCGCCGCTTCGATCTGTGCCTCCCGGGCTTGTGCTTCGGCCCGCTGAAGGTCCAGGAAACGGATATACGATTGTTCAAAAGCCTTTGCAAAACGCCTGAATATTCCGACTTCCTCGGCGGAAAACGGAATGCCTTCGTAATTGGATATGGCAAACCAGATGTCTTTAAAGTAAAAGAGAGTCCTGGCAAATCCTTTCCGGTTTAACACCTGTTTTTTCCTGGATTCCGGTGAATGTTTAGCCTCGGAATTTTTGAAAAAATGCCGGAAGAAAACATTTTTAACCTTCTGATCATAGACGTCAGAAATATGATCAAGTTGATTTTTCCGCATTTCCAGGACCCGGTTAAAGATCGGATGGTCCAGGTAAGGCACAAACAGTTGAGCCGGATAGGCTTGTGCCGGGGTAGAAAGCCATAAATCCCAGTTGCCGGCTTCATCCACTTTCGCAAAATTGGCGACATCAAATTTTAACCGGAGCGAGCACAATTGTTCAGTCACCACCTTGATGACCTGGTGCAAATCGCTGCTCTGATGCATGGCCATGGAACTGCTTCGCACCCTTTCCAGGGCCGCTTCGATCTGCGCCTCTCTTGCCTGTGCTTCGGATTTTTGAAGATCGAGGAAGCGGGTATAGGTTTGATCAAAAACCCTGGCAAAACGTATAAAAATATCGTGAGCGGCGGGAACCGGTTCATAGGTGATGAAAAATAGGAATCCTGCGGAGAAGTAAGCATAGTGCATGATCTGGAAATCGGGAAGGGGATAGCCTGCTTTAATGACGGAATCCAGGATCTCCCCCACCACAGGGAGCGTTCGCATATACCGGTAGTGTTTTACCAATTTTTCGCCTCCCATTTCCACCCTGTGTAAGGGCTTTCGGTGTTCGTGTCCCTTCCTCATCTGAATAAACAATTCGTCCTCCGTGGTGGGGGCTGTAAAAGGCGGCTGCAGCGCCCCTTCCGTACTCATCCACAAGGTAACCGCGGATTTATCCTCGTTCCAGATGCAATACCCTGCGCTCCATGCCGGCAGTTCTAGGGTTTTAACCTGGTGAAACAACAGATTGGCCGCCTCCGGCAATTCACTGCTTTCTTGCATGGCCATGGTCCTGGCTCTCACTCTTTCCAGGGCCAACTGTATTCTGGATTCCCTTGCCTGCCCTTCCGCCTTCTGCAAATCCAAAAACCGTTTATAAGCAAGATCGAAGGCAGCGCCGATCTTCAATAAAATGATTTCTGTCTCCACCTGCGGCTCCCTGGTGAAATCGGCGATCAATATGCCGTTGGTCAATTTCACCCCGCGGTGCCAGCCGTGTTGTATCTTATTGACCTTGAGAAGTTTGGTTATTTCTCCAGCCGTTTTTTTATCATACCGGCTTAACCATTTTAATGCCCGCCTGAGATCTTTTGAATCTTGTTCGATGGCGGTAACCTTCTTTCCGGAGTCCCAAATTTTCTTCACCCACAGTTGAGGATCAATATTCTTAATATCAAAAAGTATATCCCAACCATAGCGTCCCGTAGTTTTGATATCCGTGATATCCCAAAGCCTTACCTGGCCATCCGGTTGCTTTAAACAAATGGTTGCCCCCATGATCCCTTCAAGGTTCAGTCCGAACAATTCATGACGCAGGGTACGCACCACTTCATGAATATCATCCGACCGGTGCATGGCCAGGGCTTTAGTCCTCACCCTTTCCACCGCCACTTCCATCCGCGCTTCCCTTGCTTGCTTTTCCGCCTTTTCAATATCCAGATAACGCCGGTAAGCCAAATCAAATACCTTGAGGAAGCGGTGAAAAAGATCCAGTTCCTCCTTCGACAGCGGTGAATAGGTGGAGATGCCCAGGGCTACCGGGCCCAGGGAATGCCAGTAATAATTCAGGCTGGAAGCGGTTTTCAGATAGCGGTCAATAAAAACATTGGTGGATTTTTGGTATTCTATCCATTTTTTGACCTTATCCCCCCGGATATGGCTGACAAAAAATTCACCCTTGCCTCTGAGCATCTTCCTGGCGAAGGTGTGGTGTATTTTATTATTGCCATAGGTCGTTTCCGTGATAAAGGTTTTATCATGCTTCGCATAAAATTCATAGTTCATATAAGTGCCCCGGTTCACGTAGAAGATGGCGGTCTGCACATTCCGGATTTCCTTTACGCCCAGTCTTTGCAGTTGTTTTGAGATGGTTTTGCAGATTTTAAGCATGTCCGACGGCTCGTGCATGTTCAGGGACACGGCACGGACTTTTTCCAGGGCCGCTTCAATCTTCAATTCCATGGTTTTTTCGGCCAGTCGGATTTTAAGATCCTCGGTATTATCTTGATCTTTGCTGCGCTTCATACTTTAATATGGGGTAATGGAATAATGATTTCAGTTTCCTGATTTTGTCATCTTTTAATCGGGGTAATCCCTGCCTCGCCGTCAGGCTGGTGTGATTCAGACAAATGGATTTGAATATTGATTTCAGTTCCTTATTCTTGGACTGTTCCAAAGGCATCCTTCCAAGAGAAAATATTATTCCTTTTGCCCTCATGATGCAGGTAATAATATTTGAAAATCTGATCCTTCCGGAGTACTGATTAAATGAATACTTCCTCCGTGCGCTTTCACGATATCGTAAGCTAAACTCAATCCCAATCCGGTTCCTTGCCCTGTAGGTTTGGTAGTAAAAAACGGTTGAAAGATTTTACCCACCACTTCCTGGGGTATGCCCGGACCGTTGTCCTTCACCCTGATTTCTATGGCCTTTTCCACCGATTTTGTAGTCACCGCAACGGTAGGTGAATAGAGCTCTCCCTTTGTTTTTTTTGACTTATTCAATTCCTGCACGGCGTAAAAGGCATTGTTGATCAGATTGAGCAATACCCGCCCGATATCCTGGGGAAGTACATTCACATGGGGCAGATCCGGGTCCAGGTTCAGCTCCAGGTGAGCATTGAAGTCCCTGTCCTTAGCCCGGTAACCATGAAAAGCAAGCCGGAGGTACTCTTCACAAAGGGCATTCAGGTCCGTAGGTTCTTTTTTTCTACTATGGACCCTCGAATGCTCCAGCATGGACTTGACAATCGCATCCGCCCTTTTTCCATGCTGCAGGATTTTATCCTGATTTTCCTTCATCGTTTCCAATATCAGGTCCTCTGTGGTTTTGCCCCCTTCAGCCTTAAGCATTAACCTTTCTTCCCTGATTTCTTCGATCAGTTCCCTGTTAATTTCAGCGAAATTATTGACGAAATTCAACGGATTCTGAATTTCATGGGCGATGCCGGCGGTCAGCTCACCGAGAGAGGCCATCTTTTCAGATTGGATCAATTGGGCTTGTGCCGCTTTTAGTTCAACTAAAGTGGTTTCAATTTTGGTTTTGGCCTCTTCCAGTTTTTTGAAATCTTCATATCGGGCAAAAGCTACTGAAAAAGCGTTGGACAGTTCTTTGACCAATTGAAGTTGGTCCTCATTCAATGGTTCGGTACTGCCGATATACAACATGCCCTGGGCGAAAGGAACAAATTGTAAAGTCATTGTCTCCGGGGGCTCCTGTCCAGCCTGATAGGTCTGTTCAGATTCCACCTGGCCTTGTACTTTTAGCGACTGTACCCAGGCCATGAATTGTTCCCTTTTCCAGTGTTCAATATAAACCTTTTGCTGAAGCCAATGATTCACCGAATTGATGGTGATCTCGGCTCCATCAAAACCCAGGTGAAGCACCGCCAGGGATTTCCCTTCCGGTGTGGAAAGGTAAACATGGACCAGTCGCTCCTCCACATTGATGATAAAGACGCCGCAACGGAAAAAAGGTACGCCAAGGATATTTAGTTCGCGCCAAACTATGGGAGTGATGGAATTGAGGTCCTCGACCGTTCGCATCGAAGCAATCTCAGCGCGAACCCGGTCCAGGGAAGATTGTTTTACAGCTTCCCGGGCGCCCGCCTCAGATTGTTGAAGTTCGAGGTACCGCCTGAAGGTAAGCTCAATGATGGATGCAAATCGTTTCAGCACCTTTATTTCAACTTCTTTAAACGCATTTTCTGACCAGGCGTATAAACAACTGACAGGATGGGGGGAAAAAAGTCCATACTTTTTTTCTCCTGTCTGACCCATTGGAAGTGAGGGGACTGAAAGACCTTTGGTGAGCAAGTCATAATATGAGGTTAATGGTTCCCCTTCCAATACCGGAAAATAGTCCTCCAGTTTAATCCAGGAATCATACATGGCTTCAAACACCGGGTGTCCTTCAAATAGAATCCCACTGGTCATGGCCAAATCATCCCCACTTTGGATTGGATTAACTGAATACCACTGGGCTTTGCGGGTCTCCTTATTGATCAATCCTACCCCGAAGTGCAGAAAGGTAAAACCCAGTTTTTTTAGTTCAGAATAGGCTAATAGTATGGTGGAAGACAGGTCACTGCTGTTGTGCATAGCCATGGCTTCCCCGCGGACCTTTTCCAGGGAGGCTTCGATGGTCGCCTCCCTCGCCTGCATCTCTGCCTGGGCTACATCCATATATCTCCGGTAGGCAAAGTCAAATACATTTCTGAATCGTTTCAGCACTTCACGTTTCTCTTCAGAAATCGGGCTAAAAGTGGAAATTCCCACATCTCCAACTCCGATGGAATAATTATAATAATACAGGGCCGAAGCATGATCTAATCGCAAATCCTCCAACTGGCCGGTGGTTTTTCTGAATTCCTTAAAAACTTCCAACTCTTCACCGGTGACCACCATTTCCGTGAACGCTTCTTTACTTTTGCGTATCTCAAAAATATAGTTTTCAATAAATGGCACCCCCTTATAGGGAATGTGGCTAATGCCCCCACCGGTATAATCGGAGTAATCGTAATCGATAAAATAACTTTCCTCATCGACATAGGTATGAATCAACGTATTCCTGAGTTCGGTAAAACCCAGCGACTTAAGTTCTTTGAACAAAACATCACAGATAAACAACAAGTCATCGGGTTTTTTCATGCTCATGGCCGCGGTTCTTACCCTTTCGAGGGACGATTCAATTTCCAGTTCCCTGTTTTGCGCTTCTACTGCTTTTCTTTTTTGTTCCAGTTCCTGGATCGTTTCCTCAAGAAGGATGGCCGTCGTCCTTTTTACTTTTTCAGTCCGGTCCAGTTTAAATTCCACAATGGAGAGGTATTTATCCACTTCCTTAATCCAATCCAGGATGGATTTTTTTTGTTCAGCGGATAAGGTTTCACTTCCTTCGACAGCGGCTGAGATATGGGATAAACTTTGGTTCATTTATTTTTCCTTTAAAGCCACAACGCAGGTCGTGAGGTTATGCATTTCCAGGTTGCCGCCCGTCGCCCTGGCCAACTCCGCATTGGAAAACATGCCCACCATGGGTACATTCCATACTTTTTTCACTCCTTCAATTTCCTGGTTCATCAGGGGCCCCAGGGAAAGAATGCGGCCGGCGCAACTGAATACCACCACAGCATCTGCTTCCGGCATTTGGGTCTGTTTTAATTCCTGCACACCCCGGATTACCTTTTCCATGACATCGAAATCCGGCGGTACGGAAAACCGTACTTTGGAGCCCTGAGGGACCGAACCGCTGCAATAAAATGACCGGTCTTTCCAGTCCACGACCAGGCCGGGCCGCATCACCGGATCGCCTACCGGTCTTTGCAACTGCAGGGGGAGATTGGCCGCAATTTCCAAAAGAAGGTCCTTATTCTCCGGAGTCACATTTTCCAGGCCGCCGTATTTGGAGGTGAGATCCAATACCGGGACATCATCCACGGTAAATACATGATTGCCTTCACTCCGGGTGACGGTTTTTTCCGTGCCTACGGCCTTCCAACCGCACGTGGCCCTGCCTCTGATCTTGATTTTATCTTCGTCCAGAGCCAGCACAACCATGCCCTTCCCGGTTTCCCGGTCACTGGTAAAAACAAATTGGTCGCTGAAGGTATAATCGTCGCCCGCCATGCCGCCAAAAACATTGACTTCTTTCCCAACTTCATCCTCAAATCCCAATAACAATTGTTCCGCATCCGTTTCCAAATGGGTGCCCGAGATCAGGAAGGCCGGCTTATGAAAAAACCGTTTTGTTTCAGCAGCCAGGGCCCTGGCCACCTCCCTGTAATTTTTTTCCCGGTATTCAGAAAACAGGATCCTGAAATGGCCGGGATCCATATCCAATAACAGGATCGCCGTAGAAAATTTATCCGGGTTTTCATCAATAAACTCCCCATTGGTGGTGGCGCCGAAAATCCGTATGCCTGCCTTATCCAGGATATCCCTCACGGCCTTCCTGTCCTGGCTTACGGACAGGAACACGATCGCCAGGGTAGGTTTAAAACCATCCGCCATACTTTGCAACAGCGCATTTTGAATGTCCTCCGCCGACCTTCCTTTAATTGATTTCGATTGCATAATTTATTGAAATAAATAATCCGGTTTTGTTGAATAGATTTTTTTTAAGTTCACCCGATTCAGGTTTCTTTTTCCCTTATTGCTACCAGGCAACAGCAATTGTTATGGTACTGATTTTTACCGGCTTCCCCGGCCTGCAATGCAGACAGGGATTTTCCATATTCACCGTAGGTAAAAAAGCCGGCCATGGGCGCATCCCAAATTTTTTGTACCTGTTCCAACTCTTCTTTCATCACCATCCCAAAAGATAAATACCTGCTTACACATGAAAACATGATCAGGGCGTCCGCTTGCTGTTGTGCATCATCCTTTATGGCCTTACATTCCGCCACGACCTTTTCAATGGAATCAAAATCCGGCGGCAGCGAAAACTTTATTTTAGATCCCAGGGGCACATTGCCGGAACAAATCAAAGAACGGTCTTCCCGGTTGGCGAACATGGCTGTTCGAATGACGGGTTCCACATTTTCCTGCTCCACTTGCAATGGATAATACCAGGAACTCAGGAAGGTCACCAGGGCCTTATCGCCTTCCTGCTTGATCTCCACTCCCAGGTAATTCAATAAGGTGTCCAGTGCCGGTTTATCGTCAATGGTATATACAATATTGGCTTGGCTTTTAGTAACCGTTTTGGTGGTCCCAATAGCCTTCCAGCCACAGGTGGTGATGCCTCTGACATCCATCTTATCTTCATCCAGAATCAAGGCCACCAGGGCATGGTCGCTGCTCTTTCCGTTGGTAAAAACAAAGGTGGCCTCCAGTCCCAAATCATCTCCCGCCTTACCTCCGAACAGGGTGACTTCCTTATCCAATCGGGAACCGGCATTTCTATAGCCTTCAACGATACCTTCAACAATTTCTTCCCCACCCAGGTCCACTCCGCCTGTCGCAATGATAAACGCTGAATTTTTAAAGGCCTCTTTTCCGGCTTCCCCTAATTTTTTTGCGTCTTCCAGGGCCGTCTGTTTGCTTGTTTTAATAAATTCCAGTTTGAAATACGCCGGATTGAGGTCAAGCAGCATCGCGACCATGCTGCCTTCTTCAATTTCTCCATCCATAAATTCACCTGCCGTGGTGGCTCCAAAGATCTGAATGCCCTTTTCGTCAAATAATCTGGAAAGGGCTTCCCGGTCCTGTTTAACAGACATGAATACAATGGCTAAAGTCGGTTTGAACCTCCCGGTCATGCATTGGTCCAAAGCCGGTTGAATTTCATTTATTGATTTCCCCTTTATCGTTTTGGCTTTCATATATCCATTTTATCTTAACTGGCCATGTTCAGATGAACTGACCCGGGATTATTTTTCTCTCAGGGCCACCCAACTCACCGTGGTTCCATGAAATTCGGGGCGGGTGTCATCCAGTTTACCATATTCACCGAGAGAAAAAAAGCCCGCCATCGGACCACCCCAGGCTGCCGCCAATCCTTCAATTTCTGAAGCAACCAAAGGACCCAAATTGGAAAGCCTACCTATGCAGGAAAACACAATCATGGCATCTGCCTGCGGAAGATCATTCTCTCTGATTGTTTTAGTGCTGTCAATGACCTCGTCTATCACTTCAAGGTCGGGTGGAAGGGAAAAGCGGAACAGGGCACCCTCCTTTACGGGTCCTCCAAGCATAACTGAATGGTCCTCCTGCTTCCAAAGGACAACAGGCCTCATTACCGGTTTTCCCGACTCCCGCCTGAGCTGCAACGGATAACTGTCAATCTCTGATGACTTATCCACGGCCAGCATCTCTTTTCCAAGGAACTTCATGATCACATCCAAAGCCGGCTCATCGTCGATGGTATATATCCAGTTTCCATTGGATTTAGTGATCCTTTTTTCCGTCCCGACAGGTTTCCAACCTGATACAGCGACTCCTTTAACATCCACTTTGTCTTCGTTCAGAATCAGTGTTATTATCCCTGAACTTGATTTTGCATCCTTGGTGAAAACGATACCTGTAAAGTTTATAGGTTCTCCGGCTCCACCCCCAATCACCGGAACGTCTATTCCCCCTTTGTCTAAAATACCTTTGATCACTTCTTCGCCCGGAGTGCTTATATCCGTAGTCGAGATAATAAAGGCCGGGTGATCAAAACTATTTTTGCCCGCATCCCCTACTTCGCAGGCCGCTTGATAGACAGAGCCAGAAGTTTTAAAATCTTTTAAAACAATGCTGAAATAAGCCGGATTCATATCCAGCAATAATATAACGATGCCATCCGGTTCAATACCCTCTTCCGTAAATTTTGAAGAGGTACTGGCGCCGAATACGGCAATGCCTGCTGCATCCATCAGGGCCGTAACGGCATCGGCATCTCTCACCTCGGTTAAGAATACAAACGCCAAGTTTGGTTTGAACCCATCCGACATAGCGTTTCCCAGCGTTTTCCTGATTTCTTCCGGTGATTTTCCTTTTATTGATTTTGCTTTCATCTATATTTTTTTTCCTTTTGAGCTTTGATTTTGCCGGACCGCGAAGGATTATTTTTCTTTCAACGCCACCCAGCAACAGGTGCTGGTATGAAATTCGTTGTTCCCGTTCCGGGTCCTTCCAAATTCTCCATAAGTGAAAAAACCCGCAAGGGGGACCCCAATGGCCTTTCTGATTCCTTCTATCTCATCTCCTATCAATGGCCCGAATTGCCCCAGCCGGCCCACACAGGAAAACATCAGCAAGGCTTCGGTTCCCGGTAGTTCTTGCCGGCTTATTATTTCAGCATTCCTGCTCAATTCTTCCACCAATTCAAAATCAGGAGGAAGCGTCAGCCGAATCCGGTCTCCTTCCCGGATACTGCCAAGCGTGGAGAACGATTTGTCTTTCCAGTTGAACACCCCCACAGCCCTGATCACCGGATCCCCCTTATCGCGGGAAACACTGAACATGATGCCTTCCTTGGGGAAAAAGGTTTCTGCTTCTTCCTGGCTTAATTTAAGACCCAGGTACTTTAACACCATTTCCGCTGCGGGTTGGTGGTCAATCTCGTATACCCAGTTGCCGCTGGCTTTGGTAATGATTTTTTCAGTTCCCACCGCCTTTAATCCCGAAGCCGCTTCGCCTCTTGCGATCATTTTATCCCCATCCAATACCAGCATGAGGATTCCTCTTTCCGTTGACAGATTATTATTGAATACCACCGTATCATTAAAAACAAAATCATCCCCTGCACGGCCTCCCCAGATATTTGTTTCCTTTCCGGTCACCGATTCCATGGCTTTGATCAGCGGTTCTCCCAGGGCCTCCGAGTTTTCCCGGGCATTGATACTGGCTGAGATGATAAAAGACGGGTTTTTAAAGGTTTCTTTTGCTTTGGCAGACATTTGTCTTGCCACCGCTTCGGGATCTCTATCCCGGTAATCCTCAAGCAGAAGGGCGAAGTATTCCGGCTTCATATCCAATAGGAGAATAGCGACCGACCCGCTCTCAATATTCCCATCAATAAATTCTCCGCCGGTCGTTGCGCCAAATATTTGAATGCCCTCTTTATCGAGCAACTCCGACACGGCTTTCAGGTCGTTTTGGATGGAAATAAATACAAAAGCCAGGGTGGGTTTGAACCCATCCGACATAGCGTTTCCCAGCGTAGTCCTGATTTCTTGCGGTGACTTTCCTTTTATTGATTTTGCTTTCATTATCGTATTTCTTTTAGCGTCACCACACAACAGGTATTGTTGTGAAACTCATGTTTGCCTCTTCGGGATTTCCCATATTCACCATAACTGAAAAAGCCGATAAAAGGAGCATTCCAGACACCCATCACTCTTTCAATTTCTTCACTTGTCATTACACCAAAAGAAAGATAACGGCTGATGCAGGAAAACATAATGACCGCATCAACACCGTTCCTGTTGCCTGTTTTCAAATCCGAACATTCGTTGACAACCGTATCTATAACATCAAAATCGGGCGGCAGGGAGAAGCGGACTTTGGAACCTTGCGGTACATTCCCTGCACAGATCAAAGACCTGTCTTCCTTATTCCCCAACATGGCTGTTCGCATCACCGGCGGTGCATCTTCTCTTTCCAGTTGTAACGGGTAATAGGCGCCAAGATTAAAAACGGTATTGGTAATGGCATTCATATCATCCATATTCAACCCGAGGTATTTGATCACAAGATCCAGGGCCGGCTGATCATCCATGGTGTACACCACATTTCCCTCACTTTTCGTCACCGTTTTAGTAATGCCGATTGGTTTCCATCCGCAGGTGGCTATTCCCGATACCTCTACCCTGTCCGTATCTATAATAATGGCCACAAGGCCGGTGATACTGCTTTTTCCCTGTGTAAAAACGATTGGTCCGCTCAATGCAAGGTCATCGCCGGCCATGCCGCCATAAATGGCTGGTTCTCCCTGGTAACCTTCTTCAATTCCTTTGATGATCCGTTCGCCATCGATATGCAACCAGCCGGAAGCAACCAAAAATGCGGCTTGGGCAAAACTGTTTTTACCCAATACACCCAATTGTTTTGAAACTTCATAAGCTGAACTGCCGCCCGTTTCCAAAAACACTAATTGGAAAAGAGCAGGATCGGGATCAAGCAGCATAATGGCTATTCCGCCTTCACTGATCTCGCTGCTGATGAATTCGCCGGATGTAGTGGAACCGAAGATCTGTATCCCCTGTTCATTCAGTAAGGAACATACGGCTTCCCGGTCCTGTTTCACCGACATGAATACAATGGCCAATGTTGGTTTGAAATCGTTTGTTATGCATTGTTGTAACGCCGATTGAATTTCCCCGGTTGAATTTCCCTTGATTGATCTGGCTTGCATGTTTAATTATTCAACTGCTCCGAAAACGATGGTAAGCCCACCCGTTGCGAAATTGGCCAGATCGGCAGCCATGGCTTGCCCCTCCGGGGAACCCAATGCCTGCTGCATTTCTGCCGCATTGTCAAAATAAAGTTCTGCCATGCGGTAATAAGCCGGAGCCGACCCATCAGGATTGGGCAAAAATTTCGTCAGTTCCAATTTAAGCACACCCTGGGTTTTTGCTACAAGCGGCAAGTGCTTTTCTACATAATACTTCTCAAATGCTGCAGCGTCCTTGGGATGGCCATACAGTACTGTTCCTTTTATCATATCGATTGATTTTATTTTTCTTTTAAAACCACCCAGCTGTTGGTGGTGGAATGAAATTCGTGTTTGCCATTGGGCCCCTTCCCAAATTCGCCATAGGTGTAAAACCCCGCCATCGGAACATTCCAGACCCCGGCCAGCTTTTCATTTTCATCCCTTGCCAGGGGTCCCAGAGCGCTCAACCTTCCCGCGCAGGAAAAGATAAGCAGGGCATCGGCCTTCGCATGGGTTTGCATTTTTAATTCATTGGCTTTCCCCACTACGGTTTCGAGGATGTCAAAATCAGGCGGCGTTGAAAACCGGAACCTGGACCCTTCCCGGATATCGGACTCGCAGATCAGGGCCCCTTCTTCCTTATTATAGCCGATGGGATTGCACATCATGGGCTCGCGACCCTCCCTTTCGATCTGGAAAGGGTAATGCACCCCGATGGTATCAAAAAACCGGACCTGGTCTTCTGCCGAAGACCTTTCCATACCCAAGAAGCGGAGGTACATGTCGAGGGCGGGCTGGCCATCAATGGTATAAAGCAGGTTGCCCCTGCTTTTGGTGATGGTCCTTGCAACCCCCACGGGCTTCCATCCGGAAATAGCCATTCCGCTCAGGCTTACTTTCTCCTCGTTCAGGATGAGGGCGACCAGTCCATAATCGGTGGACTGATCATGGGTAAACACATAGGTGCCCGTAAAACTGATGTCATCCCCGGCCATGCCTCCGAATAGGGTGACCTGGGGGCCGGTCACTTTTTCTATACTCCGGATGAGGGTCTCCCCCTCCAACATTTTGCCATCCGCCGACAGCAGGGTGCTGAGCAGGATAAAAGCCGGACAGTCAAAGGTTTGCAAGGCTCTCCGTGCCAGGTTCATGGCGGCATCCTCCATGGTCCGCTCCCCGATCGGCTCATAAAATATGGCATAATCTGCTTTGGGCAATTCCAGCAACAATACGGAAATCCCCCCTTCGCTTTGTCCCGCCTCGGTAAATTCGCCGGAAGAGGTGGCCCCCAGGACCTCAAGGCCTTTCCGGTGCAGTAAATCCCGCAAAGTAACCCAGTCCTGTTTGATGGAGACGAAAACAAAGGCAAGTTCTGGCCTGAACTCCTGATCCCCAGACCTGGCTGTAAGATCCAATATGTCTTCCAGCGCGTACCGGACCTCTTCCAATGAATTTCCCTGGATCGATTTCGCCTTCATTCCCCCTGTATAATAATTCCCGGCATCTCTACAGTCTGTTCTCAAAGCTACCTAAATTAATCCGGCGGAGAGGCAAAAGACAGGAGGTGTTTTGATAAGCCCTTCGGTCTTTAATTTCATCCGACCGGTAACCGGATAATAAACTCACTCCCTGATCCATCCTCTTTCTCCATCCCCAACTCCCCCGAAGGCGGGAAATAATTACTGATTACTTTAATATCCCCACCGTGCGCTTTGACGATATCATAAGCCAGGGACAGGCCCAGCCCAGTGGCTTGCCCGGTCGTCCCGATGACTATTGGGAGGGTGGTAAAAAAAGGTTGCGCCAAAGGCATCCCTTCGGGAAAATATTTTCTCCCGGATCTGTTCCGGAATACCGCTTCCATTTTTTTTCACTTTAATTTCAACCCCCTTTTTAGTTCAGATATAGTCTCGAAAATCTCGCAAAGTAACGTTCAAATCAGGCGAACAGCTAAAACCAGAGGCGTTTTGAAAACATCCCTGGTCTTTGCCCATCCGACTTCATCAGACGGGCAAGTGAATAATAAACTCAGTGTAGGATCCGGGATCCGTCTCCACCCCCAACTCCTCCGAAGGTGGGAAATAATTGCTGATTACTTTAATATCTCCACCATGCGCTTTGACGATATCATAAGGCAGGGAAAGGCCCAGCCCCGTGCCTTGCCCGGTCGGTTTGGTAGTGAAAAACGGCTGGAAAATTTTCTCCCGGACCTGTTCCGGAATTCCTGGTCCATTGTCTTTAACCCTGATTTCAACTCCTTTTTCATTTCGTCTTGTACTGATGCGCACCAAAGGTTCATAACCGGATATGTTTTGTTTTGCCCTTTCGTTTACTGCAGCCGTACCTAATCTTTTTCTTTTCTCATTTACGGCGTAGAAGGCATTGTTGATCAGATTGAGTAAAACCCGGCTCATATCCTGTGGCACCAGGTCTATCCGGGGCAGTTCCGGATCCGGATCCAATTCATATTTTGCCTTGAAATCCGGGTCTTTTGCCCTTAAACCATGATAAGAAAGACGGAGGTATTCATCGCATAAGGTGTTCAGATCGGTGGGTTCTTTTTTGCTGCTGCTGGTCCGTGAATGTTGGAGCATGGATTTCACTATGGCGTCGGCTCGTTGTCCGTGTTGATGTATTTTTTGTTCGTTTTCTTTAAGGGTCTGAAGGAGTTGCGTTTCCAGTTGCTCATTCCTGTCTTCTTTCTGCTTTGTCCTTTCTCCTTCAATTTCGCCGATCAACTCCTGATTGACCTCGGCAAAATTATTGACGAAATTGAGCGGGTTCTGGATTTCATGGGCAATGCCGGCGGTAAGTTCACCCAGCGAGGCCATTTTCTCGGATTGAATGAGTTTAGACTGGGTGGCCTTGAGGGCCTGATGGGAAGATTCCAGTTCTCTGTAAGCTTTTTCTATGAGCCTGGCTTGTTCGAGTTCCTTGAGTTGAGTCCTGTCCCTTTCCCTTTTTAATACCCGCTGTTTAAAATACCGGTTGGCGACCGAAGCCATTCCCGCAAGGCCCACCAGGTATAAGGCGTATGCCCAATAAGTCCTCCACCAGGGATAAAGAATTTGTATATTCAGTTTTATGCCCTGTTCATTCCAGATCCCGTTGCTGTTGGCCGCCTTAACCCTGAAGACATATTTTCCGGGAGGGAGATTGGTAAAATAAGCGGCCTGTTGGCTGCCCACGTCGATCCATCGGTCGTCATAATTTTCCAGAATATAAGAAAACCGGTTTTTTGCTGGATTTGAATAATGCCCCCCGAGGTATTCAATCGTGATATTGTTTTCATCATGATTTAGGGTCAGGGAAGCATCGTCCGTTAAACCCTTTTCAATACGGGTACCCCAGCCTAAAGCCAAAGTCCAGATGGAAACCTTTACGTCTCCGAATGAAATCAAAGGCGGTACCGCTGTCAATGATATCTCATCCGGATTGAACTGGATCAATTCTTCACCGCTGAAAAAAAAACGGCCATCGGTAGTCTTCAATGCCGGGTAATAACGTTTTGAATCCAATCCGTCTTCCGTCGAAAAGTTGGTAAATTTCTCCGACTGCAAATCGAAACGGCTGATCCCTTGTCCTGTACCCAGCCACAAGGCCCTGTTTTTTTCATCGTGGAGGATGGCATATACAGAAATATCGGCCAATCCATCCTCGGTCGTATACGTTTTTATTTTTTTATCCCGGGAATTATACCTGTTTAACCCCCCTCGTTGCATGCCCACCCAAACGATATCCGAACTGTCTTCCTGCACTACCGCATAGATGCTTTGATTCAAAAACACATCGCCGGTTTTTTTATCATAGCCATGCCGGGTGATTGAATCCGTATGGAAATCATACAGGTAGAGCCCGTTATCCGTTAACAGCCAAAGGCCCTTTGACTTGCCGTCTTCCACGCGCACCATATTGCTTCTTTCAGTTCCTCCCGGTTGCCTGCTGAGGTCCATGGGCACAAATTCCTCCGAGCCTTTCGGTTTTTTATATAAATAACTGAGCGTGCCCAGCCACTCATTGCCAAAGGCATCGGTATAAAACTGGAGGATACCGGGATGGATATTCGGAACCCCTTTCAATGAAACTTTTTGCGCTCTTTTATTATCCAGGTTTAAGCGGTAAACCCCGTGGTCTGTTCCGAATAATAAAGTATCCGTCCCGGTAGATTGGACACCGAAGACCATGGATCCCTTGGGGAAAATGGATCCGATGTGGTGTTTTTTAATGGTATTGGTTTGTAAATCCAGTTCGTTCAGGACCGGGATGGAAGTACCGACTTCATAAGAAAGTACCAGAATTTTTGCTTTCCCGGCCTGAGTCAAAGACACGGCATATCCCTTCAGGGTGGAGGCCGTGTCGTCGTTCTTTGAAGTATAGTTAATAAATACCGGCTTATCTTCATGTTTCAGCAAGCCATTTTGTGTACCGATCCAAAGGTTATTAAAGGAATCAAGATTCAGGCTCCGCACTTCATAATTTTTTCCGCGGTGATCTTTGGGCAACTTAAAAAATTCAGATTTTTCATTTTTAAGGTCAAAACGGATCAATCCCTTGTCCAGGCCGATCCACAGATTCTTATTTTGATCCAATTTCAGAATACAGGACTGGAGGGGTTTGGAGGGATCCGGTAAAAGGTGCCGGAAAGAATACGTTTTTAACGGAGCCCCATCCAGCTTGTCAAAGACGGCGAGGCTGCCCTGGTCAGACATAAACCAAAGCCGGTCCTCCTGGTCAAAAATGAAATCCAGTACGCTGGTTTGATTGGCCAGGTTCTGAAGCTCCGTGTAGGGGCCAAGCCTGGACAATGATTTTCCTTCTTTAAAAAAAAACAATTGGTTATCCAAACCCAAGAACAGGGTATTTTTGGCATGATCCGGTCTTGCCAGATAAAACCCGCCTGGATTGGCACTGTCGGGTAAGGGAAAAGGCCTTATCCGGTCCCCGGATTCATCATAAATCAATAACGAAACAGGAAGCGGGGATACGCTGTTGGCCCCAAAATATAAACGGCCCCCGGCATCCATGGATATGGTGGATATGCCAAAATCGTTGTTTTCCATGGTTTTACCGATCAATTGAAAAAAGGGATAGGTTTTAAAGGAACCGGAGCGCGGGTCGAAACGATAAAGCCGCTCATCAAAAGCGCTGATCCATATATTGCCCAGCGCGTCCTCGTACAATGTTGAGATCACCGCTCCTTTGATGGATGAGGAATCCTTCGGGTCATATACAAATCTTTTAAATTCATACCCTTCGAACCTCATGAGTCCATCACTGGTGCCCAGCCAGATTCGCCCAAATTGATCGGAAAGAACCTCCCAAATCTCCACCCCCTGGGTTTCCTTATAATAGGTGAAATTCAGTTCCTTTTGGCCCGGGACGGCCGTGTTCAGGAGGAAAATAAAAGCCAAAGCCACACAAATCCGTAAAGCCATTCCGGTGCAGGGTATGTATAATTAATAAAGAAACAAGATAATAAAATTGGGGGTAGGATTAATAGGATTAATAGGATTGGTAGGATTAATAGGATTGGTAGGATTAATAGGATTGGTAGGATTGGTAGGATTAATAGGATTGGTAGGATTGGTAGGATTGATAGGATTGGTAGGATTGGTAGGATTGGTAGGATTGGTAGGATTGGTAGGATTGGTAGGATTGGTAGGATTGGTGGGATTGGTAGGATTGGTGGGATTGGGGGGATTATCAGGATTGGGGGTTTGGGGCTGGGATATGCACCGGCCTTCAATTCATCGGGGTCAATTGGAATCGCGATGTAATTGCATTTATCCAGTTCCTGTCTGTTGGGCTTCTCCGAAGCCGTATATTCTTCTCTTATTTTTTAAATGAGGTTTGGCTTCTCCGAAGCCGATAGGAGTGCAGAGATCAAATTTTTGCATTTCTAATCCCAGATGTGTGCGAAATAGGCACTAATCGCCGCAGTGAGAACCCAAATTGGGAATGGGCATCGAAGATGCGTGCGTTTACAGGACCTATATTGAGTAAGACTCCATGGAAACCGGGTTTCGCCGCTGTATGTATTTATTGACTGAAACTCAGGATATCCTTCGCAAGCCTCATCCTGCATGGAGAAGCCCCCACCCCCTAACCTATCCTTATCATTATGTTGTATTTTTGAGCCATTCGTCAACCTGTCATTTGGAATGTCATGAAAAAAGGGTTCTTTATCTTTAGCCTGTCCGTTTTTATGGTTTGCTGTGCCCGAAAGGACTCCACGGTACCGGTCCTGGGATTTGCCGACGCCTTCCAGGACGTAACGATCGAGCAGGCCAAAAACGGCTTCCTGGATGCCTTGAAAGAACAGGGATTTGATGAAGAAAAAGGAACACTGAAACTCCTGTACCGCAATGCCCAGGGGAATATTCCCACCCTCACCCAGATCATCAACTATTTTGTGGCCAGCAAGGTGACCCTGATTGCAAGCTGCCCGACCTTGTCCACCATCACCGCAGTCCAGAACAACAAGGACATCCCCATATTCATGATGGTCTCCCCCATCCCTTCCCTGATGAAGGTAAACGATGCCCAGGACCAGGCTCCACGGAACCTGTTCGGGGTGGGTGAAAACCTGGATTACATAGACACTTCCTTCCTGCTCATACCCACGGTGATCAAACCCGGGTCGGAGCCGCTGACCGTAGGCATGATCTACAACCAGGCCGAGCCCCAGTCGGTGGACGCCCTGGAGCACATCAAAAAGCTGGCCGCGGACCACAAGGTCAACCTGATCTATCAATCCATCCATTCTTCCGCGGATGTCCAGCTCGTATCCGCATCCCTGTTGTCCAAAAACATCGATGTCTTTTTTGCCAACCCCGATAATATTGTATTTGAATCCTTTGAAACCATTGTGGAAGCCTGTAACCAAAAAAACATTCCCATTTTTACCAGCGAAGCCGGCCTGGTTCAGCGGGGAGCCCTGGCGGCCTACGGGGCGGACCTACATCAATGGGGTTACCAGTCCGGCCTTCAGGCCGCCCAATACCTGAAAACCAAAAGCACGGAGGGATTGCATTGGGAAATGGTGAAAGTGAGAAAAAACGTGTACAATCCTGCGGTCGCCGCCAAATACGGGATTGAGCTGCCTTCAAACTTCCAGGCCCTTCAATGAGCCAGTTCTACCTGACCGCCTTACAACTGGCTTTATGCCTTTGCCCCATGGCCCTGGGCATATTTATCTCCATGAAGGTGTTCAACATTCCGGATATCACCACCGATGGCAGTTATACCCTCGGTGCGGTCATCACGGCCATCCTGCTGACCAGGGAATGGCCGGCCCTGGCGGCAATGCCTGCCGTGATGCTTACGGGTGCGGTGGCCGGAGTCTGCACCGGCCTGATCCACACAAAACTGAAGATAGACGCCTTGTTGTCCGGCATCCTCGTGATGACCGGTTTGTATTCCATCAACCTGATCCTCCTCGGGAGGTCCAATCTGCCACTCATCAACCTTCAAGACCTGTTTACCTCCCGCTCCTTTTTCACCCATGAGTTGTACAATCACCTGGGCATATCCATATTTATAGTTGGCCTGTTGGTCCTCCTGCTGCATTACCTTTTAAAAACGGATTTTGGGATTGCCATGCGCGCCACGGGCAACAACCCCGTTATGACCAGGGCCCTGGGCATCAACAACGACCTGGTGAAGATCACCGGCCTTGCCCTGGCCAATGCCCTTACCGCACTGAGTGGATACCTGGTGGCCCAGTTTCAGAGCTTCACGGATATCAACATGGGCATTGGTATCGTGATTACCGGATTGGGTTCTGTACTGATCGCCGATGCCTTAAGGGTCTGGCTCAGGGTCACGGGTATCGGATGGCAGCTCTTGTTTGTCCTTTCGGGGAGTTTGATTTTTCAAATGGTCCTGGCCTTCACGCTTGCCATGGGTATCGACCCCAATTTCCTTAAACTGGTGACGGCTCTGTTTGTGCTCCTGATCGTCGCCCTGCCCCGGGTAAGCCGGCCATTAAAAAACGATTAACCCGCCGGAAAGTATGATCTCCATTCAAAACCTCACCAAGATCTACAACCCCGGAAGGGAAAACGAAGTCACCGCCCTCGATGAGGTATCCCTTGAAATCCGTAAAAATGAATTCGTGGTCATCATCGGTTCAAACGGCAGTGGAAAAACCACCCTTTTGAATATGATCCAGGGAGCAGAAAGACCCACCTCAGGAAGCATCACGATCCAAGGAATCGATGTCACCAGCCTCCCCGACTATAAAAGAAGCCGGTGGATCGCCCGGGTATTTCAAAACCCCAATCAGGGTACCGCCCCGGACTTGACGATCCTGGACAATTTCAGGCTCGCGGCTTTGAGGACCCAGCCCAAAACGCTGAAAATAGGGACCACAGCCACTTTTAAAAAAAAGGTCCGGGATAAAATCGCCACCCTGGGCATGGGCCTGGAAAACAAAACCAGCCAGTTTATGGGCAATCTTTCAGGAGGCCAGCGGCAGGCCCTGACCCTGCTCATGAGCGTGATGGATGAGACGGAGATTTTATTGCTGGATGAACCGACCGCAGCCCTGGATCCGAGGTCTTCGGCATTGATATTGAATCTGGCGGAGAACCTTCAAAAAGAACTGGGTATTACGACCCTGCTGATCACCCACAATTTAAAGGATGCCCATCATTATGGAAACCGCTTGCTGCAATTCCGGGAAGGTAAAATCAGGCATGATGTCCCTGCGGGGGAAAAAGCCCGCTTGTCCATGCAGGATATCTTTCGTTGGTTTGAGTGAAGGGATAATCAAGGTTGAAGTCGTCAAGGCATCAGCCGGGGGTTTACAGATGGAAAAAAACAGTGATTTAGCCCGGAATGGTGGGTCATATTGCCTGCTCGGTTCAGGCATCCCCAACTGCAAGTGGGAGAAGGCGGTTTCAAATTATTCTGAATTTTGGCCGACTGAAACAAACTCTTTTGCACAGGACAAGCACTTCACCTATTGGACTTCTATCCTGCCTCTTTGATCAGCCCTCTCAAAAAGTGTGCAAGGCTGTTGTAGTGACACAGCCATCCCCTGGCTTCAGCCAGGGGTGTGGCAGAAGGAAGAAATAGCGGGCTTTAGCCAGCGTGGCATGTTACCTATCGATGCTGAAGTGAAAACATCTGATTCCTGATCTGAGCTAAAGCCCGATTCAATACAAACTCCCCAAACCCCAGCCAGAAGGCTGGGGTTTGCATCAAGAATTCATACACACGTAATCTCCCTAAAGGGAAACCATGAAGATTTGATTCAAACCATTTGTGCCAAAGCTAAGCTTCCTTTTAAGGCATTTTCCTCCTATAAATCCCTTTAAATGCAACCGACAATACTACATCCGACGGACCCATGATTTCCCATAGTTGCAGTACTGATTCATCCTCATTTTTCTTCCAGGTTATTCGATTGTAATATTTCGCGCCGCCCTGTCCTTGGACCCAGCCGCTTTTGAGGATCATGGAATTCGATTCTGCTTTACCTTTGAGTTTTAATATGGTTCCCTGCTTATCCAACCAGAGCTGGTTCCAGGTGGAATCCGATGGATCATAATAATTGAAACTTCTTCCGGTACCTCCTGCGGTGCTCCGCCAGTGCTCGCTCAGAATACATTGGTCTTCCAGTTTAACAATCGAATTCTCCCCCAGTTTTTTCTCCACTGTGTCAAATACCATCCACTCTCCCAACCAAAAATCAAATTGACGGTGTTGCGGGGTGCAACAGGCACAAGGCGATTGAGCGGCGAGGAGGGCCGGGACGGCCAACCACAAAAGGCAACCCAAAAAACGGATCCCCATGGTCCCGGGATCAGGAGCCAGGGGTACGGTAATGAACCGCGATGTGGGACGCTTTGTCAATATCTTCAGGTGTAAGCAATGGGGTAATGGTGATATCCGCCATGCCGGTGGAATCCACGTGCAGCGACATGGCCACCCCACTAATTTCATCCTGCAATTCACAGATGAGATATAATTCATCCGGATTCAGGGTGTAATAGAATGCCTCCAATTTACCACCGAGGTCATTGATCATTTTTTCGACCGCAATTTTACGGGCAGTTCCTCCCAACTTAAGGACGCCACCGACCCCGGCAGCTGAATACTTCGCACGAACTAAATACTTCTTTGACATAGAAAAACGGGTTTATTTTTTGCACTTATGGATTTAATTAAAAAAACAGATAATAAAAATAAGAAATTCTGTGGAAACAGCACATTAGAACTCCCTTTATTGGGCTTTGAAATTGAGTGATATCGGTGGGCTCTTTCTGCCACGAACCTGCCTTCAAATATAGAAGCAGTCACTTGACAATAGGAAATTGGATGAAAAATTTATGAGTCAAACGGGCAGTTGTATTATAAATTCAGTTCCCCGTCCTTCCTCGCTTTTTACTTCAATCTTTCCGCCGTGTGCTTTAATGACATCATAAGTGATAGATAAACCTAAACCGGTGCCTTGTCCGGGTGGTTTAGTAGTGAAAAAGGGTTGAAAAATCTTATCGACCATTTGCGGTGGAATGCCGCTTCCATTATCGGCAATATGGATGAACAATTGGTCGGCACTCCTTCTGGTCCGGACGACCACCTTGGGTTCAAAATCCTTAAAGTTCTTTTTTTTTCTTTCGTTTACGGCATAAAGGGCATTGTTGTACAAATTCAGCAATACCCTTCCCAGGTCCTGCGCTACGATGTTTATTTTGCCGGCTGAGGGATCAAAATCGGTTTCCAGGATGGCATTGAATTCCTTATCCTTTGCCCGGAGCCCGTGATAACTCAATCTAAGGAATTCATCGCACAACGGATTGATGTCGACCGGTTCCTTCTGTCCTGTATCTGACCGGGAATGCTGCAACATCCCTTTGACGATGGCCTCTGCCCGTTTACCGTGGTAATTTATTTTTTCTGAATTGCCCGCAAGATTATCCGCAATCGCCTGGATCTCTGCCAGGTTCCCTCCATTCACCTCCTGTATCAATTCTTTGATCAATTCATTGTTTACTTCACTGAAATTATTGACAAAATTCAATGGGTTTTGGATTTCATGGGCGATGCCTGCCGTAAGTTCTCCCAGGGAAGCCATTTTGGCTGAGTGAATCAACTGGTCCTGGGTATTCTTTAATTCTGTCAATGATTTTTCCAGATGATCCCTTTGCGACGCGATCTCCTCCTTCTGGGTCATTACTTCTGCCGTGCGAAGTTGTACTTGTTCTTCCAGTCGGGATTTTTCTTTTAAAATGGATTTATACCGGTAGCGGACAAATCCCCCTATGGCAGAACCGGCCAAAGCAAGGTATAAAGCATATGCCCACCAGGTCCGGTACCAGGGGGGCAAGACCCTGAAGCGGTAGATCAGAGGTTCCGACCAGTTTCCCTCCGGACTCCTGGCTTTTAGCCTGAAGGCATATTTCCCCTCGGTCATATTTCCGTAGACGGCGGAGGGCATGGCTGTAATCGGACTCCAGTCTTTGTCATAACCCTCCAGCATGTACTGATAGCGGATCATATGGTTTCTCGAAATCTCCCTTGCTCCGAATTCAAAATGGATCTTGTTGTGCACGAAAGGTAAAACCAGATTTTGCGGCAATGGATAATCCGGACTAATGCTGTCAAAACGGATAGAACCAAATATTCCCCTTAAACTGTCCCTTGCTTTTCCTTCCAGTGGAATACCGTAGACCTGGACTTCCTGTTGTGCAATTAAGGTACTGTCGCGTCTTTGCCCGCCGAGGTCATACCAATTGATGGCATGATCATCTATTTTAACTGCCTTCAGGTAGGGTTCTCTCGGAGTATCCTTTCTTTTGAGTGCTTTTGGGTTCAATTGAATGATCTGCCCACCTCCCATCAGGGCCCATATATTTCCTTTATCCGGCAAGACCCCATGCGGCAAATTTTTTTTCTTCTCCAGGATGGCCCCATCCACCATATCGATGACCGGGAAGCCGGTTTTTGTATTAAACACATCAAATACCGGATCATAGGTCTTTAATGTTCCGTTTCCCATATCCATCTGGCCTGCTCCTATTAATTTTTGAGTTGCCTGGCCATCACTGCGGACCTTGTATTGCAAACTGCTGAAGCCCTGGTAACTGCCGATCCAGAGCACACCCTGCTCGTCTTCCAGGATATTGCATACCAGGTCCTCCGGCAATCCGTCCTGCGCTCTGTAATTGATTATACCGGAACCATCATACCGGCCCAATCCCTTTTGACTAGCAAACCAAAAATTTCCTTTTTGGTCCTCGTCAATATCATTGATATAATTATCAGCAAGGCCCTGGTCTGTGGTAAAATTGGTCATGGTTTGTCCGTCAAACCGGGATACCCCACCGGCTGTGCCAAACCAGAAATGGCCTCTTGAATCCTGAAGGATACTGAGCACCATATTATGTGCCAGTCCTTGTGCTGTGGAATAACATACCATTTCTTTACCATTAAAACGGCAGGCCCCACGATCAAAAGTGCCGATCCAGATATTCCCGTCCCGGTCTTCCGTTAAAATGGACACATATTCAGAGGATAAGCCCTGTTTGGTAGAATACGTGGTGATCCGTTTACCATCAAACCGGTTCAGGCCACCCTCTCCCTTTGTCCCAAACCAAATATTGCCCTTCCTATCCTCGACCAGTCCGTTGACATAATTGCTGATTAAGCCTTGCTTCGTGGTATAGTAAGTGAAGGATTGACCATCATAGTTCCCAAGACCCCCTCCATCTGAAACAAACCAGATTTTGCCTGTCCGGTCTTCAATCAAGGAATAACACTGTTGAGGGGGTAATCCTTGCCCGGGACTAAGCACCTGTATGGCATCTCCGTTGAACCGGCTCAAGCCGTTGCCCATGGTGGCAAACCAAAGGTTTCCATCCTGGTCGTTTACCATATCCGATATGGTATTTCCTGCCAAACCCTCTTCCGTGGTGTATTTAATAAATTTTTCTCCTGTATAGCGGACCACTCCTGATCCCAGCGTTGAAAACCAAAGATGCCCGTGGACATCTTCTTCGATGGCCGTTACAGGAATAACTTCCTTCTCAGCACCCAGGTTTACCAGGGTAAACGTATCGTTATGGTAACGCCCCAATCCAGCGTCCAGTAATCCAAACCATAGGGCGCCTTTTGAATCTTCAAATATACTGTAGATGGTGGTTGCGGTAAATGATTCCGGTGAAATCCGTATGAATTGGGCATTCCTGTATTTGTAGATTCCTTCATTTAAGAAGCCAAACCAAAGATTTCCTTCCCTGTCCTCCGCCATAGCTGTCACATAATTAGAGGGCAGGCCATTGGCAGTATCTAAGATTGAAAAATTCAGCCCATCATACCGGCTGACCCCTTTGGGGAAGGTTATAAACCACAATTCCCCCTTTTTATCAAGTAAAATTTGATGGATTGCATTTCCGGAAAGCCCGTCCCTGGTCGTATAATTGGTAAACTTTCGTCCATCGAACCTGGATAATCCCCCTTCATGTCCACCGAACCAAAGATGACCATTTTTGTCCTCTGCGATCGACATGATCGCCACGCTGGCCAACCCATTTGAAAGACCAAAATTGGTAAAACCCATTCCGTCATAACAGCTTACGCCTCCCCCCCCTGTTCCAAACCAAAGCCTTCCCCTGCTGTCCAGGAAACCACAGGTCACCCCATCCAGGGCCAGGCCATCCTTTGTATTTAAATTCGTAAAGTGCACCAGTGGCGGCAAAGCCTCAAGCACTTCCGGAGGAGAATAGGAGGACCCTGTATTCTTCCAAAAGGATTGGTTTTTGATGCCGATTCCTTTCTTTGGCAGGTTGAGTGTCACAACCCGTGGGGAAGGGGCATCGGTTAAACGGGTCCTCGCCGGAGGGGGCAGGGTATCCAAAAAATGCACTACCGGCAGCAAAAAAGAAGATTGAGCGATTTTGACCCCAGTGGTTTGGTTTTCAGAACAGGAATATCCAGAAAGGATCACGGATAGGACACCGGCAAAAAGTACTGCCTTATCTCTGTATGTCCAGAAAAAGTAAATCATACTAATCATTCATAGAATGCAGGCGTATATAGATTGGAATTCCAAAGAGGGCGTATTCGCTTTAAACCGCCATCCGGATTATAGATCTTTTCGCACGACCTATGCTTGGAAAGATAAGAATAATCTGCAGCCCTCCCCGTCTTCTGCTCAAGTTTATTCTAACCTTCTTGTACAGTGAGGGGGTGACTTAGGTAAGGGGCTGACTGGCCGGTAAACGAATAACAAATTCCGATCCCCGGCCCTCCTCCGAAATCACCTCCAGGGTTCCACCAGACGGACCTTCGATTTTATTAACTACAATAGTACCGCCAGGCGGACCTTCGATTTTATTAACTACAATAGTACCGCCGTGCCCCTTGGTCACGATGTCATAAGACAGGGACAAACCCAGGCCCGTTCCTTCCCCGGCAGGCTTAGTCGTAAAAAAAGGTTGGAAGATCTTTTCACGGATGGATTCCGGGATACCCGTTCCATTGTCCTTAATGAAAATTTCAAGCCGGTTTTCCACAAGCCTGGTACCAACAGTCACCAGGGGTTTGTACTCCGGTTCTCCAATTTGGGTCAGAGGGTTTACCGTACCAGGGGTTTGCGCGGAACGGCTTCGTTCGGCGCAAGCATAAAAAGCATTATTCACCAGGTTCAGCAATACCCGACCGATATCCTGGGTAACCATTTTTATCTAAGGAAGGTATCCGGCTGCTTTCAACTGGATAAGGGAGGACCTCCCGGGATCATAAAAGGCCTGCGGGCCCCCTTATATTTCGTTTTTGTGGCTTTAAACTTCGCCGTCATGTATTCACCAAGATGAATGGACCCCGACATCACCGGTAATCCTGCCTCGTCGTTTTTGACTACCCCGCTAAACAAATAGGTAATCGAATCGCCCGGCCTCCGCAATACGCTTCGCATTTTGATCTGATCACCTTCTACCAGTCCAAGAACTTCCGATTCTGAAAAATCAGCCTGGTGGGTTCCCTGGATCCAGTTTCCATCCTGTTCGATATACAGGGTATGTTTGGCTATGCTGCTGAAATATTGAATCTCGAGATCCCATGGCCCGTCAATCTGTAAGGATGGACTGGCCATTTGATCTGATTTTGGACTTCGTTCAGCGGAGAGAATGGCATAAAGCCTGTCAGCCACCACGGGCACCTGTTCTTGCCTCATCTGGCTGGGCACGATGGAAATAAAAGAGGTCCCTTCACCGGATCCTCCACCGATGGCAATCCGTGGTTTGCTGCGTGCGGTGATTTCAGCCACTTCCTCGCCGGTGATATGAAATTGATTGGGGTTCCAGGATATACGTAATGCCGGTGCCCGGTTGGAAAGGCCGGTGGGCATGCGGATTTCGGTGCTGATGCCGGACAGGGATTTGAACTTTGAAGCGATCGTGTTCAGTCTTTCCAGCCATATATTCCATTCCGCTTCATGGTTGCGTTCGGTCCAGGCCTCGACCGCGGCCAGCATGCCCATGATTTCTTCCTTGCCCACCTTGTTGTCCCGGCCAGGCCCATGGTGCGGTGCGCTCGCCTGCCAGGCCGACATCAGCAAATCTTTTGGCCCGAGTAGGATGCCGGCACATTGGGGACCACAAATCGCCTTGCCTCCACTATAAGCCACCGCTGTGGCTCCCCTTTCCAGGTGAATGGGGGGAATGGTCAGGTTTTCAGCGGCGGCGTCAGCGAGGATGGGAACGCTATGGGGTTTCGCGATCGAGGCGATGACTTCAAGGGAAAGTTCTTTCCCGGTATCGTTGGGGGGGCCCGTCATAATATAGATCATGGCGGTCCGGGGATTGATGGCCCTTTCCAAGTCTTCCGGACTGTTGACTTCAATGATGGACACGCCCATATTACGGATGGCATGATCGTATACATTCCTCGAACTGCGGGGTATGATCACTTCTGTTTTTTCAAATCCCGTCAGGTCGGGTATCCTCAACAATTTTTCCGGATTTCCACCGGTGAGGCAGGCCGCGGTAAAATGTTTCATGGCGGCTGCACAGCCCGAGGTGACGATGCCCCATTCCGACTTCGTCAGTTCGGCCAGCCTTTTACCCACCCCCATGGCCAATTCGTCATATTGAACAAAGTAGCCTGAGGCGGCTTCCATCGCCCGGGTCACTTCCGGCAATTCCATGGAGCCGCCAATGATGGTAAAGGTCCCCCTGCAATTGATGATGGGTTCGACGCCCACAGAGGCATAGATCGAATCGCCCCCGGCAACCCCCTCATCAGGGCCTGTCGAGAGGTTCTCGGATAAGGGTATGGCTGCAAAGGGTGCCGCAGTGAGGTTTTTGAGCAAATCGCGTCTATTCATACCATGAAGTTACAGACAGGGGGTGACTTAAGTGAGGGGATCACTGTCAGCCGGGTAATTTGATTATGAATTCCGTCCCTTCGCCTTCCTGCGTCACGACCTCAAGCGTCCCACCATGCCCTTTGGTGACCATATCATAGGCCAAAGACAAACCCAGCCCCGTGCCTTCCCCGGTCGGTTTGGTGGTAAAAAAGGGCTGAAAAATCTTATCCAGGAATTCCCGGGGAATGCCCTGGCCATTGTCCTTGATACGGATTTCAGCGAATGCTCCCGTTCCGCTTTTTATATTTTTAGTGCTCACCAAAACAGTTGGCCTGAATTCCTTCTCCCCTTGCCTGGCTTTGCATTTGGCCGTGACGGAATAAAAAGCGTTATTGAAAAGATTGAGCAGCACCCTTCCGATCTCCTGGGGGACCACAGAAATTCTAGGAAGATCAGGATCCAGGTCGAGCCTGAATTCCGCCTGGAAGGTTTTGTCCTTGGCCTTCAGCCCATGGTAACTCAATCGGAGATATTCATCGCAAAGCGCATTGAGGTCGGTGGACTCTTTCTGCCCGGTCGCATTCCGGGAATGCTGAAGCATGCTCTTGACAATGGAGTCGGCGCGTTTTCCGTGGTAGTTGATTTTTTGTTCGTTTTCCGTGATGTCTTTTGCGAGACGCTGCACTGCTTCGTAATTCGATTTCAGGATTTCTTCATTCATTTCTTCAATCAGCTCCGCATTGACTTCCGAAAAATTGTTGACGAAATTCAGGGGGTTCTGGATCTCATGGGCAATACCGGCGGTGAGTTCCCCAAGGCTCGCCATTTTTTCAGAGTGGATGAGCTGGGCCTGGGTGGCCTTCAGGGCATCGTGGGCCTTGCCCAATTCGAGATAAGCCTTTTCAATTTGCCGGGCCTGCTCCAGTTCCTTGGCCTGGGACCTTGCCCGTTCTTTCTCAATCAACCGCATCCGGACCACCCGGAACATTCCATAACCGGCAGCGAGAAGGGCAAGGCCATAGAGGATATAGGCCGTCCAGGTCTTCCACCAGGGAGGACGGATGATAATCTTCAGGGAAACCCCCTCTTCATTCCAGACGCCGTTGTTATTGGCTGCCTTTACACGGAAGACATATTTACCCGGAGGAAGTTTCGGGAAAAAAGCGACACGTTGATTGCCGATATCCCGCCATTGGTCCTCGTAGTTTTCCATTTTATAGGCATAGCGGTTTTTTGAAGGATTGGCATAATGAAGGCCTGTAAATTCCAGGGTAAGGTTGTTTTGGTTGTATTCCAGAATGATTTCACCGGCTTCATAGATGGCATGTTTCAGAGGGGAATCTCCGCCGGGAAGCAGTGACCGGTTGAATAATTTTAGGTCGGTAAGATAAACCCTGGGCGGTACGGATTTTTGCATCAGATCGGAGGGATTAAAAACCGTAATGCCATTGGATCCGCCAAAAACCATATATCCGGTGGAAGTTTTGAGGCAGGATCCGTCTGCAAACAACTGACTTTGGATGCCGTCCGCCAGGGAATAATTATAGAACCTTTCCTCTTCCAGGTCCAGCCGGCTGAGTCCTTCAAAAGTACTCAGCCACAGCGCTTTGTTTTTTTCATCTCCCAGGATCCCTTGTATGCTCATGGAAGGCAGGCCGTCATCGAGGGTATAATTCCGGATTGTTTTATTGACCGCATCGTAGCGGGCAAGTCCCCCCTGCCAGGTACCCACCCAGGTGATCCCGGAAGAATCTTCATAAATGGAATTGATGTCCTGGGAGATGAATCGGTCCAGGGCTTCGCCGCCATCCCCATGCCTGTGAATAGAGTCGGTTTGATAGTCATAAAAAAACAAACCATTGTTGGTCGTCAGCCACAAACCCTGATGTTTCCGGCTTTCCAGTGCTCCGGTGACTTCGTTGCTGCTGGCATCCCCGCCGGGTGCGGCGCTCAGATCATATCTCCGGAAACTGTCCCTGCCTGCTGCCCTTTTATAAAGTCCATGTACTGTGCACAGCCATATATTCATCTTTTCATCTTCCAGGAAATGATTGACAGTGGGCAGATGAGCCTCTGAACCCATTCTTTCCAAACCCTTTAAATGCAATGGGGTTGTTCGTTTTGAGCGAATGGAAATATTAAACAATCCATTGAAGGTTCCAACCATCAACTCACCCGGGCTGTCCTCCCGGATTGAAAATATCGCTTCGCTGGGAATACCTAAATCATAAAAAGTCAGCTTTTGATTAATCCCGGACTTCAGATCCAGGTGATTCAATCCAGCGACGTCTATTGCTCCCCCGGTTGTGATCCAGAGTGTACCATCATAAGATTCGATGATTTTGTTTGCCCACCCCGTGGTGAATGCCTGGACTCCGGGACTGGATGGGGTATAACTTTTAAATTCCAGCTTATCCGATAAAATATACAAGCCATTCCGGTGCGTCCCGATCCACAGATTGCCAAAATCATCAAATTCAAGGTCACGGACCGTGTTGGTCGCCGGGAATTCCATGGCTTGGTCCGAAAAGAAGGAAAATTGTTCTGACCCCTTGTTAAAATAAATAAGTCCCTGGTTGGACCCTATCCAGAGATTGTTCTTCAGGTCTGTCGAGATCCGGCTGAAATAATAATCGGTTTGCGGCTTGGGCGAATTATGGATCCGGTACCTCCGGTCCTTTGGGTTAAAATCCATAATGCTCCCCTTCGAGCTGGTGATCCAGATATGGCCATCCCGGCCGGGATCGAGCGCAACGGGAATAAATCCGCTTCGATCGGCCTCCTCCCGAGTAAATATCCGGGTCAATCTCCGATCCTTGTCAATTTTGAATACCCCGTTGTAGGAGATCAGCCAAATATTGCCTTCCTGGTCTTTATTAATATGGATGACATTCTGGATTTCCAGGCTGTCCGGCACCGGAAAGGCCTTTATGGTCGAATCCCGGACATCCTTGAAAAGCAGGCCACCCCTGATGGTTTCCTGGAAATTGGTCGTGACCCCGAAATAAAGTCTTCCCGAATCATCCTCGCAAATGGACGTAATCCCCAATTCCACATTGCTGGCATGGTCAATCAGGTGGGAAAATTCAAATTGCCTGAAAGCCCTGGTAGCGGGATCAAACCGGTTGAGATAAGCAGGTCCGGTACCGGCCCAGATCATGCCCTCACGATCTTCATATAAGGACCAGACGACAAGGCCCTTGATGGAATTCGGATCATTGGGGTTGTTTAAAAAACGTCTGAACTCATATCCATCCCAACGGGCCAGACCGTTGATGGTACCCGCCCAGATATAGCCGAAACGATCGGCCAGGAGCTCACCGACTTCGGCACTGGGCAGGCCGTCGAGTTCAGTGTATTGCCTGAGATGGCCGGGACTGATTTGGGCTGTTAAAGGGATGGATAAGCAGCAAAGGATAAAAAGGAAGACCGTTTGAATTTTTCCAACCATTTGAAACCCGGCCCCTTTCATGGCTTTAAATTACGAAGGTTTGGGAGATCGTGATCGGGGAGACCGTTTATCAGTTCAACAGTTTATCGGTTTACCAGTTCAACAGTTTATCGGATCACCAGGTCAGTGCTTGCTTTCCAGATAATGCTTTTTCAGAATGTCCTCTCCGAAATCATTTCCCGTTTCCCTCAGAATGGCATGGATGTGATTGCCGTCGTTCTGGAAACCTACGTTGTCATATTCGATGAGAAAGTCAGGGCCATGGAGGATATAATAATGCGGCTTATTGATTTCCAGGCTGCCCACCCAGGCGAGATATATTTTGTTCAGGCCGGTTTTGAGTATTCTGGAATAGAGGTCGTGGGCAAAAGCATGTTCAAAATTGTGGATGTATTCCTGGATCAGGATTTCCAGGAGGGACCGCTGGGCTTCATTGAACTCCCCCGCCGCGATGCCATAATATTCAGAGATCCGCTGGCTGCTGTTGGGATTGGTGATGATATCGCCCGGGACTTCCCGTTTAAGGATGGCTTTCGATTGTTGGGACTCCGAAAGCATGTTGACCAGCATAAAGCCATAGTCTTCTTCTTTACTGAGTACCCGCCAGCCTGCATATTTGGAAGATTTGATTTCAGACGGATCGGTGCCCACGAACAGGGGGGACAGGGAAAGGTGTTCCCCCTTCACCGTGCAGGATAAAGCGATATGATGTCCTCCGAAACTCAGGCCCCAGGCTTCCTTTTCCTGTGGCTGGCCCCATACCGATATATAATAGTTGCCGTGTTCCCATTTGAGGTTCCGGATTTGGGTAAAGGTTTCCCTGTTTATTTTTCCCTGATCGAAAGCCTCCTGGTACAGGACATTCAGGATATCGTCCAGTTGCATGATGCTGGTCAATTTGAGGTAACCCTGCGAACTCAATAATGAAGACAGGACCCGGTGGAAGGCCATCCTGCTTTGATCGGACAGGTCTCCATAACGAATGCCCGGCCGCGGCACCAGGCCCACGGGTAGGTTGGTCCATTTTTTCCGCAGGGTATCCTCAAAGGAATAAGCCGCTTTTTTCAATTCGTCCGGACTGAGCGTTTGGACAAAATGCCGTGTTGAACTGATCAATTGCTTACCAGATTGGGCTCCTGCAAAAGCTGCCTGGATGGCCATAAAACCGGCCAGGAGGAATCGTTTCATTTTTGAAAATTGACTTTGAAGGTAGGGATATTTCGCAAGGTTTCTCTCTGCATTTCCGTCGAGGTGGTTGAGCTAAAAGTCTTTGGTCTGTGGCTAAAGCCAAATTGATCTCTTTGGTTTTTACCCCGGGCTAAAGCCACGGGGTTTAGAAAATGTGCCAACCATTTTCCCAAAGTGATTGCCACTTGCTGCGCTTCAGGCGGGCGCTAAGTGACAACCACTGGCCGGTGGAGGACACCTTAGAATTATCCCGAGGCTTCCCAAAGTGATTGCCACTGGCAACGCCCAACTGTTGGGTCGAAGTTTGGCTTCGGCCTGGTACGTACGTTGTAGTTTTACATTTCTACAAGAAAGCAAGGGGGTCGGAGCTAAGCTCCTCCCCAATAAAAACGTTGGGTCGAAGCTTGGCTTCGGTCCGGTACCCTTACTGTAGTTTCGTTCCCGAGGCTATTTGGTTTTTACCCCGGGCTAAAGCCACGGGGTTTGTGGCTTCCCAGGGTGATTGCACCTTGCGGTAAACGGTGGCCTTCACCTAGGGTTAGCAAGTGCGTAAGCCGGTGGAGGACACCTTAGAATTATCCCGAGGCTTCCCTAAGTGATTGCCACTTGCTGCGCTTCAGGCGAGCGTTAAGTGACAACCACTGGCAACGCCCAACTGTTCGGTCGAAGTTTGGCTTAGGCCTGGTACGTACGTTGTAGTTTTACATTTCTAGGGGAAAGCAAGGGTGGTCGGAGCTAAGCTCCTCCCCAACGCTACCCTAAGTGATTGCCACTTGCTGCGCTCCAGGCGGGCGCTAAGTGACAACCACTGGCCGGTGGAGGACACCTTAGAATTATCCCGAGGCTTCCCAAAGTGATTGCCACTTGCTGCGCTTCAGGCGGGAGCTAAGTGACAACCACTGGCAACGCCCAACTGTTGGGTCGAAGTTTGGCTTCGGCATGGTACATACGTTGTAGTTTTACATTTCTACAAGAAAGTAAGGGGGTCGGAGCTAAGCTCCTCCCCAACGCAGCCCTAAGTGATTGCCAGTGCTGCACCTCAAGTGGGTCCTAAAGGATCCATAATTCGTTCCAGCTTCCCTAAGTGATTGCCACTTGCTGCGCTTCAGGCGGGCGCCAAGTGACAACCACTGGCAACGCCCAACTGTTGGGTCGAAGTTTGGCTTCGGCGCAAGCGCTAAGTGACAACCACTGGCAACGCCCAACTGTTGGGTCGAAGTTTGGCTTCGGCGCAAGCGCTAAGTGACAACCACTGGGCGGGCGCGCGAAAAAAAGGCCAAACCCGCATGACGCAAGGATTGGCCTCATAAATTGGTTCAAACAATTTTATTGCATGGCGCTGGCGGGGGGAAGGGGGGCTGGAACCGCGTTCTTTATAGGCGGGATCGTCCTCAGGTAAGCAAATATGGCCCGGATCTCATCATCCGTGTAATGACGGGTGGCTTCGTTCCAGGGCATGGGGGGAAGGATGGTCCGGCCGGCAGCAAGACCTTTGGATTTCCCTTCCCGGAGTGCCAGGAATAAATTTTCAACGGTCCAGGCTCCGGTGCCTGTAGTGGAATCCGGTGTCAGGTTAGCCGTATAAGAAACCCCCCAGGGTCCGACCCATTCGGTCAGATCCATCGTGACGGCGTAGCCCTTTTTCTCCATGGCCTTCCGGTCAACATCTATTTTAGGCATGGCGGCGGGATGGCCCGCAAGCATCATGGAGCTGTCGAGTTCAGGTCCGTGCGGCCCCATTTTTTTTGGGGTGTGGCAGTCGTTGCATCCCCCGACGGTGACCAGGTGATGGCCCCATTCGGCTTCGGTCGCATAACCGTGAAAGTCGGCTTTGGCGGCCATGGCATCGTCTGCCATCGCGTCGGCGGCCGGTGCGGGTTTGTTCTCGGCGCATTGGTACAGCATAAACAGGCTTAGTGCCAGGAAGGCAGAAACCATTTTTGTTTTCATGATTTTAGGTTTTATTGAGATTTATGAAATGAGATTTTGGTTGATGCACCACGGGGAGGGGGATCCTTTGGGATTTAATTCAAAACGAAGCTAATCAATTTTATGGGGAGAAAGAAATAGCTTAAGCAGAATTTTTTAGCAGTGTTGGAAAATTTCATTTTAAAAAACTGTCGCGGAAGAAGGCTAAATTTTCCATGGCTGTTCCCCGATTCAAAAAATATGAAGTCAAACTTGGACGACAGGGTAAAATGGTTATCTTGAGCAATTGAAAACGACCGGACGATTTGACCAGACCTTTTTTTAAATCAGGTTTGTAAAATAAGTCGACCGCTAAATCAAAAGTCAAATGCCCCAGACCCGCCGCCTTGTTGCCATCATGTTTACCGATATCGTGGGTTATACCGCCCTCATGGGTAACGATGAGCAAAAAGCCTTTCAATTGCTCAAGAAAAACCGTGATCTGCAAAAACCGGTCATCGAGGAATTCGGAGGCACCTGGATCAAGGAATTAGGGGATGGGGTGATGGCCAGTTTCAATACCGTCACCGACGCCGTACAGGCGGCTATCCGGATCCAGGAAGCCTGCAACCGGGCAAAGGATTTTCTTTTGCGCATCGGCATTCACCACGGTGAGGTGGTTTTTGAAGAGCAGGACGCTTTTGGCGACGTGGTAAACATCGCTTCCCGACTTCAAGCCCTCGCCCTCCCGGGGTCGATCTGGATCAGCGAATCGGTCCATCACAATGTGGTCAACAAACCCGGAATCAACTCGCGGTATGTAAAACAGGAAGTGCTTAAGAATGTGAGGGAGCCGGTCAATATCTATGAAATCCTTACCGGTGACCAGGATATTCCTGAGGATCACCTTGTTTCCAAGAAAACGAAATCCATTCTTTTCCCCGAATACGACTGTGATGTCTACATCAGCTACCGGGCGGCCGATAATAAACAGACCGGAACCACTTCGTCCCCGGGTTGGGTATCTGAACTCAACGAAAAACTCAGGCAGGAGCTCGAGGCTACCCTGAAAGACAAGCTGACCGTTTGTTTTGGTCCCAGCCCGGATGTCGAAAACAAAACCGGTGAAACCCGGAAAGCCATCAATTCGCTGATCTTCATCCCGGTCATTTCCCAGACCTATTGTGATCCCTCATCCCAGCCCTGGAACTCCGAATTCCTGAAATTCAAGGAGGAGGCCGCTGCGGACAAGCTGGGCCTGAATATCCGGCTGCCCAATGGCAACAGCGCCTGCCGCATCCTTCCTGTAAACATCCACGAACTCGATTTCGAAGACCTCCGCCTGCTGGAAAAAGAACTGTCCGGGGATTTGCGCTCTATTGATTTTATATACCGGGATCACGGCATCAACCGCCCCCTGCGGCCCGCTGATGACAACCTCCATCCGGAAGCCGGCAGGATATTGTACCGAAACCAGATCAATAAACTGGCCAATGCCATCAAGGAGATTATCCATGGCATTAAGGCCCAGGCCAAATCGACTGACCCGGCCGATACCGGTCCCAGCATCACCTCCCGGACCTTACCCTTGAAAAATTTCATCACTTCCCTGCCCAGTTCGATCCAGGTGCAGGTGATTGACCGGGCTAAACCCACCGTTTTCCTTGCCTGGACCTCTGCGGACCTTAAAGAGCAAAGGGAAGAAATGGTCATCATCCTTCAGAAAGCCGGATTCAATGTATTGCCTACCACGGATTGCCCTTCGGATGATGAATTGTTCAAACAAAAAGTGGCTGAAAGCCTGGAAAAATCTTCCTGTTCCCTTCATATCCTGAGCGGGGAATTCGGCCGCCGCTTCGAATCGGATGAAGAAACTTCCTTCCCACAGTACCAGTTTATGGAAGCAAAACAACGGATGGAAGGAAACCCGGATTTTAATTCGTTTATCTGGATCCATCCCGCGAGCAGCAATCTCACGGTAAAACCCGCCCAACAAAATTTCATCAAATACATCCGCAACCACATCACCCGGAACATGATGTTTTCCAACGCGGCCGGGCCCATGCAACTGGTGGATGACATGAGGGTCGTGATGATGAAACAAGACTCGGAAATCTACGATGCCAAGGATACCGACATCTTCTTCATTTTCAACCAACAGGACGAAGCGGAAGCCAAAGTCATTACCGACCACATCAGCCTGGAGTATCCGGTCGAACTCATGAACATCATGCCGGACAGTCCGGACCAATACCGCGAGATCTCGTCCCAGCAGATACCCAAAAGCAAATTGGCCGTCGTGTATTTTAAATATGCCGCAGACTGGGCCCTGCCTTTCATCAAGCAGATCTGGAAAGAAGTCGGGGGAGCTTCTTCGCCCACCCCCCTGTTCCTGGTCGGGGAAGACGACCCCAGGACCAATCTGGCCCGCAATTTCAAAGCGCCTAAAGTAGTGTCCAGCGTCGTTCCCAAAGAACAAATCCCCTCAGAAGTAAAAAAAGTTTATACCACCGTCATCGAACTCAAATAAGATGTTCGAAGAGTACCAGATCTGCCCTTACACCGGATTGCGCTCTTTCACGGAGGAGGAGTCCCTGTATTTCAAAGGAAGGGACCAGGATATTGAACAAGCCACCCTGCAGCTTCAGCGCAATAAATTTCTCATGCTTACCGGGGCATCCGGGGATGGAAAATCCTCCCTGGTCTATGCGGGGATCGTGCCCAACGCCCGCGCCGGATTCCTGAAGTCTACCTATACCCAGTGGCGGGTAGCCGAATTCAGGCCTGAACGCAATCCTTTCGGTAATTTATGCAAGGCGCTTACCCGTCAGCTGGACATCCCCAATCCCGCCATCACGGAATCCGAATTGCATCATGGCTTTTCCGCCCTGATCGATTTGTATAAAAACTCGGATGCCTACCTCGACTCCGGCTCCATCGAATGGCAACAAGCCGACGACAAGGAAAAGGCGGCACTGAAACGGAGAGCGGGCAACCTGATGATCATCGTGGATCAGTTTGAGGAATTTTTCACCAACCCGGAAAACTATCATCAGGGAGTCCCTTCCAAGGATTCAAACCTGGTTCTCAACCTGCTTCTTGAAACGGCAAGGATTGCCCTCGATGAAAACCTGCCCGTTTATGTGGTCTTTACCATGAGGTCGGATTTTATTGGTCAATGCGCGGCTTTCCGTTCCCTGCCTGAATTCATCGGTTTTTCCCAATATTTTGTACCCCGGCTCAACCGGCTCCAGCTCCAGCAGGTGATCGAAGAGCCGGCAGAACTCAGCGGCAACCGGATTTCGAGAAGGCTCACGGAACGCCTGATCCACGACATTGCCGAAGGGGTGGACCAGCTCCCCATCCTGCAACATGCCCTCAACCAGATCTGGCACGCGGCCAATAAAGGCAAGGAAGAGATGGACCTGATCCATTACGCCATGGTGGGCGGGATGCCGGCCAGTGACTTGCCGGACGATCAAACCGGTATGTTTAAATCGTGGTTTGACCAGCTGCCTGAACACATCCGGGCCTGTTACCACCGGCCCAGCCTTCAGAATGTGCTGGACACCCATGCCAATAAACTGTATGAGTCCGCCGAAGAATATTACACCGCCAAGACCGGCAAACCCCTTCCGGACGAAACCTCCAAAGCCATCATCCGGACCGCTTTCAGCTGCCTTACCAAAATCGACCAAAGCCGGGCGGTGCGAAACCGGATGACCCTGAACGAAATCTGGCAGATCCTTAACCGGAAGGAAGTCGAACTGGAAACGGTAGGACAGGTGCTGAATATTTTCCGGGAGCCGGGCAACACCTTTATACGTCCCTTCATGACCGAAGACCCGGAGACCGCAAACCTGGGTGGTGAAAATGTGCTGGACATTACGCACGAAAGTCTCATCCGGAACTGGGACTCCCTCAAAACCTGGGCCAAGGCAGAATATGACAGCTACCAGGTCTCCCAGGATTTTGAGCAACAATTGGGGCGTTGGGTGCAAAGCGGTAAATCAAATAATTTCCTGTTATCCATAGGCCCCCTGACTTATTTTGAAAACTGGTTTAAACAGGTAAAGCCCAACAGCTGGTGGATCGCCCGCTACCTACCGGAGGAAGAGGATGCCGGCAAGAAAAAAACTAAAGCCGAAGCCCTGATTGCCAATGCTAACGAATTCCTGGCCAGAAGCGCCCAGAAACATGTAGTCACCCGTACGGTCATGAAACTGGGTCCTCGTAAAATTGCAGCGGCCCTGGGATTGTTGGTCATCCTTACCCTGAGTTCCTTTGCCTTATCCAACTACCTCAGCAAGCGGAACAGCGCGGTTTTGAAAACCATTAAAAAGGAATCCCTTTCCCTGGCAAACAATCCCAAACTGGGCCTGGAGTTTTATGTCCCCAACCTGACCCAACTCATGCAGGAGGGCAGCCTTACCCTTCCCGAAATCATGGAATCCATCAAAGATCCCTGGCAAAAAATCCATGTAAGCACGGGAATCGCCAAGCTGCTCCAAATGCAGGGGAAAAACGAACCCGCGGCCGAAATGACCCGGGCTTTTTCCATTTCGGACAGTCTGCTAACATTATTTGACACCACAGCCGATGACCAGGTTCCTCTCAACAGTCTGCTTAATGAACAATATAACCTGAAAATCGCCCTGGGTTTCGCCCTTCTGCACTCGACCGATTCCACATGGGCCGGACTGGCCAGGAAGAATGCCGTGCGATCTGGCTTATGGGCCAAAAGGATCCTGGCAGATCCTCCGGGGGATTTTAATGAAATGCGTTTGCTCATGCTGGGACTGGAAGACGCCCTCCATTACAGGGTCCTGATCCCTGAGGATATCCATGCCCTTATCGGTCAGTTATCTCCTTTTTCACCCAACCAAGCCTCCGAAAGGTTAAGCCGGTTGTTTGACCGGGACCAACTCCAGGTGCGGGGTACCCAGGATTATGGTTATATGTTCAATGCCCTGTTTCAGGACCTGGCTTATCTCTATGCGGCCGCCGGAGATGAGGAGAAGGCCCTATGGTGCATCGATTCGCTCCTGTCTTATCCCCAGGGATACCTCGAAAACAATTATGAAACCATGGCGGACAATGCGACCAATATCGCGGCCCATTTTTTCACTTATGGCCATTTGGACGCCCTGGAGCGCTTCATCCGGGGATATTCCCTTAAAAAAGGAATCCCTTCCCATGAATTTTACAACCGGATGATCTCCCGCAGCCTGTTGGATCATACGTCAACAAATACCTATAACTATTATAATGTGGTGGGCCAGGCTTATACCAATATGAACCTGAAGTTTAGCGGGGATGATTTTATGTATTTTGCATTCCGGAAGTACCGGGAAGCCATCCAGCAAATCGCCGATCCCGATCAGCGATCCCTGAACCTGGCCGTTGCTTTTAAAAATGAAGCCATTTTGTTGTCCTTCCGGAATGCGCTTCGGGGAAGCCCCTTCCCCCAGGTTCGGCTCGATAGCCTGTTCGACCTCTCCTTAAATCACTACAGGCAGGTCAGGGCGGAATATCTGTCACAGGTCAATCCTGTGGTCAGCAGTTCGGAAGTGGACCGGATCAACGTACCCAACTCGGAGCAATATCTCTTTCCCGATTATTTTGTGCCCTTCCACCCGTTTGAACCCAGGGGTTACCTGTTTCAGTTCAATGATCCGGCCTTCGTGGATTATATCCTGAGGCAGGATCTTTTTAAAGAACTGTACCGCACCGACCAGGACATCCGGCCCGTCCAGCGGTGGCTGAATTTTTACAATGCCGTATCCATTTCCAGGGATTATTTTTTAAAAGAAGCCATTCCCGCAGATCTCATGACTGGGCTGGCGGAAAAGCTGGAAGCCGGCGGTTTTGAACAACGAAACGACCTGAACCTCCTTTACCTCCATCTGGGCAATACCCTTTCCGCGCAGAACAAGAAAGAGGAAGCGTGGAGATATTATCAGAAAATCCAGCCTCAGTGGGTCCTCAATGCCTTTCAATACAAGGGAATGAATTTTCTGAATACCTATTCCCTGGAACAGTACGGAATCGCTATCGGCCACCTCTTTTCATCACAACACGATCAAAAAGCGCTGGATCTGATCGGGGCATTTAAGAAGCCGGTCAACCGGTCCTCCTTGTACGCCTTTGCCGCTCAACAGATCATCCTGCAAGATGGCCAGGCAGAGATTTACCGCAGGCTGATCGATTCAGCCCGCTCGGAGATGAACCGGATAGACAATCCCGCCGCCTTCCAGCCCAACCGGCACAACCTGGCCATAGCCCTCATGCTGGATGATCCGGAACGGAACGCAACAGACGCGTACCAGATCATAAAAAATTCTCCGGGCAAGTTGGATGCCCTGGGCCGTTTCGGCACGGCCCTCAGCCGGAAGGGCTTATTGTATAAAGCCTGGTCGGAAATCCCCACCGATTTTTCCGATGAAGACCGCAGTTGGTTTTTATACAAAATCCTTTACGGGTATAACCACAGGATACCCACCAAACCCGAATGGAAATGTTTTGAAGACAATATGGTCTTTGTCGACAGATATTTTCTTCCTTATATCAACGAAAATGACTGATCCCGGAGCCTTCATGCAGCATCAGACCATCTGTCCCTACCCGGGATTAAGGTCCTTCACCGAGGAAGAGAGCCTGTATTTTAAAGGCAGGGATCAGCAAATCGACCAGATCAGTTCCCTGCTTGAACAAAAGAAATTTTTAATGGTCACCGGGGCTTCAGGGGAAGGAAAATCCTCCCTGATCTATGCGGGCCTGGTGCCCAATGCCCGCGCCGGTTTTTTTAAAGCCAAATATTCCAACTGGATCGTGGCGGATTTCAGGCCCGAACGAAACCCGGTCACCAATATGGCCCGGGCGCTGGCGGATAAATTTGACCTTGCTCCGGCAAGTGTAGAAACGGAGCTGAGACGGGGATACTCCTCGCTGATCGATCTTTACACCAATTCTTCCTATTATGCGGATGAAGGAGATGAAGCCTGGAAAAGCCTTTCCGCAGAAGAACAAAAACAAAAAAAGCGGCAATCGGCCAACCTGCTCATCCTCCTGGACCAATTCGAAGAGTTTTTTACCAATCCGGAGAATTTTGCCAATGAGGCCCCTTCCCAGGATGCCCAGGTGGTGGTCAACCTGATCCTCGAGACCGCCAGGCTCGCCTTAAAAAATGATCTGCCGGTATATATTGTATGTACCATGCGATCCGATTACATCGGTCAGTGTTCGGCCTTCCGGGGCTTGCCGGAATACATCGGTTTTTCCCAGTTTTTTGTTCCCCGGCTGAAACGCAGAGACCTGAAGTTAGTGATTGAGGAACCTGCCATGCTCAGTGGCAACCGGATCACCCAGCGATTGGTCGAACGCCTGGTTTACGACCTGGCCGAAGGCATCGATCAGCTTCCCATCCTGCAACATGCCCTGAGCCAGGTCTGGCTGGCGGCCGATCATGGGCGGGAAGAAATGGACCTGCTGCACTATGCCCTGGTCGGCGGCATGCCTTCCTCCGATTTACCGGACGAAGACCAGGAACGTTTCAATACCTGGATGAAGGGCCTGCCCGAATATAAAAGGGCTTATTTCGCTGAAACGGGCCTTCAGCGGATCATTGAGACCCATGCCAATACCCTTTATGAAGGTGCCTGGGAATATTACAGCCGGCAGAATCCCGATAAACCGATCAGCAGGCAGGACAGCAAAAGGATCATCGCCCTCGCTTTTGCCTGTCTCACCAAAATAGACCACAGCCGGGCCGTCCGAAACCGGATGTCCCTGGCGGAGATCACCTCCATCATCAACCTGCCCCATCTTGATTCCCGGACCGTAGGCCAGGTCCTGAATATTTACCGGGAAGAAGAAAATGCATTTATCCGGCCCTATAAATCGGGCGAGCCGGAGACCCAGCAACTGGAACCCAACTCGGTCCTGGACATCACCCATGAAAGCCTGATCCGCAACTGGAACAAACTGATCCAATGGGCTAATAAGGAATTCGACTATTATTCCACCTGGCAGGACTTTAAAAAGCAAATGGCCCGTTGGACTGAAAGCGGGAAGGAACCCGGGTACCTTCTTCCCATCGGTCCGCTGACTTATTTTGAAAACTGGTATAATAACTGTAAACCGAATATATCCTGGATCCGGCGCTATGAAGAAGCAGGTGATCCGGCCCTGACTGAACAACAATCCGTTCAATTATTGGGAAATACCCGGGAATTTCTCAAAAAAAGTGCCTCGAAAGTCCGTTTCACGCGGGCCTTTATCAAATACGGCCCTAAACGGATCGCCACCGTCCTGGCTATCTTGTTTATGACCGTGCTCAGTGGATTTTACTGGTACGATGCTTCCCAAAAACAAAATTCCCGGGTGATTGATCGCCTGCAGCAGCAAGCGTCCGATTTGGTTCGGAGTGAGGAGGTCGCCCAAATTGTAAAGGCCTTATATCTGATCACCAATGAACGATACCGTGCGGGAAGCCTGATGGAGCATTTGAGATCGCTCCAGCCGAAGGATGCCCTCAATAACGGGATCGAGGTTTACAAGCAACTGATCAAGCTGGATATGAAGCGGGATTTTGGGCTCAAGACCGGTTTGACCGGGTTCATCGATTCCACATACCGTCAGTTGGCCTCCACTGAACCCGACGCCTTTTACCTGATCACCAAACTCAATGAATATACCCTGCTTCTGACCTATGACCAGTATTACCGTCCTGGCCCGGTGCTTGGGGAAAGGCTGAAACAGGCCAGTTTTTACGGTTATAAACTGGTGGAAAAATTCCTGGATCATCCGGAAATGGCCAGTCCGACCGCCGGGGTGGAACTCAACTGCAGTCTCCAGAACTGGCTCACCTTCGGCCAGGCCTCCGCGGTGGAAATCCAATCCCTCTTGAAGCGTTTTTCTCCTTTCGAGCAGGATAGCGTCAATCCGGTGTTTAATGCCTATTACCGGAAAGGGACCTACGAAACCAACGGACGCATCCCCAACGATTATAACGGGGGATATCATACCCTGGCTTCCCTGTATGCGGCCCTGGGACGCTCAGACCAGGTCATCCGTTGTTTTGATTTCCTCCGCGGGACCGGTCAAAACGATTATTTCACTGGAAGCCTGTTCAATAATTACACCCATATCCTGGGAATTTTCCACCAATTTGGTTACCGGGAGCAGTCGGGGGACATGATCCGTTGGCTTGGCCGGTATTATCCCACCAATACCCCGCTGACCATACACCGTAATGCAGTGATTCGGGCAGGATATCTCAGCCATCTGTACCGGGTCAATGTGGACCGGGCCGTACTGCAATCCTACCGCGGATATTTTTTCCCCAATCTCTGCCTGGCCCCCCCAGGTGTTTTTGAATCCCTGAACCGGGACTATGAAGCTTTGATCCAGCAGGTCCCGGATCCCAATGAACGCAATTATTTATTTGCCCTGAATTTCAAACGGATTGCGATGTTCGGATCCAAACTGGCCTTCGATAGGGGTTTGCCGGCGGATACGGCCCGGCTTCATGGCTGGCTGGCTAAATCCGTCGCTCATTTCCGTGCCATCCCGAAGGAATACCTGCAGCAGACCGTATCTTCCACTTTACCCTATTTCGCAGACGGGGTGCGCACCCGCCAAGTCAGCCGCAAAGACCTGTTGATCTATCCCGATTACCGGGATGGCTGGTTTAGCTGGACTTACCATACTGACCTGTTTTTTAACTATCTGTCCCGTGAAAATCTGTTGATGGAGTATTATCCCACCGCCGGCGATCTGGAAGCGCTCAATTTCTGGCTGGCTAAAGCCTATGAAATAAAACCCGGTAATTTCAGGGAGGCCTATGACCACAATTACCCGCTCCCTGATGAAGTGCTGACCACCCTGGATCAATTCATTGACCGGCACCCTGAGGGCGGACGTTTCGACCGCAATCTGCTAACCCTGATCCTGGCCAACCGTGCCTTTGAAAAAAAGGACAGCAGCCAGGCCATGAAGTATTTCCTCAGAATCGATCAGTCAGCCCTGACCCGGTCTTCGAACCGGTATGAATACCTCGAAAAAACGTTCTTTTCCAACCAGGTCAAGGACCTGGCTGTCCACCTTGCCGATGCAGGACGCCTGATGGAAGCGGCGCGCCTGGCGGAATGGTTCGTAAGCGACAACGATAAAGCCCTGGTCTATATGCACCTGACGCACCAGCTTTACAACAAAGGGGATCCTTATTCTTTTACCTACCTGGATTCCGTTTTTTCCAAGATGGAGAAAGTCGATTTTACGCTTTTCAACGGCCCGGTCCTGGATGTCCGTTACCGGCTTACGAGGCTGCTGGGCCAGATCGGCAGCGACCGGCTCAATCAACGCAACCGGGAAATGATGCGGCAACTTGCCGAAGGCCCAAAGACCCTGGCCCTGAACCACATGATGCTCGGCGTTTCCCAGGAAGGCAATTATTACAGGGCCATCACCTCCATTCCCGACCGGCTGACCGAAGCGGAAGAGCTGGCTTGCCTGACGCTCATTCTCAATCAGGCCGCCGCGAAACAGGAGAGCCCGGATCAAAGGCAGGCATGGGCTTCTCTCGACCATTGGTTCAATTATTTTTACTATTACATATTTTTCGTACCCAACTGATGAGCCGGTATCTCTCTTATTATTATCTGTTGTTTTTTGCGTTGATCACCGGCGCCTTTGCTTCCATGGCACAAAATGCCTATGGTATGACCATCCTGGGTATCGCTGCGATCTGTTTCGGCCTCCTCTTTGCTCTTCAATGGCTTCATACCTGGAACCAAAAGGACAGGAATGGGCTGGCCCTTACCGAACTGACCTGCCTGGTCTTGCTCTCCGTCTTCTTGGCTTTACGGGTATTCAATATCCATTTTCAATCGGTCGAAATCCTGTTTACGGGTACGGCCCTGCTCCTGGCTATGGTATACGGCATACGCCTGTTCCGGATCATCCAACCCGATAAACGCCTGGCTGGAAGAATGACCTGGCTGGTATTGTGTTATTATCTGAGCCTGATTTTTTTTCTTCTGGCCGTATCCCTGGCCCCGCTGATACCTGGTGCGGTGTCGCCTTCCGGCATCCTGGCTTTTATTTTACTTTTCCTATTTGTCACCGGCAGCTGGATCTCCCGGAACCAAATCCAGGAGGGTGAAAAAATTTCCGGTTTCCAGGTTGTCGGCCGTTTCAAGGACCGGTCCGCCCTTCTGCTCTCCCTGTTTGTATTGTTTGCCCTCTATACCGGGTTGACCCGGATCGGGTGGTTGCCGAAAATGTATACCAGCGTGTATCCCCAGACTTATTATCAGTTGCTCAACGAGGCCGAATCGGGCAAGGATATTCCTGTAAATGGGAAATACCGTCATGAAGCCTTCAAGGAAGAATATGACCGGTTTTCGGAGAAACATTTGAAGAATAAAGAATAATTCGACCGCCCCTGAATTCTAACTAACTGGCTAACTGGTAAACTGCTTAACTGGTAAACTACTTAACTGACTACCTTTGCGCCATGATCCTTACCCTCCTACTCTTAATCATCGGTTTTGTCCTCCTGATCAAAGGCGCTCAGTACCTGGTGGGCGGAGCCTCCTCCATCGCAAGACAGAAAGGGATTTCAAACCTGGTGATCGGATTGACCGTGGTAGCTTTTGGAACTTCCATGCCAGAAATGACGGTGAGCCTGGTCGCGGCCCTCGAGGGAAGAAACGATGCGTCGTTTGGCAACGTGATCGGGAGCAACAATTTTAATCTGTTTTTCATCCTGGGCCTGACCGGTCTGATATATCCCCTGGCCGTTCACCGCAATACGGTCAGCAAGGAGATTCCCATGTCCCTGGGACTGGCCCTCCTGCTCATCGTCCTTGTGAATGACACCAGTCTGGGCCTGAGCCGAACCGGTTTCGATATCCTGTCCCGCTTTGATGCGCTGATTCTCCTGCTGGCTTTCGGTGGTTTTTTATATTATGTCTATATCAACACGGTGAAAAGCCCGGAAACGGAGGTCACAGTAGAAGTCAGGCCCTATTCCGTGCCCAAATCCGTGGGATTCATTGTGCTGGGTTTGGCCGGCCTGATCGGTGGAGGTAAACTGGTGGTGGACAGCGCCGTGACCATTGCCCAATCCCTGGGTTTGAGTGAAAGGATCATCGGCCTTACCATCCTGGCCATTGGCACCTCCTTGCCCGAGCTGGTGACTTCGGCGGTAGCGGCCTGGCATAAACAGGATGACATTGCCATCGGTAACGTCGTGGGATCAAACATCTTTAATATCACCCTGATCCTTGGACTGACCGGCATGGTCCACCCGATACCCTTTAATCCGGCCATCAACCGGGATATCCTGTTGTTGATTTGCGGGACGGTCGCGCTGATCTTTTTTTTATTCATCTTCACCCGGCATAAGCTGGAAAGATGGAAAGCCTTTTTGATGCTGGCTACTTATATCGGGTATACGGTATACCTGGTGCAGGAAGGATAAAAAATACGTTTGTCATCCTTATGCCCGGCCCGTAGGGTGCCCACCGCACTGTTTACGGTTTACTGATAACTGATCACTAATTCACCACACCCAGATATTTATCAAACCACCCCAGGGTTTCTTTTACCAGCTCCTGGCGGGGAACAAGATGGCCTCCTTCGTAAATGATGATTTTTTTATCATTCGCCGGTGACCCGATGAGATTAAACATCGGCTTTTGGGAAGTTTCCACGGGGAAAAAAGTGTCGTTTTTCCCGTTCAGCATGAGAACCGGAATCTTCACGCGTGGAAAAAAATGGAGGGGATCAACTTCAGGGAATGTTTTTTGCATCATCAGGCCGCCCACATGGAAAACAGCCGCCTTGAACCGGGTTTCCGCGGCACACATTATGCCACCCATGGCGCTGCCCCAACTGTATCCATAATAGCCGATTTTTTGGATATCCAAATCTTCCCTTGTTTCAAGGTAGTCCAGGGATCGGCCAATATCCTGAAACCAGGATATGACGTGGTCCCTGTAAAATTTGGTTTCCGCCTGTAAATCGGAGCTCAACTGGTCGCCGCGTTCAAAGGTCCCTTTGAATACCGGATACAAAACCGCCCTACCGCTTTTGAGAATAAAATCAAAGGCGCGGGAGGAGGAATTGCCGGAACTTGTCGAAAATTTTCGTTCAAAGATGACCCCTGAGCCTGGAAAAAAAACCACGGTCTGATAAGGCGGGGTATGGTTTCTCGGAAGGAATAAATATGCCGTGAGACGTTCGTGCTGATAAGCTGCATCCAGTTCAATCTTTTCAATTTTCCATGCGCCGCTATCCTCGATAGGACTGACCTCGGGGTTCAAAGGGGTTTTATCGTAGGCGTATTGCCGCAACAGGACCTGAAAAGTTTTTTCGTCGACCGGTTTTTCAGTAGAATAATCCCTGAATGCAAAATCAACCTGGCCGGCTAAGGTTCCCAGGGTGGTATCGGAAGGAAAAGTTTTCATGCATCTGAAACCATTGCCCGGTGAGCGGTCCCATTCCGGTTGGATATAGCCATCGTTGTAAGCATAGGTGGGGTCGTTCCAACCTCCCCCAAGAATAAACCGGTAACCCTTCTTATTGCTTGCGTTTGAACACCACTCCCGGACATTGCCTGCAATATCATATACCCCCCAATAACTTATGCCTTCCAGGCTTCCCGCCGTCACCGTCCCCTGGCCATTAAAATTGCTCTTGGGTATGATGCCCCAGGTGTTGAATGTATTGGCAACCATACTCCAATGAAAAACCGTAGGCAAGGTCTTTCCTGCAAATCTTGCATAAGCCATGGCCTCATACCAGGAAACGCCGGATACCGGATGATCATCTTTCCCGTCCGGATAGGTGCCTGCCTCCCACGAGGAGGGTCCTGGCCGGCCCGTTTTATCCACAAACAAAGTCACGGCCTTTTCAAAAGGGAGGGGGATTCCCGCTGAATGGACCTGCGGCCAATACACACTGTCCCTGTACCCTCCGGCATCCACAAACTGTTTAAACGCTTTGTTGCTGACCTCGAATTGGTCGATAAGATATTCACCTACCCACTTCCCGCCGTGCTGCTCGAGCCCGACTATATTCATTCCGGCCTCGGAAGCAGGAACCCGGACCATCTGCTCAGGATAGGTTCCCAGGCTATCCAAAGTAAGGTTGCGTATTCTGGGATTATAGACCGTGATGAATCCCGGTTTTTCAATTTTGACCCGGGTAAATCCTCTCGGGAACCAGATGTTGGTGAGCGGGGTCGTCCCCAAGGATTTCCACTCTCCTTTTAGATCGTCGTAATCCTTCCAGAACACTTCCGCCCCGGAAGGCCTGGTTTCAAAGCTAACCGACGCGGCAATCTGCGGCCAGAGCAGGATTAGGGAGGAATCCTTTGGAATGTAACGGCTGGCTGCCTTCGCAAGGTCAAATGCCCTGGTTGGGATGATGCTGTTCTCTTCAACCATTTTCTGGATCTGCGGGATCCAGTCTTTCCGGGCGGTTTGTTTCTTCTTCCATGCCGGGAGGACCACAGCCCCAATCCCACCGAACAGCAGCAGGGGCAGGAGCCACTGAAGCAAAAAGTACTTTTTCCTCTTCAAGGATTTGAACCGGGTGTATTTTATTCCTTTTCCTTCGAGTCGCTTCTTCAGGGGAACTTTTAATCCCGGATTGCTTACCGCATAGATTTCAAGGGGCTCTTTCACATTTTTCAGAATGTATTTCCCGAGTGAAACCGTCTGGATATCCGTTTGATTCTTGATGTCATCATAGACTTTGGCTGAGATAAAAATACTCCCCGGGAGGGCCAGCGATTCCAGTCTCGAGGCGATATTGACCCCGTCGCCAAACACATCGTCCTCCTCGACTATGACATCCGCCTGGTGAATGCCGATTCGCAGCGGCACTGCGGGGGACTCCAGCATATTATATTGTACCACCAGGGCCGCCCGGATGGAATCAATGGCGCTTTTAAAACTGCACAAGGCTCCGTCGCCGGTATATTTTACGATCCGCCCCCCATAAAGTTTAACTTCGGTCTCCAGGCATTTTTTAAGTTTTTCCCGGTATTTCATAGCCATCCGCTCATCCTCCTGCATGATGGCGGTAAAACCCATAATGTCTGCAAACAGGATAGCGGCAAGCTCGTGCGTTTGTGGCATGTATTGAATGGTCTTAAGGGATGAATAAATTATTTGTGCATCATGGCCTCCGCTCCGGACCAGTTGTCAGGCACTCCCTGATGCTGGTATTTATTCGCGATGTTGATAAAATATTTCGCCGCATGATCTTCCGGATCCAACCGGAGGACCTGTTGGAATCCTTCCGCGGCGAGGCCAAAATCACGGTTAAGATAAGCGCTCATGGCTTCGTTAAAATAATCCAGGGTCCGGAGCTTCAATTGAAGCTCCTCTGCGGGATAGCCGTTGATGCATTCCACGATATTCAGCACATTGTATTTCCCCTTTAACTGCACCTTTCCCAGGTGCCGGATATGGTACCGCTCCGCCTGTTGAATCTGAAGCAAGGCGTCCCCGCTCAGCAACAAGGGAGAACGGTAATATTTGGTGAGGCTTTCAATCCTGGCCGCCGTATTGACGGTATCCGAAATGGTCGCGGCATCCAGCCGGTATTCATCGCCGGTAATCCCCATGATGAGCGGCCCGGTGTGCAGGCCGATACCCGCTTTTATGGCCTGCAAACCCTCCCGGCTCCGCTCCAGGTTGAAGTCCTGGATGGCCTCCTGCATCTCAATGGATGCCTCTAGCGCATCTTCCGGGGCATCCGGAAACAAGGCCATGATCGAGTCTCCAAGGTACTGGTTGATAAATCCCCGGTGGGCACGGATCACGGGACCCAGACGGGCATTAAAAGCGGATACAAACCGGAAATTTTCCTCCGGGGTCATTTTTTCGGATAGCGTGGTAAAATCGCGGATATCGGTAAACAGGACCGTCACGTTTTTTCCAACCTGGTCCCCAAGCATGACATCGGTGAGCGAGTCCTTGCCCAGCGCACGGATGAATTCACTCGGAACAAATTTTTTAGTGACTTCATGAATCCTCAAAATCGCTTCCTCCCTCTCACGGACCTCCCGGATATTTTTTTCATACAACATCGCGCTTTCAATAGCCGTCGAGGATTGCAGGGCCAGGGTCACCAGCAATTTCAGGTGGGCCGCGGAATATTGTTCCGCCTCCATGCCGGCCAGGATGATGGCCCCCATGATCCGGTGTTTGGCCTTCATGGCCGCGTAGATCAGGGATTGGACGGGGGCTTCCAGGATGCCTGAATCTTTTAATACGTCGAATTCATTTACGATTTCGGATTGCCCGCCCAAGCCGATTTTCAGAAGCAGGCCAGGCTGGCTTCGCAATTTTTCCTCATTAAAAAGGGGAAGGCCCGAGCGGGCAGGGATGTGGAGCTGTTTGGTCTCCTCATTCCAGAGTACCACCACTCCGCTGTGGGAGGGAATGGAATGTATGGCCTGTTCCAGCGTCAGTTTGGCAATGACTTCCGGTTCGATGGTCTGACTCAATTTTTCAGAAAAATTGTAAATGACGTTCAGTTCCTGGTAGAGGCTGAGGACCTCGGCGCCCAGTTTCTTCTTTTCGGCTTCTTTCTGAAGCTGAAGGGACATGAGTTGCGCGATCAGGCGGGCTTGCGGCCCTCCCTTGACCCAACCCAGTATTTCATCATTCAGGTTTACCGGAAAGGACTCCGACTGGCCGGCTACCGCCTCGCCAAATATCAACTGGTGGTGTTGATCTTCCACGGCCAAAGCGTTCCCTTGCATTTCCTGCCAGGACTGCAACCAGGCCGTGAAATCACTTCTTTTATTCAGTAAGGATTTTAGAGTAAGCGGAGACATAAGTTATAAAGGGATGGCCCGGTTAGATTCAGGTGAATTAGTTTCAAACGACTCATGTTCAGCTCAAGGCCAGTACCTGCCGGGCTTTTTCAAGGATCATTTCCGGGTCGAAAGGTTTGGTCATATAAACGTCCGCGCCTACTTCCTGCCCTTTCTGCCGGTCAAATTCCTGTCCTTTGGCCGTGAGCAATATGATGAATACCCCCTCCAGGCCAAGTTCCCGTTTAACCTTATGGCAAACTTCCATACCATTCATTTTGGGCATCATGACGTCCAGGAACACCAGGTTCGGTTTTTCGGATTGAATCAGATGCAGGGCTTTCTCCCCATTGTCGGCGGTGATGAATTCGACGCCTTCGTCTTCCAGCTCCTCCAGGGTCTGTTCGATGAGCATCCGGATATGCGCTTCATCATCCACGATTAAGATCTTCTGAGCCATTCTTTCTATTTTTTAATTCATTCAATATTTTTATCCCTTCGCCTTTCACCCTTCGCCATTCACCATCCACCATCCACCCTTAATGATATACCAGAAACAACACATTCTCCATCCCCTTTTCAAATTGCAGGGCCTGAATGGATTCCTGGTTCCCCGAGAGAAGGGAGTTGATAATGATGATATCCGGTTGGTGTACCAGTGCTTTCTCCACCAGTTCCAGGACATTGGATTCAAGGACGGTGTACCCTTTTGTTTTCAATACTTCGGTCAGGGTGCCTATGGTCCCGCTGTCTTCGTCCACAATCATCACTTTCTTTTTTGACTTTCCCTGTTCCAGCAAATTCCCGATTTCATTAAAGAGGATACCGGTATCAATCGGTTTGTTGAGGTAACGGTCCACGCCGATGCGGAACCCGCGGGCTTTATCCTGAACCACGGACAGGACGATGATGGGGATATCCATGGTCTGAGGATCGTTTTTGAGCACTGCCGCCACATCGAATCCATTCATCTCAGGCATCATGATGTCCAGGAGGATGAGGTCCGGCCGCCCTTCCCTGACCTTTGCCAGGGCCTCTTTCCCGTTGCGGGCTTCTTCAATCTGGTAACCTGCATCGCCCAGTTCCTGCTGGAGCAGGGACCGGATGGAGTCGTCATCATCCACAATCAGGATATGGGCGGCTGGTTTATCGACACTCAAGGGAGACAGGGCCACTTGCTCTTTAAGCTGTTTTACCAGCTCATCCAGGTGCTGGGGCCGGGGTGTTTTGGTCTTGGTTACGGGCAATGAGAATAAAAAGGTGCTTCCTTTGCCCAATTCACTTTCGAGCCAGATGCGCCCGCCGTGGTGTTCGACGATCTCTTTGCAAATGGGCAGGCCCAGGCCGGTCCCTTTCGGTTTATCCGTAAGGGTGTCCCCCACCTGCTTGAATTGTTCGAAAACGGCCGCATGGTCCTTTTCCGCAATCCCAATCCCCGTATCGGATACACTGACCACGATCTCATCTCTGTCCCGGAAAACTTTGCAGGTTACTGTCCCCTGGGGAGTAAATTTCACGGCATTGGAGATCAGGTTGACCATGACCTGGATCAGCTTGTCCCGGTCTCCGGTGATTTCCGGCAGGTCGGTACTGATTTCTTTAATCAGCCGGATGGACTTTTGATCGAATAGAGAGGTCGTCGCTGCAATAGCCCTTTCCGCCACTTCCGGGAGGAATACGCTCTCCTGGTTCCACTCCATTTTTCCCGCTTCGATCTTGGCGAGATCCAGCACGTCGTTGATCAGACTGGTCAGGCGCTGGCCTTCCGATACCACGACATTGAGATTTTCGGATACTTGCTGGATGGCTTTTTCCGTCCTGGGCTCAGAGATGTCCGTGGCGGGAAAGATTCTTTCTTCCAGCCTTTTTTTAATGATCTTGGCAAAACCGAGCACGGAGGTGAGGGGGGTCCTTAATTCATGGCTTACGGTAGAAAGAAAAGCGCTTTTGGCCTCATTGGCTTTTTCGGCCAGTTTGCTGGCTGCTTCTGCTTCGGCCTGGGCTTCTTTTACCTCTTCAAACAAACTTGCATTGTTCAGGGCGACTCCTACCGAAGCGGCAATGGTAGTCAGCAAGCGGAGGTCATTTTCATTGAACCGGTTTTCCTGCTCGGTGCTTTGCACGCTCAGCACCCCGATAATACGTTCGCCTACGGGTATAGGCACTCCCAGGTAAGATGCGGAAGACACCCCCACGGGCTGGACCCCAAGTTGGGCGGTCGTTTCATCCACATCTTTATTGATCAGCAAAGGCTGGCCATCCCGGATAATTTTTGAAGTCAGCCCTTCGCCCAGTTTGCGGGAAGGCATGTCCTCCCCGTACTGGTAAGGGAAATCTATCATATTGGATTTGGGATCCCACAAGGCCAGGTAAACAATATTTGCTTTAAACAGGTCTCTCAACTGATCACCTACCATCTGCACCAGGTCATGGACATCCAGTTGGGAAGCCAGGGCCCGGCTGATATTATTGACCGTGGTCAATTCGGCGGCCCTTTGTTTGGATTCCGCCAGCAGGAGGGTCGTTTCATCAAAAAGGCGGGCATTTTCAAGGGCTACGCTCATGCTGTTGGTGATGGTGGTCAACAAGCGGAGGTCCGATTCACTAAAGGCGTTTTCGATCTCCACATTCTGAAGGCTGATCGAGCCTTTCACCACTTCCCCGACGATCATGGGTACAAAGACCGCGGATTTGGGCGGCTTTCCCATGGATACGCCGGAACCGCCAAATTTTTTAGCGGTTTCCAGGTAATTTTCGTTGATCAAAATGGGCTTGCGGTGCTCAATCATGTACCGGTTGGCCCAGATGAGCGGACGGGGTTCGCTGTAATGCCTTGCTCCTTTCTCAATGACATAGCGCCAATGTTCCATTCCTGCCGCGTGGTCGAAGGTCCGGATCAGCACCGTCTGGGTATTGAAAAGGTCGCACAGGCGTTTACCGACCAGTTCATAGATTGCGTTGATATCCATTTCCCGGACCAAACCGTCCTGCACGCTGTTGATGACGGCCAGTTCCGCCGTCCGTTGTTCGGTTTCTTTCAGCAGGTGGGTGGTCTCATCAAAGAGGCGGGCATTTTCCAGGGCCACGCTCATGCTGTTGGTGATGGTGGTCAGCAGCCGGAGGTCCGATTCGCTGAAAGCATGTTCGCGGTCCACATTCTGAAGACTGATCGAACCTTTTACGAGATCCCCCACCAGCATGGGTACAAAGACCGCCGACTTCGGAGGGCTTCCTTTGGTGACGCCGGTTCCCCCGTATTTTTTTGAGGTTTCCAGGTAATTTTCATTTATCAGGATGGGCTTCCGGTCATGGATGAGATGCTTGCTGGCCCAGATATAAGGTTGGGATTCCACTGTAAGGCGCAGGCCCTTTTCGATAGCATACTGGAAATGTTCGATGCCCTTATCGTGGTCGAAGGTCCGGATGACCAGGGTTTGGGTGTCCGGAAAAAGTTCACAAAGCCGGTCTCCCACCAGGTCATAGATGCCCTTCATGTCGAGTTCTTTGGCCAGGCCCTCCTGGACGCTGTTGATCACCGCCAGTTCTGCGGTACGCTGTTCCGTTTCTTTCAACAAACGGTTGGTTTCATCAAACAGCCTTGCATTCTCCAGTGCCACGCTCATGCTGTTGGTCAGGGTGGTCAGCAACCTCAGGTCCGATTCGCTGAAAGCATGCTCCCGGTCGACATTTTGCAGGCTGATGGAACCTTTCACCACCTCACCCACGATCATCGGTACAAAGACTGCGGATTTGGGCGCCTGACCTGCAGTGACCCCGGTACCTCCGTATTTATGGGCGGTCTCTACGTAATTTTCTTTGATATCAACGGGCTTTTTGGTTTGAATGAGCAATTTGTTGGCCCAGTTAAAAGGACGGGCTGCCACTTCAATATGTTGCCCCTTTTCAACGGCATACTGGAAATGTTCCAATCCGGTTTCATGGTCGAAAGTACGGATGACCAGAGTCTGCGTATCCGGGAACAACTGGCGGAGCCGGTCGCCCACCAGGTTATAAATACCGTGTATATCCAGTTCTCTGGCCAGACCATCCTGCACACTGTTTATGACGGCCAGTTCCGCCGTCCGTTGTTCGGTCTCTTTGAGCAATCGGGTGGTTTCATCAAACAGACGGGCATTTTCCAGCGCCACGCTCATGCTGTTGGTCAGGGTAGTCAAAAGTCTCAAATCGGATTCGTTAAAGGCATGTTCCCGGTCCACATTTTGGAGACTGATCGATCCTTTGACCACCTCCCCTAACATCATCGGCACAAAAACGGCGGACTTGGGCGCTTGTCCCGCGGTCACCCCGGTACCCCCGTATTTTTTTGCGGTTTCGACATAATGTTCCTGTATGTCAAGAGGTTTTTTTGTCTGGATCAGTTGGCGGCTGTTCCAGTTCAGGGGCCTGGGATCCACGATTTGCCGGACCCCCTTTTCCTTGGCATAATGCCAATGTTCAAGCCCCTTCTCATGATCAAAGGTCCGGATGACCAGGGTTTGAGAATCGGGAAATAAAGTACACAGGCGGTCGCCGACCAGATCATAAATTCCCTGGATATCCAGTTCCCTCGCCAGGCCATCCTGCACACTGTTGATCACCGCCAGTTCATCCACCCGCTGTTTCAGTTCGGCGGTGCGCTCATTCACCATGAGTTCCAGTTCCCGGTGTTTCTCCTGCAATTGCCTGGTTCTCCATCGGACAATGGCATATACCAGGGCCCCGGCCAGCAGGAGGTATGCCAAATAAGCCCACCAGGTGGAATACCAGGGCGGTAAAACGGTAAAGGGAAAGGTGGCTTCGCTGCTTTCCGTGTCATAAATGTTTTTCGCCTTTACCCTGAAGGTATAGTCACCGGCCGCAAGATTTCCGAATTCCCTGGAATTCTGCAGATCCCAGTCACTCCAGTGTTTATCCCGGCCTTCCAGGATGCTGGAAAACCGGGTTTCATTTTCCAGTTTAAAAAACGGGGCCGCATAATCAAACCGGATCGTGTTCCAACCTTTGTCAAATAAGGCCTTTCCGGAGGGCGGGCCGAAACCGGCATAATAGACCGAATCCTCATTCAAGGTGATCCCGCGAAGAATGCAGGAAAACGGATCCTGAACCGATTCATCCAGGTTCCCATCGTAGCGGATGATCCCCTCCCTGCCGCTCATCCAGGCAACTACTTCCCCCTTGCTTCCTGCCGAAAGGGCGATGTCCCAGATGGGATAGTTTCTCTTCAGTTCCTTAAACGGGGCATTGACGATTTTATGCTTTCCTCCGGCTGCGGGAATTGCGACAAAAACGCCCCGGCCAAAATTGGCCCAGATCCGTCCCCGTGGATCGGTTATGCCTAAAAGCGTGTAGTCGGCGTTATATACAAATTGTTTATTTAGGATCACTCCCGTATCGCGGATGAACCGCTTCAGGCCTTCATCAAATACAAAAACTGAATCCGCTTCGGCAGCAAAATACACGCTGCCTTCATACTCCAGGATGGTTATGTTTTTGCGGGGCAGGCCTTGCCTGGAGTCAAAGACCTCCACGGCATTTTCGTTGAGCAGCCATTTACCGCTGCTCCGGTCGGGCTTGACCAGTTTTACTTCCCCGATACCCTCACCACTCAGCCATAAATTACCATCAGGCGTTTCGCTGATCAGGCCGATGCCGAGATTTAAAATGGGTGCGAAGGACTCCACCGCATATCCTCCGGTCAAAGGCGAATATCTTACAATAGCCAGTCCGCTCCGCAAGGCACAGATTAACACTGTGGTATCGAGCTTCGATCTGAGTATGGACCTGAGGTGGAAATCATAATTAATACCGGGTATGACGGCAATGCCCTTGTTTCCTTCCAATTTAATCAAACCCCTCTCCGCGCCGCTGACCAGCAGATCTTTTCCATTTACTAAAAAATTTCCCGTCTGGCCGCTGGAACCCTCAACCTTTTCAAAACGATTGGTTACCGGATTTAACTTATAAATACCGTTGTTGGTGCCCGCATAGATTTGATCCTGATGGGTCCCCACACTGAAAACGGTTTTGGCGGGCAAACCCAGCGCTTCGTTGTAAAAAGTCAGGGAGGACCTAAGGTCAAATTTGGCGATTCCATTAAACAAGGGCATCCATAGGATACCCCGGCTGTCTTCAAATACCTGGTCCACCGAATTGTCCTGCAGCCCCACCGATTTGTCGATCCGCTGGATGAGTTTACCCTGTTTGTCAATGATCACCATACCGTCGTTGAAAGTATTCAGGGCGATCAGGCCATTGCTCAGGATACGGCCTCCATACAGGCTGGTATTTACAATAAAGGGATCCGCTTCCGTTTTGAAAGGGGTGAAGTCCTTACCATCGTAGATAAACATACCTTGCGTGCGGGACCCAATAAGCAGACGCTGGTCATCGTAAGGCAACATGACATAAATCCGTTCATTGGCAAATTTTTCACCGTTCGGCACCAAATGAAAACTGTCCTGTCGCAATTCAGTCAGGCCGCGGGTCCAGATCCTCACAAAATACCGGCCCTTGACTTCGGCCCCCACATGGAAGCCCTCCTTGCTTTCGAGAACCCGGAAAGCGCTCCCGTTCCAAACAAAAATCTTGTTATTGGTACGGAAATAGACTTCATCCCTGAATATCTGAGTTTCCCAGACTTCGGCAAATTGCCGGTGTGGTCCGGGCAATTTTTCTTTAAGCGATATAAATTCAAGCTGACCTTTCTTTCCCCGGGCCAGGTATCCCAGATCCCCATTGGTTCCCACGTAAATGGTTCCATCCTTCGATTTGACCAAACTCCTGGTCTCCGGCGCCCCCGGAGGCTTCACCAGGTCCCAATGTTGGCCGTCGTAGATCAGTATCCCAAGGGCATTTGCAAAATACATCACCCCCTGGTCATCTTCCTCAGCCCACCAATTGACGCCATCGGCATTATAATCCTGGTAGCGGTAATTGGTAATGAAAGGCAGCCCCTTCACGGAATGTTCCTGGGAAAAAACCCGGGAAAATATTCCGGTCCAACAAAAGGCAACCGGGAACAATAAAAACAAAAACCGAGTGGAGCAAGGTCTTTTTAGCTTCATATCATATTTGTTACCAAGACTTTACGGTCAAAATGCTGAGGAAGAATTTTTGAAGCGACCTCATTAAACAATGATATAAAATCCTTACTTAAATGTAGCAATATTTTCCAGAGAAACCGAACCGGGTATAAATTGCAGGATGGATCCCGGATTTATGGGAAATGCCGGCATGGAAATTCAGTCCAAGAGCGATGAAAAACCGATCAGATATTTCGTCGCATTGGTCTGCCCTTCGCCGCTTCAGGACAGAATTAACCGGCTAAAATCCCGGGTGAAGGAAGAATACCATTGCAGGGTGCCCATGAATTCCCCCCCTCACCTTACCCTGATCCCCCCCTTTTGGATTGAACCACGCAATGAACCGCTGGTCTTCCATGCCCTCGATGTTTTCCAATACCCTTCCGGCATTCCGCAGATCCGCCTCCAGAACTTCTCCCATTTTGACGGCCGGGTTCTCTATATCCGGGTGGTCGAAGACCCTTCCCTCCTGGAATTAAAAACAAAACTGGAATCACATTTTATTTCCATCCTGGGCGGGGCGGTGGTTCCCGATGTCCGGGTGTACCATCCCCACATTACCCTCGCCCAGGCCGGCCGGCGTAGGTCGGCCTTTCACCGGGCCCTTGAATACTTTGCCACCGGCGAATTCGAAGATCAATTCCATGCGGATAAAATTTCCCTTTTAAGACACGATGGGGTCGCCTGGCAGGTGATCGCGGAAAAAAAAATCGAATGAGTTTATTGAGGATACCTGTCAAAACCGTATTGCCGGTATATGTTTTCAAATTGCGGGTGTTTTCTGAAAGGATCGAAAACCCGGTCAATTTTTAAAGTCCTCAGGGGTGTTTCCAGTCGCTCGAGCGACCGGTTTAACCAATAAAAACAGGAATCCGGTACATTTCTGGAAGCGTAAACTGTGGCTAAGGAAAAACCGGCGTCTTCGGCCCCCTCCGCCGCTAAGGTTTTTAACTGCGCCAGGATGGCTTCACTTTCCCTGAACCGACGGGTTTTGAACTGTGCTATACAAAGTTTGGCCAGAAATTCGGGGGTCAGGCTTTTTTTATGAATGAGGATGGAATCACAGAGGAGGATGACCCTTGTATAATCCCCGGAAAGATCGGCATTATTCACTTCAAAAAAAGCCAGGTTCTGCCGGTCCGGGAAAAGTCCATTTCCTTCTCTTATCAATTGGGCGGCCTTGTCCAGGCGACCGGTTGCCTGGTTTACCCGGATTAAAATGAAATAACTGTTGTAATCCACCGGATCCAGCTCCATGGCCTTTGAAGCGAGGGCGGAAGCTTTATCAAAATCAGCCATCCAGAGTAAAAAGTATCCGTAGCGGTTCAAAATCAAGGCATCATTGGGGTTGAGTTGAAGGGATTTTTCAAAGAACTCCCTGGCTGCCGGAAAGTCCCGTTCGATGGACCATGCCAACAGGGCCAGGGCGGAATATCCTTCGGCAAGCCCGGGAAAAAGGGCAATGGACTTATAAGCATAATTTTGGGCATCGGCCAGGGCAGCCTTGTTTTGAAAGTCCCGCTGTTTATTGATGATCCAGGCCTTGGCCAGCGCGATGTACGCGTAAGATGCGGCATAGTTTGAATCCAACTGCAATGCCTCCTGGTTGTACGCGATGCTTTGTTCGTATTGCTGGGCATTATAAGCATGGAGGCCTTTCAGGTAAAGGGTATAGGCCTCCGGGCTGGTGACCTGGTTCGCAGGAAGGTTATTCCCTGGAAGATTTAAAGTCAACTTTAAGCGCCCGGCAATATGGGCGGCTATTTCATCCTGGATTTTAAAAATATCGGTCATCTCCCGGTCAAAACGCTGGGACCACAAATGGCTATGATCGCTGGTCCGGATCAACTGGGCCGTAATCCGGATCCGGTCCCCGGATTTCTGAACGCTGCCCTCCAGGATGGTCCCCGCATTCAATCTTTTTCCGATTTCCCTCAGGTCCATTTGTTCCCCTTTGAATTGAAATGACGAGGTCCTTCCAATCACCCTCAGATTATTAATTCCTGAGAGGACCGTGATGATTTCTTCCGCGAGCCCGTCACCCAGGTAGGCCTGGTCCTGGTCCGGGCTCATGTCCGTGAAGGGAAGGACCGCAATGGAAGGATCAACGGCTGCCCCTGGATCCGAGGAATGGGCTGACTGATCGCGTGTATTTTTTAAATTGAAATAAATCAAAGCAAACCCTGCGGCAAGGGCCGGCAACAGGTAGATCAAAACCTTTCTTCCCGACCACGGGTATTTTTTTTGTTTACTGCCCTGAGGGGAATTCCTGACCACCGGGCTTTTTATGGGATCCCCCTCCAACAAAATCCGGTAGACTTTGACGGGTTCCCGTACATTTTTAAGTTCCACGGTTTTTACAAACTCCGACCGGATGTCCCTTTTATTGACCAAATTTTGGTGCACGGATTCGGAAACCCAGATGCCTCCGACCGGCGCCATGGCCTGGATCCGGGCGGCTAGGTTGACGCCATCACCGAATACATCCTCGTTTTCAAACACCACATCGGCCAGGTGAATGCCGATGCGCAGTTGATATAGACCGGCTGCCCGGCAGGCTTCCTGGATTTTAATGGCGGCGAGGGTCGCGTTCCTGGCAGATTCGAAACTGGCCATGATCCCGTCCCCGAGCTCTTTAATCCAACGGCCCTGGTACTCCCCGATAATTTCTTGATGGATTTCCCTGTTTTTTTTCAAAAATTCAAAGGCCTTCCTTTCATCCTGCCCCATCAAAGCGGTGTAACCGACGATATCGGTAAACATGATGGCCGCCAGGCGGTGGGTTTGTGACATGGCTTCAGAAACGGCAAATAAATTAAGCCGTTTTCTCCATCCTGCAAAATAAGCCCCGCCCCGGGGGGGCAGAATTTAAAAGCTTTTTAATCAAGACTGCAAAATAACAGGGGTTTCTTCATCATCATTCCCAGGTGCTTGACTCCCCTGGTTCCGAGATCCTGGCAGAGACAGCAGATCTTATGTTTCCAAAACGAAACCTCGGAAGCGTCCTGACAGCAGACAGGGAAATTATGAAAACGGTGGAATTTTGTGAAAATGGAGCCGAGGATCCTTTGGACTTATTCTCAGGTCTTGGGCACTGAATATCCCGGAATTTCTCTTCTCTCGCTCCTCTCAAAATCGCAGCACCAACCTTTCTATTATCTCCCCCCTTTGAAATAAACCCATCCCTGCTCTTGTTTTAAGGCAAGTTCAATGACGGCAGATGGCACTACCACCGCTTCTTTGAGGAGATCTGTTTTGGTGACCATTCTCGAATTCATCGAATGGTTACAAGCTGCGAATACGACTCCCTTTTTTGTCAGTTCCGCAACTGCGTCTTTCGCTTTTGAATAGGCCGTGATCAGCAAGTCGATCCCTCCGCTGAGGCAGACCACTTCAACCTCCGCGCCGGGCAGATCGTCCTTGATGTGCGCAGCCTGGAGGGTTACGCGCTGCTGGGAGATGGAGTCCGCCTCGTTGAACTGGATCACAATTTTATGTTTATTGTTTTCCATCGACTGGAAGGTCTGCTGTGCGTTCATCCGCGCCGAAAAAATGAGCAGGCAGAACATAAATTTTAAACAAGAGATTTTCATCGTATTCGAAGTTTGATTTTGCATGACAAAAATTCAAAGTGATGGCTGTACGCTCACATCGCCAGGACCGCTTATAGGCTTCATTCATATGCGCCTACTCTACCCACCCAATCTGCATGAAAAACGGCCCTTCTAATTTCCATATAATTTATAAATATTTTTTTGATATTATTCACTCCGGGCGCCAGCCTATTCTTCAGGACTACCATCCGGTACGCATTACCCGCCAACCCTATTCCTTTTCTTATCCTGCACGATAATAAAAAGCTAAAGAATATGCTTAAATTGGATGATCTGTATTTTTTAAACCCAATAAACCATGGATGAACTTAAAATGATCAACAACGGCAGCGGGGCCAGCGTCTCCGGCGCCGATTTGGAAACGTTCAAATCAAATTTCCGGGGCAGACTGGTTATTCCAGGCGATGCCGACTACGATGAAGTCCGGACCCTCTGGAACGGCATGCATGATAAAAAACCGGGCATCATCGCACGCTGTACCGGCGTGGCTGATGTGATGGCTTCGGTAAATTTTGCCAGAGATCATCAGATCCTGCTGGCTGTAAGGGGTGGCGGACATAATGTCGGCGGCAGCGCTTCCTGTGACGGAGGCATCATGATTGACCTCTCCCTCATGAAAGGGGTATGGGTGGATCCCAATACCCGTACAGCCAGGGCTCAGGGTGGAGCGACCTGGGGTGATGTTGACCGGGAGACCCAGGTTTTTGGTTTAGCCACTCCCGGAGGGGTAGTTTCCACTACGGGGATTGCAGGCCTTACCCTGGGAGGGGGATTGGGATGGCTGCGCCGTAAACACGGTCTGACCATTGACAATCTGATTTCTGTTGACATCGTCACCGCAGACGGCCAATTTCATACCGCCAACAGCATGCACAATGCCGACTTATTCTGGGCAGTGCGGGGAGGCGGTGGAAATTTTGGCATCGTCACTTCTTTTGAATACCAGTTACATCCGGTAGGGCCCATGGTGACCTTATGCGCCCCCTGGTATCCGGCCGAGGAGGCAGATGCCATTTTACCGGTCTGGAATGAATTCATGAAAACAGCCCCGGAGGAATTGTCGTCCACTGCAATGTTCTGGACCGTGCCGGCTGCCCCCGGTTTTCCGGCGGAAGCGCATGGAAAGCGGGCATTGATTATTGCAGCCGTCCATAGTGGCTCCCTGGAAGATGGCGCCAGGATTATTCAACCTCTGAGGGAATTAGGGAAACCCATGCTGGACCTCAGCGGCCCAATCCCATGGACGGCACTTCAATCTGCTTTTGATGGTTTTTTTCCAAAAAAGCAACAATTGTATTATTTCAAATCCCGCAATCTTAGACAGCTCGATCAACAAACCATTCAGGCCATTATTCCCCAGGCCTGCAAGCCCCCGGCTCCGATGATCCTGATAGCCATCTGGAATTACGGTGGCGCTATGGCGCGTGTGGGAGAACAGGAAACGGCCTTCACCGGACGTCAGGTTCCGATCTTGTTCGGCGTGGATGCGGTCTGGGCTGATCCCGGACAAACTGAGGAAGTATTGGCCTATTCACGCAACTTTTTATCATCGTTGGAGCCTTACTCAACCGGTGGAATGTATGTAAACTTTTCCGGCCTTGGAGAAGAAGGGGAAACTTTAGTCAAGTCGGCTTATGGAAATAACTATGAAAGACTGGTCTCTGTTAAGAATAAATACGATCCGCATAATTTATTCAGGTTAAATCAGAATATTAAGCCAACGGTGTAGGGTGCATATGGGCCTATGGAAAACCGATTCTTTTAAGCAGGTCGGAAAATCGGGGGTCTTCCTTAAGGGATGCCGGAACAAACGCATTGTATTTTATTTGAATTAAGGCAGGATCGCGATCCGCAAACGCCTGTTCCAAATATTCAAATGCCAGATCCAACCGGTTCAAATGCGCCGCGGAAACCCCGGTATAAAAAGGTACCACGTATCCATGCTTCTTGCTGAGCAATAACTCCTCAAATACGGCCTGCGCCTGGATCAGATTGCCATTCCTGCAATGCGCCCAAATTAAACCACAAAGGGCATGCTGGTGACGCTGGGATATGGACAATAAATGCTCAAAAACCGCTATGGCTTCTTCCGTCCGGTTAAGTTCAATAAGGCATAAACCCACCAGGCGGTGAGAAAGGAATGAGTTGCCGTCCAATTCCACTCCCATTCGTGCCATAGCCAGTCCTTCTTCGAATTTTCCACATCCATATAAAGTCCAGGCAAAATCAGCGTGATCAACAGCACTTAGCGGATCCGCCTTTATTCCGGCCCGGGATAAATTTTCCGCTTCTTCAAACTGGCCCTTGATCCAACACAAATAGCCCATACCATATATGGAAAAGGCCTGGGCGAATTTGGGGTTGAGTTGCATAGCCTTTAGGTAGGCCTTTTGACTTTTATCCCAATCCCACACAAAAGCGGCGTAATAATTGGCCAGGGCAAAAAAGCCTTCAGCAAGCTCCCCATCCAGCTTTATGGCTTTTTCGGCAGATTCTTCCATTTTCCGGAGTACCGCCGTACCCGGTGCGTATCCATAGAAAGCCACCAAATAATTGGTCCACGAGTACCCTGAATGGGCTAATGCATAATTAGGGTCGGCCGCAATGGCTTGTTCAAAATATTTTACGGCAACCGGAATGGCGCTGCCCCTTCGATTCATATAGAATCTGCCTTTTAAAACCAATTCATAAGCTTCCGTGTTCTGGGTAGCGTTATTAACCAGGTTTTCTCTTTCTTTATCCAGCAAGGTAATCCTGAGCTGTTCTGTTATAGCCAGTGCGATTTCATCCTGAATGGCGAAAATGTCCTGAATGTCCCGATCAAATTTTTCGGACCAGAGATGAAATCCATCCTGTACACTGATGAGCTGGGCGGTTATGCGGACCCGGTTGCCCTGTTTGCGAATACTGCCTTCCAGGACATGGGCCACTCCCAATCTGCGGCCTATCTCCTTCAGGTCAACCTGCTTTCCCTTGAATTGGGCGGAGGAGGTTCTTCCGGCAATTTTCAGGCTTTTTATATGCACCAGGGAATTGATGAGTTCTTCCGCAATTCCATCGCCGAAATACTCCTGTTCCGGATCATTGCTCATATTGACAAAGGGCAATACGGCTATACTTTTTTCAATCGTTTGGGTCCGGTCCTTCGCCCCGGATGGGTCACTTTTACTTTCTGCCCCATTCAATACCACTTCATAGATATTCAAGGGTTCTTTTACATTCTTCAAAATTTCCGTTTTAACGAACCGCGTGGTGATGTGATACTGGCTTGTTAAATTGAATCGGACCGCCTCCGAAATATAGACACCACCCGGAACAGCAATAGCCTGAATCCTGGAGGCAATATTGACCGCGTCGCCGAATACATCCCCCGACTCAAACACTACATCGCCCTGGTGGATCCCAATCCTCAGTTCGAATTCCCCGGCTGCAGCACATTTATTCTGAATGACTATCGAAGCTTGCACTGCATCCGCCCCATTGGTAAAACTGGCTAATACCCCATCTCCCAGTTCCTTTATCCAGCGGCCACGGTATTCCTCGATGACCGGTTTCTGCAAATCCCTGCTTTTTTGTAATAATGAGAATGCTTTTTTCTCATCCCTGCCCATCAAGGCGGTATATCCGACCATATCGGTAAACATGATGGCGGCAAGTTGACGGGTTTGGGACACGTGTTATCTTTGGAGGTAAAGATAGCGTTAAGAAACCTGTTTCAGAAAGTCAAGCCCGTCAATCAAATACAGACGGCAGATAACCGCCGGCTTAATTCATCACCATACACTTCTCCTGCAATCTGATCTGCTCCGACGTCAGGACTACGGAATAGACCGCCGCCGGGAGTTGATCTGACTGAAATTCGATTTTATATCTTCCGGCCTCCAGCTTCCCCCGGAGCAAGGTGAACATCCGGTTGCCTTTAAAATCGTACAGGGCCAGGTGGACATTCCCGTCCCCGGCAAGCTGGAATTCGACACTGGCTTGGGAGACCACCGGGTTGGGATAGATTTTGAGGGCATTGATTTTTTCCGCATGGGTATGCCGTTGCAATTCATAGATGCCGCCATTTTCCCCGGTGGGAATCCTTCCGGGGATGGCTGTTGGGTTTTTGGCGAATTTGAAACGGCTTGAAGAGAAACGGGGCAGATACCAGAATCCAACGGCTGCTTCCGATTGAATGGTCCGGCTGATCCCGGCCAGGCTTTGCCCGACCGTTACCTGGGTTTTATAGGTATTGCCGGCAACGGGCTGGCCTCCATTGCTGATGGCCGTTTTGGATAACAGGATTTGAGCCGGGGCCTTCGCCCCTACCCATATGCAGCAGGCCAGCAATAGGAGTAAATGGATTTTTTGGGTCATGGAACTATTGGCTTTTTTGTGCTTTTTCGATATCCTTTATTATACTGGCCCCATGGAGAATGGGATTCGCATCCATCTTATCCGGGTACCCGGATTCCAGTTTTGCCGGATATTCAACGCCTGGATTAAACGGCTTGGGATCATCCGTCTTATTCCTTACCACTTTAAAATCTTCGTGTCCGTTGCGCACGCATTTGACTTCCCAGTCAAATTCATAGGTTCCCGATCCTTCCATCAGTTCCTCCACCTCAAAGCCGGTGGATTTTTTACTGACCACGGCCAGGCCTTTGGATTTTCCACTGAGCGGGGTGAGGATGACGGTCATGGTACCCGTGTTGGCTACTTTTTGATAATGATCGCTGAATTCAATGGAAGCCTTGCCATTGACCAGTTTTCCGGTGCCCCGGATATAGGCGGCCAGTTCCGGGCCTTCGAGGCTGCCGTACCAGATTTGTTTATCGGGTTTCCCGGGATAATCCATTTTGAAGTTTTTAATATCGGCAAACAAGACGCCCTGGTTCGAGTTATCGGTGTACATGCCGGCTTTCACCGGGCTCCCGACGATATTGGAATTACAAACTCCGATATACCCCAGGTTTGAGCCATTGGTCGTGGACATGAAGGAATGCTCAATTCCGTTCGGACCTTTCGCGAGGAGGATTCCGCTTTTGATCTCGGCCCTGGGATGTTGGAATCGGTCCACCAAAATCAAATTCACCCCGCTTCCGGTGCTGTAGTTTGACAAATAAGAACCGTCCGCATCGGTTACGGTCATATTGCCCCCGCCGCTCATACTTACTCTTTGCATGCCGCTGACGTCGTACACATTTACGGAACCACCCAGGTTGCCGCTGAACATGGAAGCCCTTTCGCTGCCAGCGCTGTTGCTTGCCCTGACGTATCCATGACCACTGGAGGTGGCCAACAAGCCGGCGATCACGGCGCCCGAAGAATTATAAGTGGCCACCGTCCCGTGATTATCGGTAGTGACCGAAGCTTCCACGACATCCCTTCCGGAGGCATTGCTTACGCTGACAATACCTGAACCCCCGTTATTGATGGTTAATCTGGCTTTGTCTGCGCCTGCCGCGTTGGCTACGCCAATATAACCCCCATTGTTGTTATTGAAACTCAGGTAAGACACCGCAGCCCCGTTCGGATTGTCAGTGACCACCACTCCACCTCCATTTGACGAAGTCATCCGGGCGACATCTTTTCCGCCCGAAGTGTTGGCATGCAGATAACCTCCCCCGCTGGAATTATTGGTGGTGATCCCACTCAGGAAAGTGCCTGCCGAATTGTTGACAAATAAATAACCGCCCCCGCTTACCGTGTTATTGGTCATGCCGGCCAATACCTTTCCGGCATTGTTAAATATATTTACGAGGCCGGTGCCCTGAACGGTGCCGGTGAGGGTGGCTAATTCATTTCCTCCCGGTCCATTGACCGATGCCTTTCCCTGGCCGGCGGTATTCACATTTATCGTTGCAGCCACTTTTCCCTGGTCATTGAAAGTCGTGAGATTACCCCCTCCCTGGTCGTTGGTGGTCAACCAAACCGCATCCCCCCCTTTATGATCCTTTGTGCCAAAAAATCCTCCGCCCAATGTCGTACGCGTGAGTATGGACATTAAGCCACCGGTGGCGTTATTCACCACGATGGCTCCATGAGACTGATCCTGGGTCAGCCTGATCATATCAAATCCCTTATCGTTCCTCAGGGCCATGCCTCCGCCTTTACCTTGGTTGGCCGTGATGCGGACCACTTCCAGTTTATCAATATTGTCCAGTCCTAAATAGCCCGTGCCCTCCAGGGTAGTCATCCGGCCGACTTTGTCGCCGGCGGCTGTTCCCACTTCGATCAATCCTCCTCCGCTGCTTCCATTGCTCAATCTCGCAGTGTTTCCGCCATTAGCATTATAGATATTGAATTCACCTCCGAGGTTGGCCGCGGTGATCATTTCAGCACCTATTTTTTCGGCATTGTTCCGTACATGAATATCCCCTCCCCGGCTATTGTGGGTCATGAACGCTCCGCCTTTGCGCTCCTTGCTGGTTACCCAGGCAAGGCCGGCAGTGCCATTATATGCGAGGGTGCCTACGGCATTTTCGTTGTCATCCATCACATATACCGCGCCTCCATTACCAAACTGAGCCAGATGGGTCTGTCTTTTACCGCTTGGTCCATAGGTCGACACAAAACCTGAGCCTCCCGGGAAAGAACCCAGATCCGCTGCCAGGGAGGCCATACCGTTGAAAAACTTAGCAAAGCCGGAGCCTGAATTATCCCCTCCGATTTCGACCCTGTTTTTAGTGAGATCCTGTTTGCTGACGATTTGCCAGAGGCCTTCACCGTTTTCTCCGACCCCAATGACATTCACAAGTTTGGTCTGATTATTAAATAAAGAAAGTTTTCCGCCATTCAGGCCGTTCAGCAATACCCCGCGGTGATTGGTACCTGACTTGCCATCCGTGACCGTGACGCTGCCTCCGTCCCTTAAAGCCTCAAACACGGCGCCCAGGTTGCCCATATTGTTTTTGAGGGAGAGGGTTCCGTCCGCGAAAGCATTGTGGCCCATAAAAAAAGTATTCAGGCCGTTGTAATTGTAAATATTCAAAAAACCGTTACCCAGGGTATCGCCGCCCATGTGAAGACGGTTCTTATTTACATCCGATTTATCCTGGATGCTGTAAAATCCCTCCCCGCTTTTACCAAAGGTCCCCATGTAGTGGACGGGCTGGTTGGCTTCATTTCTTAATGAGAGGCTTCCACCATACCGGGAGCCGGAAAGGGATGCCTTGACTTTTCCGGATATGTCATTAAGCCCAAGGTCGCCGTCACCCCCGGCCGCGGATAAATAGACCGCGGTTTTGGCTTCACGATTGAATAAATAAAGGTGACCTTCATCGTCTTCATTCCCCCCCATTTCGGCCACATTCTCAGGGTTATTAAAAATGCTTTTGATTTCAAAGAGTCCTGCCCGGTATGCATTAATCCCCAGTTGGTGCACCAATTGAGAATCCCTGTTAAATATTTTGAATAATCCATCGCCTTCCGTTTCGGTGAGTTGGGCGGAAACGGAACCGGATCTATTGAATACATTGATCAGGCCTCCGGCATTGTCATTTGCGGCCAGGAGGAGGGTCCTGTTCTTTTCCACCGAACCCAGGGTGATCTGCCCGTCGCTGAATTCATTGGATTGCATATCGGCCACCGGATTTCCCAGCCGGTTATTGACCCGGATCAGGCCGTTTCTGTCTTCCAGGGTCCCGATCTGGATCATTTCCGTCTCATCCGTGTTATTGATGCCCAGGAAACCTCCCGTCACCTCAGTCAGGCGGACAGCTCTTTTTCCATCCTGGCTGAATAATTGGATGAGACCTCCCGCATTGTCGTTGGCGCCCGCGATCACGGTTGGATTCTTCAATACCGAATTCAGGGTCAGCTGCCCGTCGCTGAATTCGTTGGCAAACAATTCGGCCGAGGAATTCCCGAGACGGTTATTGACATTAATTCTGGCATTTAAATCATCGGTGGTAATGCCCATGGTGATCACCTCCGTCCCGTCGTTATTCAGGATGTCGATGAAGCCGCCGTTTCCATTCTCGAGGATAGCGGCCATGGTTTGGCCCTCCCGGTTAAAAACATTGATGATCCCGCCGGCATTGTCGGTGGCTCCCAAGCTCAAGGTGGGATTGTTCAGGACGGATCGGAGGGTCAGTTCACCATCGCTGAATTCATTAACCTTCAGCTCCGAAACCACATTTCCCAAGCGGTTTTTCAGAATAATAAAAGGCTGATTATCCATAAAATTGGAAAGGCGGATCGTCTCATTTCCCTCCTCATTAAAGACTCCCAGCATGCCCCCGCCATTGTCGGTATTGGATTGCATGCCGATCATAAGCCGGTCCCGGCCGGAACGGATGAATAATCCTCCGTCGCCGGAATTATTGGAACTGGAACTCACGGCTTCATTCCCTGAACGGTTGTAGATGACCAACCTTCCACCCAATGATTCCGAAGTGGTCAGCCGGAGCACGGGAGTTTCTTCTTCATTATAGAGACGTAGAATTCCTGCACCTTCGGCGATGGATTCCAATTCAAGGGCAGTGCGGTTATTGACCGAATTCAACTTCAACCGGCCATCTCCCCTCGCATTCACCCCCAGTTGCGAGGCCAGGATCCCGGCCTTGTTGAAGACATGGACCAGTCCACCGGCATTGTCATTGGAGCCCAGGCGAACCGTGGTATTGGTGAGTACGGATTTTAGGTTGAGTTCCCCGTCGCTGAATTCATTGGCCTTGATATCAACCACCTGCCTCCCCAGCCGGCTGTTCAGGCTGAGTAATGGTTGTCCATCCGGAAAATGAGTGACTCCGAAAGTTTGTGTGCCCTGGCCATTGGACAAACTCAAAGTCCCTCCCAGATTCGAAGCGCTGGTTGAAAACCCGGCAACCGCCAGTGAATTTTGATTTAGGAGGTGCAGGGATCCGGCCGGTCCCAATAATATATTCGGTTTCAATCCAATGGTGGTATTCGGCCCAAACGGATTCTGAATGCTGATGCCCGTTCCCTCTGACAATTGGTTTATCGTCCCAGTGCCGCCTCCGGAACCAGCCGCCGAGATGGTAATGGTTTTGGTCGCGTCATTGGGCACTATGGATATGTTATTGCCAGCTACCAGGTTGATGTTGCCTCCGTCATTGCTCACTCCGCTCAGGCTGGATAAAACATTAGGGACAATTTTATCAGCGGTGATGGTATTGTTCTGAATTTCATTATTGGTTATGGCGTTGGGGTTAACGGAAATGGTCGTCGTCGGCCCATCCGGACCGGTCACCGAAATGGCATTTCCACCATTGATGCGGGATATGCCGGCGGTACCGGTCCCCGGATTTACGGCCGAGATGGTGATGGTATTGTCCTGGTCATTGCTGAGAATGGTGATGTTTGCACCCGCCACGATATTGATATTCCCCCCATCATTCGTAACACCGTTCAGACTGGAAATCAAAGGGGATGATATTTTATCAATGGTCACGGCGTTGGGTTGAATTTTTTCAGACGAGATGGCATTGTTTTCCACATTTTTAGCCATCAGGCTGTAAGGGGTGGAGGTCAATTCTATCCGGGGGGTCATTTCGGGCTCCTGCCCGGTGCGTATCCCAAGAAAATAAGTTTTGTCAAAAGGCAGAGTCAGGGGATTGATTTTCCCCAATATCGTGCTGAACACCCCAGCCTGAACCTGAACATTTTCCTGCTTTTCTTCCCACAGGAAACCGGATTCCTGGGCAGAAGCATAGATCCGGAAGGTCAACAAATATTGTCCGTCCAGTACCGGTTGACCGGAGGCCTGGGACAAAACCCCCTGAATATTGATCGTCCGGGGAGACTGTGCCCGGAGCCAGAAAGGGTACAAATACAATAGGGCAAGCAGCGGGAACATGAAAGTTTTCATAAATACAGGATAATTTCATCCAAGGTAAGCGGGCGGAATGGGTCTATCCATCCCCTCAGGAGGGTATTTTGTGTCCCGGATTATGATTTAATCATCCCCCTGCCTGATTTTCATCACCGGATCCCGGCATCCTGAAAATTAATTTTAGGATTTACCTTGCTGTATGGTATTCCCTTCTTTGAATTCCGTTCGCTTCCGCCTGGAAAGACTGGAGCGCATGATGGACCGGATCGCAATTCAAAAATCAGCCCTGGTTCAAACGGTTCACCCGGCACAGCGGATGGGAGCGACCAACCTCCTTCAATACCTGTCCCTCCGCAATGTGGATATCCGGGATCTCCAGGATGATCTGCATATTCTGGGGCTTTCTTCACTGGCCAGTTCTGAAAGCCATATTCAAAGACAATTGCAGGCCATACTGCAAAGGCTTGGGAAAGAGTACAAACGGGGTTCTCTCAATCCCTGCGATTACCGGCTGAGCCGGAAGGAGATTTTCAGGCAGAGCAAGCTGTTATTCGGCATAAAAAGGGATGAAAACATCCCTCATATCATGGTGACCTTTGATTCCAGCTTCGCGGACGATTACTTTTTCATCAAACAATTGCTTTTGGATGGTATGAACGTTGCCCGGATCAACTGCGCCCATGACGACGAAACCTATTGGTCAAAGATGATCCGGAATTTGCGAAAAGCCTGCCGGAACACCGGAAAACCCTGCAAAATCTATATGGATTTGCCCGGACCTAAGATCAGGACCCAATTGTTGAAAAAAGGCAGTGCGGACGGCAAAGTCACGGTAAAGGAAGGCCAGTTGGTCTGGCTGGCCGACGACAGCCGTGGATTTAATAAAAACGATATTGTGATTGGCACGGGGGAGCCAGGGATCATACCAGGCCTGAAAACAGGGGACCATGTACACATCGACGACGGCCTGATCCGCGGTAAAATCGTAAAAAAAAGCAAGGCTTATGCCCAGGTCCGGATCAGCCGGATATCCTCTTCAAAAAAAAGGATTAAAGCGGAAAAGGGGCTTAATTTTCCGGATTCGAGCCTCCGCCTGCCCCCGCTTACCGAATATGACAAGTCCTGCCTCCCCTTCATCAGCAAACATGCCGACCTGGTCGGATATTCCTTTGTCCGTCATCCCAAAGACCTGGCCTTACTCCAGGATCTGTTGAAAACGTATAAAAAACAGACCCCGGGCATAGTGCTCAAGATTGAAACCCCGGAGGCGGTAAAAAACCTGCCGGCCCTCCTTTTTCAGGGGATGAGGGAAAAATCCTTCGGGGTGATGATCGCCCGCGGGGACCTGGCAGTCGAGATCGGCTTCGAGCGAATGAGCGAAATCCAGGAGGAAATCCTTTGGATTTGCGAAGCCGGACATGTCCCGGTGGTCTGGGCCACCCAGGTCCTGGAAAACCTAAATAAAACGGGCCTGGCCACCCGGTCCGAGATCACGGACGCGGCCCGGGCCGCCATGGCGGAATGTGTGATGATCAATAAAGGCAACCATACCCTGGAGGTGATCAAAACACTGCAGGACATTTTCACGCGCATCGGAGGGCACCACATCAAAAAAAGGTACACCTTCCGTCCCCTGAGCATCGCTACCCATTTTATCCGGAACCGGTAAGCAGGATGGTGATGCATGAGCACTTATCGCAACCCAGAGGCCGGCCATTTTAAAAAGTGGTGCGCGGTTACAGGCGAAGGCTCAAATTCCGGGATTTTACAACCCGTTCACGGCTTTAAAATATGCAATAACCATTCACTTTTTTCCCGCTGTTTACATTATAAGCTAAAGGCCGATATTGGATTTGACTTTTAATGCCTGGATCTCCACCTTCAGAGATAAAGTTCAGATCATATGCCTGTTAAAAATATATATCGGTTGTCCCAGCGTATGATTACCTTTAACCTAATTCCCCTTACACGCTTCTATACCCAACCTGCACTAAACCATGCGTACCTCAAAACCATTTAATTTAACCGTATTTCTTATCCTTATTAAGCTATCCTTTCCGGCGCTGCAAGGCCAAACGCTCCAGATTTCCGATTTCGCCTTATACGGTAAAAATAAAGTCCTCATCTCCTCCTCCAATTCCATCTCTGGAAACGGTTCGATTGGCAGTCTTTCACTCATCCAGTCGACCGGCAATATCGTGCTTGGAGGCGGTGTTCACAGTGGAGGCACGATTGCCCTTTCCAATGGCAATACCGTTTATGGAGAAATCACTGCGGCAAATTTGGCAAATTTGGTTACCCCCGTGCTTACTGCAGGGTCAAGCACCTCCTTTAAGGGGAACCTCCGGGTCAACGGAAACATGGTTATCGCCGGAGGAATGGTCGATGGAAACATTACCCAACCTACCGGAGCAAGCTATTCCGGTCCTGCCCCGGCAGGTGGCAGATCTCTTCTGCCATCGCCCATACCGCTTCCCTCCCTTCCCACACTCCCGGTTATTCCTGTATTCGTACCGGGCAATACGGATATTACCAACAATGCGGTTCTGAGCCCTGAGAACGGAATGGGTAAATGGAGAAACCTTTCTCTTTCCGGTAATAGAACCATCACCTTTGATGGTCCCGGGATTTATGTTTTCAGTTCCATAAACCTGTCAAAAAACAATACTTTCAAATTTGATTTCAAGGGACTTCCCGGTACATTTCAAATTCTGGTGGCCGGAGAAATGAACCTGGAAAAAATTGCCGTCGAATATGCCGGTGTCCCAAACAACGATGCTTCAGCCGCCGCCTCCCGGATATCCTCTTTTACCAATGGAACCGGCACGGCATTCAGCATAGCCAATGGGAACGGCGGATCTAAAACCCGCTGGCTGGGTACGGTATATGCCGCCCGCGGAAACATCCTGATTGGATCGGGAACAGGCAGTACCGAAGTGATGGGTGCCCTTTGGAGCGGAGCTGAAGTGGTGCTCAACAGCGGAGCCAACTTCAGTTTTGTCAAGCCTGCGGACTGCATCCCACCAGGCGCCAATGCCGGTCCGGACCAGGTCTTGAGTTGTACGGTTTCCTCCGTTTCCCTTCAAGGGGCTTCCTCCTCTCCCTTTGCCCAATTTCATTGGCAGGCAGAGTCCGGAGGCCTTATCGCATCCGGCGCCAGTACGCCAACTCCGGTTATTACCAAATCCGGTAAATTTATCTTAACCGTAACAGATCCCTTCACCGGTTGTGCCTCCAAGGATACGGCAACAGTGGTCTATGACCCCTGTATCGATCCCGGTTATGAGTCCGGGACCACGAAGGTTAATGACCTGATCGGTTCTGAGCTGACCGCCCTTTTCGAGCAGGGTGATTTTAACCCGGAGCACCAATTGTTTTTACTGGACAGCAATCAGGAAAAGGTGTTTATTGAAATCATTCCCCTGGCCGGCCAATACAGCCAGGTGTTAAGCCTTTTGCAGACTGCTGAATATGGTCTGGATCAGGTCATCCCCAATCCTCCCGGGATTCTGGTGATTACCGGGCGGTTTCCCATCATGAACCTGAATAAGCTCAACGACCTGCCTCACCTGATCCAGTACGTGCGGCCATTGGTGTCTCCGGTTGCCGGAAACGGGATTGCCAATACGGCCGGAGATAAAGCCATGGGTGCAGATTTCGCCCGGAATGGATTTGGTCTTGATGGTTCGGGCGTAAAAGTATGCGTACTCTCGGACAGCTATAATACTTTAGACAACCGTGCTGCCCTGGATGTGCAAAATGGCGATCTTCCGGGACCGGCTAATCCTGAAGGCAATCTCAATCCGGTCCAGGTCCTGCTGGATTATCCATTCGGCCGTAAACTGGATGAGGGCCGGGCCATGCTTCAGATCATCCACGACCTGGCCCCTAAGGCCTCCCTGGCTTTCAGGACCGGATTCCTAAGCGCTGGGGATTTTGCCAACGGGGTAATCCAGTTAAAAAATTCGGGTTGTACCATCATTACGGACGACCTCACCTATGTCACGGAACCTTTCTTCACCAAAGGGGCGGTAGCCCAGGCGGTGGATAACGTAAATAGCCAGGGAGTTTCCTATTTTACCTCCGCGGGGAATTTCGGCCGTAAATCGTATCAAGCCATATTCACCCCTGGCCCGATTCCCGAAGGAAATAACCTCAGCGGAAACGCCCATGATTTCGGGGGAGGGCAGGTTTTGCAGAAAATAAAATTGAATAAAGCGGGTGCCTATACCTTCGTTTTGCAATGGCAGGATGAGGTTTATTCATTGGGTCAGTCCGTAACCGGAACCCAGAATGACCTGGATATCTATATTACGGACGAGGAGGGGAGGGTCCTCTATGGATTTAACCGGAACAACTTTGGGGGAGATCCGTTTGAAATCCTTCCTTTCCAGGTCACCGCAGCGACAGAGGCCAATCTTATGATTGTACGCGCACAGGGTAGCGGGAATGTAAATTTTAAGTACATCATATTCAGGGGGGATGCCGAGATCCTGAATTATTCAGGCAGTTCGACGATTTTCGGGCATGCCAATACGCAGGGGGCCATGACGGTCGGCGCAGTTTTGTATTCCAACACCCCTGCTTTCGGCGTAGACCCGCCTACCATTGCCTCCTTCTCATCCGTTGGCGGCGGCCTGATCAACGGGCTAATTCCAAATAAACCTGATTTTTCAGCACCCAATGGGGTCAATACCACGGTATCCTTCGGTTCTCAGGATATCGATGGAGACGGTTTGCCTAACTTTTTCGGCACTTCAGCCGCTGCGCCACATGCTGCAGCTGTTGCGGCCCTGGCCTATCAGGCAAGGGTAAAATTCGGATACGGCCTCCCCACTCCCTCAGATATCCGCCAACTTTTTATAAATACCGCGAGGGATATGCATGCTCCCGGGTTTGATTACAGTTCCGGGTATGGCTTTATCCAGGCCGATGCCGCAATTTCAAGCCTTCCTTCATCACCGAAACCTGTGATTACTTCTCTGGAATTTCCTGAAGGGACGGACCTCCTCAACGGCTCCGAATTACCCATACTTCTTACGGTCAACGGGGAGTACCTTACGGAACAATCGGTCATTTATTTCCGCGATCAGGAACTGACCACAATTTATATAGATGGTAACCAGCTGACGGCGTTCATTCCTCCGTTTAGCGGCAACCCTGCCATTACCGTTTATACCCCTCCCTTATCGCCCAGCGGACAGGATGGAGGTTATTCCAATTCCATCACCTTCCTGGATATCCCCAAAAAAAACGTTCAGGTGATTGCGGAAAATAAATCGAAAAAATTTGGGGAAAGACTGCCTGAGTTCACTGCTGGAATCTGGATTGATGGGATACCCCTGAGCGAATCGGGACTGACCCTGTACCAATTGGGCCTTGACCAATTGCGTTTTTCCACGTCAGCGACGGTAATGAGCCCGGTAAATCAGTATCTGCTCCGTCCCTATCGAACATTCGATCCGGAGGATTCACGGGATGCCGGACTGCTGGACCTGTATAACTATGAATTTGTAAACGGGATTTTAAGCATCCGGAGCATGCCTCTAAAAATCGTACCTAAGAACCAAACCGTGGTATATGGCGACCTCCTTCCCGGGGTCGAATACGATTTCATTTTTGACGATTCCAATATGGATCACGGAGATAAAGCGGCCTTCCTGGAAGGAATCCGGAATGAATACCTCTCCGGTTTTAAATCCAATCACTGGGTATTATTCAATTCCTATCCCGAGTCCAATATTGTCCTGCAAGCCAGTGACCTGGAAAATATGGGCCTTCTGGCTAGTAACCGGTCTGTGTCGAATGCCATACCCTTCATCAACGGGGTCCCTTTCCTCAATGGATTACCGGAAGGCAATACCAGCCCGGTGACCTCGTTCATAAATCTGAATCCTCAAAGCATTCTCGATTATCAAATCAATTCATCAGAGGCAATCCTTCGTAACGGAACACCCTTCATTAATGGCTCCCCCTTATTCAACGGAATCCCTTACCTCAATTATGCCGGGATCTTCAATAGCATCCCTTTCCTGAACGGGGAAGCTACCGTGCGTTATGAAAATACCAATAGCGTACCCTTTATCAATTCGGTGCCTTTCATCAACGGCACCCCCTATGTCAACGGCACCCCTTATATCAACCGGAGCGGTTATGAAGAGATCAACGGTACCCCCTATGTCAATGGAGTCCCTTACCTGAACAGCGGCTTTGAACTGATCAACGGCACCCCATACCTCAACGGCACCCCTTTCCTCAATGCCGGGTTTGAGTTGGTGAATGGAATCCCTTATGTCAATGGGGTCCCGCTCATCAACAGCGGTGAGATTTATTTTATCAACAGCGTGCCCTTCGTGAACAACAATGGCTTGTACCTGATTAACGGCGTGCCTTACCTCAACAGTGGTTTTGAGATCATCAATGGTACCCCGTATGTCAACGGCACCCCCTACCTCAACAGCGCCTTTTCACTCATTAACGGCACGCCTTTCCTGAACAGCGTACCCTTCATCAATAGTTTACTGGAGATCATCAATGGTACACCTTATGTTAACGGAGCTCCTTTTATAAATAACAGCAATGGATTCACCCTGCTCAACGGCAACCCCTATATCAACGGCGTTGCCTTTATAAACAGCGGCATCCAGGTCCTCAACGGGGTCCCTTATCTCAACGGGGTCCCTTTTCTGAACGGCAGTCTGGAGCTGGTCAACGGGGTACCCTATTTGAATGGCTATCCGTTTATTAATAGCAGTTCCGATATCCTGATCAACGGAACCCCATTTTTAAACCAGCATTCCGAACTGGCAAGCATCATTGATGAAGATGATCTTTCCCTGGGTGATCAAAGTTTGATATTGCATTCCGTCAATGGCCTTACGGGCCTGACCGCGGGAGATCATTTCATCATACCCGGCGGATACACCCCCGGAGGATTATACAATGGAAATCTCGATATCACATATGGTTTAGGTAACCTTTCGATTTCAAAGGCCGTATTGACCGTAACCGCCAGGGATACCTTTATGACCTATGGTGACCCGGTGCCCCTTTTCACCGGATCCCTGTCTGGCTTACGTTATACGGACCAGGTACAGGTTAACTATATTATGGTCGACGGAAATGGTCAACCGCTGATCAACCCCGGCGCCGGATCCCATTTTATCCAGCCCCAGGTCATCTTATCCGAGCCGGTCAATTATCAGGTTAACCTAGTCCAGGGCCAATTCACGGTAGCCAAAAGGAATTTGACGATTACGGCAGTGGACACGACCCGGGAATATGGACTCCAAAATCCAGTGTTCACCCTTGCTTATTCCGGATTTGCTTCCGGTGATGGAATTTCAGCGATCACCACGCTACCGGCGATATCCACCACAGCGTCCATCCTTTCGGATGTGGGCCCTTATCCCGTCACCCTTTCGGGTGGATTTTCCCCGAATTATAACCTGGTTTATAGTCCGGGCATTCTTACCATCACCAAAGCGCCATTAACCGTTACGGCAAACGATGCAGGCATCAGTGAAGGCGAACCGCTGCCCGCTTTTACAGCCACTTATCAGGGACTCCGTAACCAAGACGCCCTGCTGATCGGGCCCGGAAGTCTCCAATTTGCGGTGTTTGATTCAAATCAAAATCCCTATAGCGGTGCCGCAGGCACTTATATCATTACCCCATACAACCTGAATTTCAGTAAAGGGACGAATTACCAGATTACTTATTTTAACGGTTTTTTGTATGTAAATCCCACAAAAAACGTCCGACATATTCGTCCTTTCCTGGATTGTGTTGAGGATATGGGGGCCCAGGCTACAGGATTGAGGTACAAAGCCAGGTTTTATTATATCAATGACAACGATATAACATTTTATATACCTGAAGGCGAGGATAATAAGATTACTTCCGCGGGAGTCTATTCCGGCCATCCTCCGGTTCTTTTGCTGCCCGGAACCCATTATTTCGAAATTTATTTTGATGGTAAAAAAATGACCTGGAGCGTCCGGACTAAAAACAGCGATAAAAAGAGCGCTTCCAGCAGCGAGGCCAGTTCAACATCCAACAAATGCGCTTCCAGCTCCAATCTTGCCGGCCGAAATCCTTCACCCGGACTCGTTCAAGGGTCTCCTGCCGGAGCATGGGGCTTAATCGCTATTTTCCCAAATCCGGTGCAATCGGATTTCAGTATAATCAGTTCAAGGGAAGTCATTCATTCCACCGGCCTGGAGATGGTTGACCTGGCGGGTAGACGGGTAAACGCCTGGCAGGCGAATCAACTGGATGAACATTCCATTTTAATCAAAGCCGGTCCCTTAAAAACCGGCATCTATTTCCTTCGAATTAAATTACAGGATCGAATTGAAACCATTAAATGGATAAAATTATGACATAGCTCAGTCAGCGGTGCATGCCGTGTAAAAAATGTGCATACAGCATCACCCGGATCCATTGAAGAAAAGCCCTTTATATTTAATAGCCGCATGTTTAAAAATTGTTTTGTTTTTTTACTCTTCCTATCCATTCTGCCCCGGACTTCTGGACAGATGGAATTGGTGGACAGCCTGAAACTCCGGATTGAGACCGCCGAGGAGGATTCAGCTAAAATGAAACTGTACCTGGACCTGAGCCAGGCTTTTTATAACAATTCCTGGGACAGTGCCATCCACTATGCCCAGCTGGCCCGGACGATCGCAACAAAACTGGAACATCACAGAGGGACTGCCCTGGCATATAAGAACATCGGGTTGGCCAATTATTTCAAAGGTGAGCCCTTATTGACTATAGAAGCCTGGGAAAACTCCTTACTCTTTTTCGAAAAAGCTATGGACAAACAAGGTATTGCCAATATTTTGAGCAATCTCGGAGGTGTATATGAACGGAGTGATGAAGCCAGGGCCCTCGATTATTACCTGAGGTCGCTCATCCTGGCAGAAGAGATCGGCGACCATTTCCGGATCGCCACCCTGTCCAACAATCTGGGTGCTTTATATGATAAAAAGCCCGCTACGGTGGATAAAGCACTTGAAAATTACCAGCATGCCATAGCGGTATCTGAACAATACATGGATACCGATCCGCGCTTTGCCGAAGCAATGGGTATTGCTACCGGAAATATGGGGGAAATTTATCTGAAACGAGACCAGGTCGATTCTGCGCTCTTTTATTTCCGGATCGGGGAAAAGTACCTGCAAAATAAATCCAGCCTGCCCCTGGCCTTGAATAACATAGGTAAAGCCTTTCTAAAGAAACTTGATTTTGCCACTGCCTTAAAATACCAGCAACAGGCCTACGAAGAAGCTGCCCGCCCCAATAATAAGATGTATATGACCTTTGCCCTGCTGGGCATGGCAGATACCTATGCCCAGCAGGGGTTGACTGCCAAAGCCATTGAACTGTATAAAAAGGCTGAAAGTTATGCCCTCGAGCTCAATATCAATGATGAATTGCGATTGGCTTATGCGGGCCTGGCTTCCCAATACAGTAAAACCGGGGATTTTGCAAAGGCCTACCAGTTTCAGCTAAAACTGACCAGCATTAACGAGGTGATATACAACAATGAAACCGATAATAAGCTGGCCAACCTCAGGCTCGATTTTGACCTTAAGAAAAAAGAGAATGAAATCAGCCTGCTGTCCAGTGAAAAGTCGCTGCAGGACCTGGCGCTGAACCGGCAAAAACTGATTAAAAATGCCCTCCTTGCCGGACTGGCCCTGGTTTTTCTCATCATCTTTATCTTATACCGCAATTACCGGCAAAAAACAGCTGTCAATAAATTGCTGGATAAGCAGAAAGCCGAAATTGAAAATCTGGTCCTGAACATACTGCCGGAGGAAGTTGCCCTGGAATTGCGGCAAAACGGATCTGCCACTCCGCGCTATTATGAAAGCGTCTCGGTAATGTTTACAGATTTCAAGGGTTTCACCAACCTGACAGACCAGATGTCTCCCCAGGAGATCGTCTCGGAATTAAATACTTGTTTTATGGCGTTTGATAACCTGATCGAAAAATATCACCTGGAAAAGATTAAAACCATCGGGGATTCCTATATGTGCGCCGGGGGCATACCTACACCCCAAAAAGATCATTGTATCCGAATCATGCAGGCTGCGCTGGAAATTCAGCAATATATACAAAACTTTAACCTTCATCGGGGTAAGTCAGGGCTCCCACCCTGGGAAATCCGCATCGGAATACATATCGGGCCTGTCGTGGCTGGGGTGGTGGGAAAAAAGAAGTATGCCTATGATATTTGGGGCAGCACTGTTAATATTGCCAGCCGCATGGAAAGCAGTGACGAACCCGGAAAGATCTGTATTTCCTCCAATGCTTATAACCTGGTAAAAGATAAATTTGAGTGTACCTATCGGGGTAAAATAAATGCCAAAAATATCGGAGACATTGACATGTATTACCTGGTTAAGGAAATACACCACGCTTGAACCCCTCACCAAGCCCCGACCCAACCCTAAACCCGATAATATTGCAGTGGGCAATGTGGTCGGCAGGGAGGGAGAACAGGGAGTTGTTTGTTTTAAGGTGATGCGTAAATAAATTGATTATTTCCTCCGTGTGCCCCGTGTGCTCCGCGCGCATGCCAGCCGGGCGCCACAGGCGCCGGCTGTATTATGTTCACACGGAGGGTGGGAGAGCACGGAGTTGTTTGTTTTAAGGTGATGGGTAAATAAAATGATTATTTCCTCCGTGTGCCCGCGCGCATACCAGCCGGGCGCCACCGGCGCCGACCGTATTATGTTCACACGGAGGGTGGGAGAGCACGGAGTTGTTTGTTTTGAGGTGATGGGTAAATAAATTGATTATTTCCTCCGTGTGCCCGCGCGCATACCAGCCGGGCGCCACCGGCGCCGACCGTATTATGTTCACACGGAGGGAGGGAGAGCACGGAGTTGCGCCACCGGCGCCGGCCGTTTATGTTCACACGGAGGGGGGGGGAAAGCACGGAGTTGTTTAATTTAAGGGGATGGGTAAATATAAATGATTGTTTCCTACGTGTGCTCCGCGCGCATGCCAGCCGGGCGCCACAGGCGCCGGCCATATTATATTCACACGGAGGGAGGGAGAACACGGAGTTGTTTATTTTAAGATTGGTAAATAAAATGAATATTTTCTCCGTGAGCTTCGTGTGCTCCGCGTGCGTACCAGTTGCCGGGCGCCAGACGCGCCGGCCTTGTTAGACCCACACGGAAGGAAGGAGATCACGGAGATGATTTTTGTAATTCGAGGGCGGTGGGTAAAATTAAAATGATTATTTCCTCCGTGTGCTCCGCGCGCCTCATTTCTCCGTGCGAAAAGCTCCGCGCCCTCCTTTGGGTGACCGTTTCCCCGGTCCTTTACCAGAATTGGCGGCTTTTAGCTAAAAGCCTGAAATATCTATATTTGCGCCATGTTTTTATCCGTGATCCTCCTCCTTTTGGGCTTCGGAATATTGGTCAAAGGGGCCGATTTCCTGGTGAAAGGCGCTTCCTCCGTGGCTAAAAGAAAAGGCATTTCCAACCTCGCCATCGGCCTGACCGTTGTGGCTTTCGGGACGTCTATGCCCGAACTTACAGTGAGCGTCCTGGCCGCCCTGGAAGGCAGAAATGACGCTTCCTTCGGCAATGTCATTGGCAGCAACAATTTTAACCTGCTGTTTATTCTTGGCGTAGCCGGCCTGTTATACCCCTTGGCCGTTCACCGCAATACCGTGAATAAGGAGATCCCCATTTCCCTGGGCGCGGCTTTTTTACTTTGGTTCCTGGTCAATGATTCATGGAATGGAATGGGCGGCTCCGGCATCAACGGCCTATCCCGCCTGGATGCCCTGATCTTATTGATTTTTTTTAGCGCCTTTATTTATTACGTTTACCTGAGCATGAAGGAAGCTTCGGCAAAAAATGCGGAGGAAGGATACCACCAATACAGTATGCCGTTTTCGATCATCATGATCCTGGGCGGCCTGGCCGCGCTGATCGGTGGCGGCAAACTGGTCGTCGACCACGCCGTGAACATCGCTCAGTACTTTGGATGGAGTGAAAAACTGATTGGCCTGACCATCCTGGCCATCGGGACCTCCCTGCCTGAACTGGCCACTTCAGCGGTAGCGGCCTATCACAAACACGATGACATCGCGATCGGTAACGTCATTGGTTCCAATATTTTTAATATATTCTTCATCCTGGGCATCACCGGAATGATCCATCCCATTGACTATAATACGGAGATGAACCGCGACATTTATGTTTTGATTGCCGGGACCCTGGCCCTGATGGTATTTCTTTTCATTCTCACCCGGCACAAACTGGACCGATGGAAGGCATTCATCATGCTTGCGGCCTATATCCTTTACACGGGATACCTCATCAAACTGGGATAGGTTTATTCGCCCGGATTCTCTTCCTGCATGGGCATCCACAACTTCGCCGCATCCGTGGTCTCGGTGAGGGGAGCCGGTTGACGATTGAACCTTACTGATAATTCCGCCCGGTTCCAACGGTAAAATAAATAAATGCCGGCTACCTGGATCAGCCATGCGATCCAGGATCCCTCATATCCAAAATCCCCTCCGCTGAGTCCCGGGTATCCGGTATCCTGGAATTGAATGAAACTGTACACATCGATGCCGCTCACATTAAAATCCAGCAGGCTGGCCTGGACAAAATTCCAGCCCGCATGCAGGCCGGTGCAGACCCAGATATTTCGGTAACGGATAAAAAAAAGGGCCATCAGGGTTCCGCCGGCTAAAATATTGAGGAACCCGATCCAGGTAAAATGTTCGTTGCCCAGGTGCATCAGGGCGAAAATGGAAGCGGACACCACGAGGGCGGCCAGGGTATTGAAGCGCGCTTCAATCATCGGGATGAGATAAGCCCTGGTCATCACCTCTTCCCCCGCGCTTTGAATGATAAAAAATAAAATAAAACCGGCAAAATAATATCCGTTCCAGTCTGCCGGCAGCAAATGAATTTGTCCAAGAAACCAAAGGATGAGAAAGCCGGGCAAAACCAGGGCAAAGCTCCACAACCATCCCTGTCCAAAATAAAAGAAGGACCGCTCGTACCCAAAACCCAGTCCCGATAGCGGACGCTTAAAAATAGAGTGATGCGCAATCCCTGCAGCCAGCGTGCCACTAAGAAGCACCGGGATAAAAGTGCTGGTCAGCAGGGTATAGGGGCTGGTTTGTTCATTCAGATCGGCGGAGGTCCAAAACAGGTATTCGTTGCCCGAAATCCATTGGATGCCGGTGACGATCAAAGCCCCGGAGGCCACAAACAGTGCGGCAAAAACAAGCAATTCAACCAGGACCCATGCCAATCCTTTAAATAGAACTTTCATCAGGATTTGGTTTTTTCTTCAAATAAGGCTTCAAATTCCGGGCTTTCCGTTTTCATCCAATGGTCCCAGAAAGTAAAATAAAGACCGTAATTAAAATGGAAGCGGCTGTGGTGCAGGGCATGGTGGGTGGCGCCGATCCACCATTTCCCAAGCCAATGACGGTGGGTCCCCGAAGGATAAATCTCAACATTGAGGTGATTGACCACACTGGTCACCGACATGATCAAAAACAGGGCGATCAGCGTGAACGGGTGAAGAGGCATTATAAAGATCAGGATAAAAACCGGCAGGGCCTGCAGCACGCTCTCCACCGGGTGAAATGAAAAGGAAGTCCAGGCCGTGGTGGTCAGGCTTTCGTGATGGGTACGATGCACCAATCGGTATACGCCCGGGCGATGCATCCAGCGATGCAGCCAGTAGTAATACGTTTCATGGATCATAAGGACCAGGAACAAACTGGGAAGCAACCACCAGGCCTTCCACCCGGACAGGTCTGTATAGATGAGGGTACCGCCCCGCTGCCAGAAATAAATGGCCAGGGTCCCCATTACAGCAAAAAGAAGGGAAGCAATAAAGGAATACCGGACCTCCATCCGGACTTGTTTACTCTTGGCCGGCCTCAGGTTTACTTTTTGGGAATGGTACCTGCCGGCAAACCGGACATAGAAGAGGTAATAAAACACCCCTGCCATCAGGACATACCTGAAAAAGATCGCTATCGCTAAAGCCATCCAGGTAATGATCAGGTTAATCAGGTTTCCCTGGCTGAGATCCAACATCGCCTGCAAGTTATAGTGGAAATAGGAAAATCCCGAAGGGCGGCCCAAGGCGCTGGATACCCTCCCCGTCTATCCCATCAAAAAAACAAAAATCTCCGCCTGTAGATTTTCCTGAGATCCTTTTCAAACAAGGTATAAGGGTCCTCGTAAAACTTCAGGAAATCCGGCACGCTGGGCTGACCCGGAAAAGGCGCGTAATAATGGGTAGGGCTGCGCACATCATTCCTCCAAACCAGTACATAGGACAACCGGATCCCGGGCCGGCGAATGGTTTTCAGCAGGGTGGCTGTCCACCATTCCGAATTGGGAATGGACTCCAGGCCCGTTTCAGTAAAAGCGGCCAGCTTTTTATTCGCTTTGGCGATTCGGGAAAGGATGGTCAACTGACCGGCGGCCTTTTCAATATTGTAGGTATCCCTGCCCATGTCCCGGTAATTGTCCATGCCCACCAGGTCCACCCAGGCATTCCCCGGATATCGCTCCAGGAATTCCTCTTCCGTATTGAATTTGCAGTCCGGAGAAAATGCATAGAGGAGGTTGTGCACCTGCTGGGAATCACGTAGGTACCTTACAGTGAAGGTCCACACTTCGATAAATTCTTCCCTGGTGCAATGGGGTTTTCCCCACCAAAACCAGCCCCCGTCCAATTCATGAAATGGTCTGAAAATCATGGGTGCGAGCCTGCCTTTTTCATTTTTTACCGACTTGCAAAACAAGGCCACGGTATCCAGGATGCCTTTATACTTTTCATGGTGAGAACCGCCCGGTTTAATCAAAGACATGGCCGGGGCGGAAATAGAATCCCGCCAGTAAAATCCACCCCTGGATGCCGGATTCATAAAATGCCAGGCCACGGTGGTCACCCCTCCCCGGGCAAAGGTGGCCAGCACATTCTTTTTTAAATTTTCCATCGTCCTGCCGATGGCCTCCGGGGGCCAGCCGGACAATCCCATGAAATCAATGCCGATGACCGCCGGGTGGGAACCGGTCACGGATTTGACATCCGATCGGTCTTCCTCCCCGGACCATCCATGGCCGTATTCCGTGGCATGTTGATGCCCGAACAAGACCTTTTTTCGGGAAAGCTTTTTCAGGTTTTTAAATAAGGCCTTGGTCTCCCTTGTGGCTTTGGGGTCGATCTGGCCATAGGCCGCTGACTGAATGATGAGTAAAGCAAGAAGAAGGGTCAGATATGGTTGCGCCTGTTTCATAAAAAGGAAAGATAAACAAGTCTGCACCTTAAATAGTCCTTACCTCCCATTTAATATTAATACTATTTTATTGAATAATAACAGGATCCCGCTTCATCTACGATCCGGTCCCCGACCGGAAACCAGGCTTGATTTAATAAGTAATGAGAAATCGATAATTTCACCAGTATACTTTAAACTCTAATTCAAAATGATCCCCAGGTTTCTATACTTAACCTTAACCTCAACCTTAACCTTAACCTTAACCTCAACCTCAAAGGCCCAAAGCCCCCAAAAATGGAAGGTCTCTGATCCGCCCGGCCCTTATAAAGAGGTCTCCTTCACCGTTCGGGAAGGCACCTGGATGAATCTGGATCTGGACCCCGAAGGAAAGGAAATTGTTTTTGACCTGCTGGGGGACCTCTATACCCTGCCCGTTGAGGGGGGCACAGCCCGGTTGATCCGGGGCGGTCACGCTTTCGAAGTTCAGCCGCGCTTCAGCCCGGATGGGAAAAAAATAATCTTTACGTCGGATGCCGGAGGAGGGGATAATTGCTGGGTAATGGACCGCGATGGTCAAAATGCCAAATCCATCACCAAAGAAGATTTTCGCCTGTTGAACAACGGGGTCTGGACTCCGGATGGAGAATTTATCATTGCCCGAAAACATTTTACCTCCACGCGGTCTTTGGGGGCAGGCGAACTATGGATGTACCATGTGAGCGGAGGCAAGGGATTGCAACTGACCCCCAGGAAAAACGACCAGCAGGATCTGAATGAACCCTGGGTATCGCCGGATGGACGATATGTGTATTACAGTGAGGACATGTACCCCGGAGGCTTTTTCCAATACAATAAAGATCCCAACAACCAGATCTTCGTGATCCGGCGCTACGACCGTGAAAAAGGAACCAGTGAAACTGTGACCGGAGGAGCCGGTGGAGCGTTTCGTCCCCAGGTATCCCGTGACGGGAAATATCTAGCCTTTGTAAAAAGGGTCAGGACCAAATCCGTGCTGTATGTCCGTGAACTGGAGACCGCCAGGGAATGGCCCGTATTTGATCAATTGTCCAAAGACCAGCAGGAATCCTGGACGATATTCGGAATCTATACCGGTTTTGCCTGGTCCCCGGATAATCGATCCATCTTTATCTGGGCCAATGGTAAAATCAATAAAGTGAATGTGGCCGGATTCAACCAGTCCACCGAGGTGCCCTTCACCTGCCAGGTCAGCCAGAGAATCTATGAGGCCATCCGGCTTAAACAAAACCTCAACCCCGGATCTTTCCAAGTGAAAGCCATACGGCATCTCGTGACCGATCCCCAGGGGAAATACATCGTATTCCATGCCGCCGGCCATTTATGGAGAAAGGAATTGCCGGCTGGCCTGCCCCAAAGGCTGACCCGGAATGGCCCTTTCGAATTTGAACCTGCTTTTTCCCCGGATGGGAAATACCTGGTCTATGTCGCCCTGGGTGATTCCGCCTCCTCCTCCCTTTGGAAGCTCAATACCAATGACCTCCGTTCGGAAAAAATATCGGAAGAACAAGGGAATTATCGGACCCCTTCCTTTTCTCCGGACGGAAAACAAATTGTGTTTGTCAGGGAAGGGTCCAGCGACCTCATGGGCCCTGCCCATACGGCCAGGCCAGGCATATATATCATGGATGCGGCAGGCGGGCCGGCACGCTTTGTCACGCCGCATGGCAGCCAACCTCGGTTTAATGCCCGGGGGGACCGGATTTATTACCAGTCCGGAGGAGGCATGAATTCTACATTAAACAGTTGCAAACCGGACGGTAGCGATGACCGGACCCAAATCAAAAGCACTTACGGGAGCCAGTTTACCATTTCTCCGGATGAAAAATGGGTGGCTTTCATCGACCTGCATAAAGTATATATCGCAGCCTTGCCACAGTCCGGAAAAATCATTGACCTGGGAAGCGGGACTGCGGATTTCCCGGTACGGCAGGTAGCCAGGGATGCCGGCTTCAATCTGCACTGGAGCAGCGACAGCAGGAGGTTGCACTACACCCTGGGCAATGAATATTTTTCCATACCCCTCGAAGACCGTTTTGAATTTATTGCCGGCAAGCCGGAATCCGGGTTTAAAATGCCGGAATCCGGAATTGAAATCGGGCTGAGCCTGCCGATGGACAAACCGGAAGGCCGAATTGCTTTTACCAATGCCAGGATCATCACGATGAAAGGGGACGAAGTGATCGCCAATGGAACCCTGCTCGTGGAGGGGAATCTCATAAAAGCGATTGGCAAAACGGGCACGGTGGCCATTCCTGCCGATACCCGCATCATCCCTTGCCAGGGAAAAACCATCCTCCCGGGATTTATTGATGCCCATGCCCACGGCAACCATTTTAATACCGGTCTATCTCCACACCAGTTCTGGCCTTATTACGTCAACCTGGCTTATGGGGTCACGACCATGCATGATCCTTCTGCCAATACGGAATGGGTCTTTGCCCAAAGCGAACTCCAGAAAGCCGGGAGGATCGTGGGGCCCAGGGTTTTTTCCACAGGTACCATTTTGTACGGAGCGGATGGCAATTTTAAGGCGGTGGTCAATAACCTGGAAGATGCCCGGAGCGCTATCCGCCGGACGAAGGCTTTCGGTGCCTTTTCCGTAAAAAGTTACAATCAGCCCCGGAGGGACCAAAGGCAGATGATCATCCAGGCCGCGCGCGAAATGGATATCGAAGTGGTGCCCGAGGGCGGCTCCTTTTTTTACCACAATACTTCTATGATCCTGGACGGACACACCACCATTGAACACAATATGCCGGTGGCCGAACTGCACGAGGATATCATCCAGCTTTGGAAACATTCCAAAACGGCCTATACCCCAACCCTTATCGTATCGTATGGCTCGGTCAGCGGGGAATATTACTGGTACCAGCATACCAATGTCTGGGAGAAGAAGCGGTTGTTGCAGTTTACGCCAAGGTCCATCGTGGATACACGAAGCCGCCACCGCACCATGCTGCCGGAGGAAGAATATGAAAACGGTCACATTCTGGTATCCAAGCAACTGAAAAAATTGAACGATGCCGGAGTAAAGATCAACATCGGGGCCCATGGCCAGTTGCAAGGACTCGGCGCCCATTGGGAAACCTGGATGATGACCCAGGGAGGTATGGACAATCACCAGGCTTTAAAAACAGCAACCATTAATCCTGCTCAAAGTCTCGGCCTCGACGATTGGATCGGATCGCTTGAACCGGGAAAACTGGCCGACCTCCTGGTATTGGACAAAAATCCCCTGGAAAACATTTATAATACCGAGAGTATCCGTTACACCATGGTCAACGGAAGATTGTACGATGCCGAAACCATGAATGAAACCGGCAATTACGACAAACACCGGAAACCCTTTTCCTGGGAGATGGAGAAAAATGCCGGCTATTTTCCGATAATCGGGGAAAGCCAGGAAGTCGGAAAATGTTTATGCGGGAAACATTAACGGTGGTTAGTGGGTGGTGGGCGGTTTATCAGTTGGTCAGTTTACCAGTTAGTTTGGAGCGCTGATTGCTGATTGCTGACTACCGTATAGGAAATTTCACCCCAAACCCGATATTATACAGGTTGGCTCCGAAATCTTCATCATCAAACTCATCGGGGATATCATTCACGGGATCCAGGATCTTGGAAAAACTATACTCCAGTCCGAATTTAATGTTTCTGCCGAAAAGCACCCCCAATGAGGTACCCAGGTAATTCAGTCCGCCTTCGCCGACCACGCCCTGGTAAACGTACCTAGGCGTCAGGTACCAGGCGGTCCGTTCCCCCGGATGATAGGAGAGGTGTACCGGTAGGTGGGCCTGAAAAAGCACTTCGTCCAGCACGATTCCCTGTATTCCTAGGCCGGGTCCGACCGCAAGGGCAAATTTGGAAGTTTGATCTCCGACCAATTGCTGTTTTACATCAATGACTCCGCTTAATCCGGTGCTGATCTTGATGCCCAGGTCCGTCTTTTGGCCAAGGCCATACCTTCCCCAGAACTCAAGATTGGGCAGGGCGAAGCTTTCGTCGGTACCGAAACTTTCCGAAATGCCCGCAATACCCAGGCTGAGCCCGATCTCCCCTTCATTCTTTGGGGTTGTTCTCGCGGTTTGAAAAGTGGATATCTGGGCACAGGAACCGAGCACCAGAATACTAATAAAAAGCAGTCCAAATCGAATCATCGCACAAAGCTAAAAACTTTTCCATTCTGGTTTGGGTGAAGCTTTGCTTCGGCCTGGTATTTATATACAGACGATAAAAGGAAATTTTTATCGATCCGATTGTACGATGATCTTTTTCGCAATGGAACCCCTGGCCGTGGCCACTTTCACAAAATAAGTCCCCGCCGCAAGATCCCCGGTCTCTAACCCTATCGTCCCCTCCACCCTGGATTTGGGCAGGACCAGGTGCCGGATCTGGTGTCCAAGCAGGGAATACATATCGATTCTCACTTCGTCCCTGATGAGATCGTTAAACTGGATATTCACGCGGTTGGTAGCTGGATTGGGATAGATCGTGATGGAAATGGGTTGGCGTTCATGGGCTATGCTGACTCCGGAACATTTCCATTGGTTAAACAATACTTCGCCACCGGTATACAGGTTACAAAGTGAATCGGCATTGGGGCTGAACAATGCAATTGATCTGACAATACCTGTGGCAGGATGGGCAAGATCAAACCAGGTGGTACCGTCCCATTTTGCCAAGAGATTTATATTCTGGTTGTTGACCATGGTAAACTGTCCTCCCACATATAATTCATTATTTATCACCTTAAGGGCATATATCCCGTTGCCATTATTTACACTGCTGCCTGAGGGGTTGGGTCCAATCCCTAAAGTAGTCCAATATGCTCCATTCCATTGTGCGATATGGTGCGTCTTATTTCCATTTGGAACCGTGGTAGAAACCGCACTGGGAAATTGGCCCGCCACAATCAACAGATTTTTATATGAAGCAATGGCATGCACTCCATCCCCTGAATTAGGTGGCGAGGCTGGGATATTTACTGCCCCCCCGCCTCCTACCTTGGTCCAATAACCAACCCAAATGGCTACGTTGTTGAAGCCACCTGCCGAATTACCAAACCGGCCACCCGCCACGATATTGCCATAAAATGTAGATAATGCAAACACGGGTCCATTAAACCCATTACCAAATGTAGCCCAGCCAGGCCCGGGATTCCATCTTGCAATATTGTTTGCCGCAATTGAGCTGGTGCCAACAGAATTAAAGAGTCCACCCACGACCAGCCCCCAGGCGGTTGAAAGCAAGGCATCCACATTGCTCATAGTTCCATTAATGCCTCCTTGTGGAATGGACGCCCAATTGACCCCGTTCCAGGATGCGATTTTATTTGCCGGGATATTACCGGCCATCGTAAACGCTCCACCTGCATATAATATCCCATTATGAACTTCTATATCATTTACAATAGCATTGAGTCCTCCTCCGGGCAAGGGAGCCCAGTTTGTCCCATCCCAAGATGCAATATTATCTACGGGTATGCCCGGGTTGCCTATCGTGCTGAAGGAGCCAGCAACAATTAATTTGCCCTGGTACACTACCATGTCCTGTATCCAAGAAGTATTAAGTTGGTTCCAGGAAGTACCGTTACAAACAGCGGTACAACTATCAGACAGGATACAGGATGGTTGAAATAATATTATTTTACACGAGCATATCTGCATGCCGCAAATCGTTTGCAAAGTCATGGTAGAATATCCTGTATTTAAGGGTCCAGGCAGGTTGATTTGAAAATTTCCGGGTAAAACCTGGCCAGAAAGATTGGTAGCAGGTCCGGCAAGCGTCCATTGAATATTTGGAGTCGAACAAGAGTCACCAAAACAGCTAAAAATGCCACTGAATGAAAGGGGATTGGGTGCAGGACATCCCATGGTAATGGTATCGTTACAATGAACCGGTATCAACGTACCATTTTGAGACATATTCATGGTATACCTGCCACATTCACATTGGCAGTGCAGATCTACAGTAAACTTTAAGAGGGTATCAAAACACGGTGTACCATTCGAATCAAATTCGACAATGGGAATTTGAATGGTATAGTTTCCACTCTGCCCGTATGAATGCATCCACATACCGGTACTGAATGGCCCAAAATCGATTTGCCCATCGCCCCAACTAATAAAATATATCGAATCACAGGGAGGCAATCGCAACACATTGATCTCGACCTTACATAAAGAATCAACTACACTGAGATGCACGGCATTCATTGCATTCTGTATAAAATTAGCCTGGCTTATACAACAACTGTCCACCTCAGGGGGACAGTTGGCAAAATCAACCTGAGCCACCTGATTAGCATCCAGGAAAATTGAGGACATACCGGTAGCAGGTAATGAAGGCGTCCAACCAGGTTGATTTAATTCTTTTACGGTGTATAAACCAGGCAGTAAAGGACTAAAAATATAAGACCCATTCTGATCAGTAGTCACTGTATCGATAGCTACTCCTTGTTGATTGCATAATATTATTTGCCATCCCTGCAAGGTTTGAAGGCTTCCTGTATAGGACGTACCGGTACAAATAGTATCGATATATTTAATACCGGTGATCGCCGACGGTTCACAACAAATATCTTTACCCAGTCCCTGACCTTTTATACTGCCACATACATTGACGCCGGTAGGACTCCCGTCAAAATTATATACATTGGCTTTAATGCAATACCTGCCTTTATCCAAAATCAGGTTGACTATGGTATCCCGTGTAGGTAAGTGAAAAGGAACTCCGGGAGAACTGGGTACAGACAAAAGTTGACTTACCGTAGTTCCGGTGCTGTCACAAAGGATGAAATTGGCAGAATTATCTGCCAGGACACTGAGCTTGATCTGTATCATCGCTCCATCGGAGCAAACACAAAAACACCTTTGGAAGGAAAATATTCCCTGGTCGTGACCATATTTAAACGCATACAAAGTGAGCCATTTTGAACAAGGTTGGCTGCCATTGGGCTGATCGTCCCAAAACATGGGGTCGGTGTAGGTCACCAATGAAGGTATGGGCAAATTCAGGTTGGAGTACGGAGTTTGTACAATAGTCCAATATGGATCATAACTTCCATTCGGATAAAACTGGCCGGTGCTGTGGTCTATGCCCGTGCTCAGTGAAATACTGTCAGATAAACAGGCGGGTCCGCAGGTGGTATCCGGCTGAGGCGGACAGAAAAACACAAAGCTGGTATCACAACTTACCGTGGTCTGTCCGATGAGGTATTCGGCTTTAATCTTTATCGTATCCGGATTAGAACCATTGTTTATGCACCAGCTGAGGGGGGTAAAACTCCCGGTTGGAATAAAGCCGGAAGCGTGCGTGAGGCTGATATTGCTGAGACTGGACTGACTGGTAAACCAGCCATTGAGATTATCTACCGTAATGGAATTGTAGGAGGCGATGTTTAGCTCCAGCGGTATTTGTGTAATCTTATTCTTAAGTTTATTATCAATGTGCAGCCGGAAACAACAGGCCGGTGGAACGGTCCTTAACGATTCCACCCAGAATGAAATGCTGTCACAGGTGGTGGGTGGACAATTTCCAAAATTGGCTTGCTGGACTTCGTGAGGGCCCAGGGCAACGGGCACCAGGTTGTTCGACGGGTAGGTGAGGGTCCAGCCCGGTTGATTAATTTCTTTCACGGAATAATTTCCAGGCGTGAGCGGGCCAAAGACATAAGATCCGCTGGCATCGGTGGTGACCGTATCGATCGTATTTCCGCCCGCATCACATAAAATAAACTGCCATCCCGGTAAGACGGGTTGGCCTGCATAGGCCTGTCCGGTACAAAGAGAATCCCTGTATTTGATCCCGGTGATATAGGATTCCGGTTTACAACAATCGTCCCGGATCAGTCCCTCCCCGCACACGCTGCCGCAAACACTGATCCCGGTAACTCTTGTCCAGTTTTTAACTCCGGCCCGGATGCAATAATTGCCTTTTTTCAATACCAACTGGGTGGTGGAGGTATCCGGGGGCAACAGGAAGGCCAGACTGGGGTTGTTGCCCGGCGGGTGAATGCCCAATAGGGTGGTCAATAAATTTCCCGATCCGTCATACAGCCAGAAATCCGCTTCATTATCCGCCAGGGCGCTCAATCGGATGGTGATGAGGGCACTGTCCTTGCATACGCAGAAACAATTGGAATAGGTATATCTCGGCCCGGAACCCTTGTCCGCACCTTGAAATGCGGAAATCCATTGAGCACAGGGTGTACTTGCATTGGGCTGCATATGCCAACTGACGTATGGGGCGACCACTTCAGCGGGCCGGGGCAGGTTCAAGCCGGTATACGGGCTTTGAATCAAAATCCAATTGGGATCAAATGTCCCTGTCGGAAGAAGCTGCCCATTCTGATCTACGCCCGTATTCAGGCTGATGGTCGTGGTCGCGCAGGATGGGGACAAGCCACAGGTGGTATCCACCGGGCAATTGAAAACAATATTGGTATCGCAAGTCGACAGATTGTTATTATAAAAAAACCTAATAACCGCACTATGCGGATTCGAAACGCTGTTGATGCCCAGGTCTGCCGCATGAAAACTTCCGGGTGGAATGAATCCCGAAGGATGTGTGATGGTCAGGCGATTGGCGGGTGAAATCACCGAAATGAAGGGAGAAACAATCCCCGCTGAATTAAAGGAAGCCGTGTTGAGGTCAATTTGAATCTTGGTAATTCCTGAAGCCTGGTTGTTTACATGAAACTGAAAAGTGCAGGCATAGGGGATGGCCTGAAAAGGAACCATAAAAGCGGAAATACTGTCGCACTTGGGCCGCGGACATCTTACCATGATTTCAAAACTACAGGTGCTGGTATTCCCACCCATATCCGTCACGGTGTAGGTCACCGTCGAAAGTCCCTGTAAGAAATTTGTCCCGCTGGCATCCTGGCTCCCGGACGCAACCGTCGCTCCGGAGATGACATAAGTGGTATTCAGCATCGGACAATTGTCGGATACAGTAGGGGCAATATTGTTGACCACAACCTTGCATTGCCCGAATGCATCCAGGGATCCGGTCAACGAAATATTGGCCGGACAACTGATGGAAGGAGGTTGGTTGTCCACCACGGTGAGGGTGAAATTGCAGTTGACGCTTTGGTTGCCGCAGTCGTCTGTGGCGAATACGGTGATGGTGTTGACCCCTTTTGGAAACTGGGTTTGCGGGGTAATTAAAATCGAGCTGCCCGAAGCGAGCAGGGAATAAGTCACGACCAGGTTTTGATCACAGTTATCCATCGCAGTGGCTGATGGAAGGGCTCCGGTGTAATAACAGGTGCCCGGATGTGTATTTACGGTAAGATTGGAGGGACAAGTAATGGTTGGAGGCACATTATCCTGAATGAGGATAGTCTGGTTGCAGCTTGAGGTATTTCCACAAGCATCCTTGGCCTGCCAGGTGCGTACAATAGTTCCATTGCAGGGCATGAGGCCGGTGACCACATCCGAATAGGTGATTACAATGGCATTGGATGGGGTGCAATTGTCCGTTGCGGTAGCCGTACCTGTTGAGGCAGGAGCCGTGTTGGTATTGCATCTCAGGGTCACGTTTGCCGGACAGGTGATGACCGGTTTGATCAGGTCAAAATAAGCCACAGTCTTACAGATGGAATCTACACAGCCTGGGCCCGTGGTTTTGAGACAAACGATAAAATCCCCGCATTTGCTGAACTGGTGGTTTGGGTTTTGGGCTGTTGAAGTGTTGGCTGAGCCGCTGCCCGGATCGCCAAAATTCCAGGAGTAGGTTAAAGGGGCAGGGCCAGTAGATTGATTGGTAAATAAAAAATTACCGCAATTGCTGATGCTGTTAAAGGAAAAGGCCGCATCGCATGGCAAAGGATCTGAACAAACCTGTACCGGAATGTTGCATGATCCGGAAGTACCCAGGGCGGTATAGTTGAAACTGATGTTCAGGGCATCCGGATTATTCCCTCCCATCAGGCAGAAGGTCAGCGGACTGGCCCCCCCGACCGGGATAAACCCTGAATTGTGGGATAATAAGATATCCATCTGCGGGGTTTGGCTGACCACCCAGCCTGCATTGACCTCAACTGCAATGTTCTTGAAAGTCGCCGTGCTGATGTCCAGTTTGATCTGGGTGATGGCATTTCGAAGTTTATTATCCAGAATGAATTGAAAACAGCAGGAAGGGGGTGAGGTCCTCAATTGTTGAACAAGGAAGGTGATGCTGTCACAGGCCGCATCGGGAGCCAGGGAACCGCTCTCCGCTACCGGCATAACCTCCTTAAAAGTTTGCAGTCTGAACGCTGTTTTGCCTGAAGGAAAAAAAACAATTACACAGGCCAGTGTAAAAAGGTAAACAAACTTGATCATGGAGTAAGTTTATGGGGTTGATCCTGTCCTGCCGGATGGGCTTCCTTCCTTTAATATCCCTCACAGCGATTCAGGCAATATCTACAGGCTTCGCATCAAGCCATGCTCAAACACACTCTTTTTAATATTCGTACCATTGAATATACTAAACCAATCCTGGAATCCCAAAATGATTTCTATCAGGTCCCGGCCACGGGATTTCATCTTTTAAAAGTACCGAATAAAGATGCCGGCTATTTTCTTCTTATGGCCTGGAGAGCCTGCCTTGCTTCTTCGGTCAGCAGCAGCCTGCCACTGGTGCCGGCCCGGTCCAGCAACCATTTATCCCATTCCGGCTCGCCCTCCCACATCATTTTTTTGATCTCAGTGAGCGCAGGGCGGCTGTATCCGCTGAGCTCATCGATTTTATTCGCAATATGTTCATCCATGGCCTCGGTAATATGAAAGACCTCGTTGTACAGGCCATGCTCCATGGCCCAGGAGGCGGTAAACCAGGAAGCCGGGTTCAAGGTCAAATGATTAAAGGCCGACAAGCCGGTCTTGCGTTTAATGGCCGGGCCCACTACAAAAGGGCCAATGCCATTGATCAGTTCCGCGAGACGGATTTCCGCCTGATCGGTCGCATAACTCAAATCCGAGGCGGCGATCAGGCCAAGCCCGCCTCCGACGGCTTTACCCTGGACGCGGCTGATCACTATTTGAGGAGCGTTCCGGATGGCCAGGATAAGCCGTGCAAACTGGAAAAAAAACCGACGCCCTTCTTCCTCTTCTTTTATAGATAACAATTCACTGAGATCGGCACCCGCGCAAAAACTTTTTTCTCCCTGGCTCCGGATCAAGACCAGCCGGATCTCCGGATCCTCACTGACTTTCTCCAGGTGTGCCCCCATCTGTTCCAGGACGCCGGAAGGCAAGGCATTATGGAAAGGGGTTCCGAATTCAAGGGTGGCCAATGGACCGGAAAGGGATAAATGGCAATAGGACGTCATGATAAAAACGAATAAGAATTTAAAAGAATAAGTTTAACACTTCCTGCGTTCCCAGCCAAAACCTGAATTTCCAATCCCATCCATCTTACGAATCCTATAATCCTACCCATCCTATTAATCCTACTAATCTTATTAATCCTACCAATCCTACCAATCCTATCAATCCTACCAATCCTATTAATCCTAACAATCCTATTACTGCTTCACCGTCTGGTCCAGGGGCTTACCCAACTGAATATAGAGATTTTTACGGCCTTCCTTATCCTTGGATAAAATCTCATGGGCGAATTCAGCAACCTGGAGTGCATGTTCCCTGGGTACCGAGATCACCCCATCTCCATCGGCAACCAATACATCGCCGGGCCTTACCAATACCCCACCTATGGTCACCGGCTTGTTCACCGACTCGATTTCATTTCTTCCGGGCCGGATTCCCCTGCCCCGCTCCATATAATCCAGGTAAACCGGGATTTGTTGTTTGATCAGTTCATCCGTGTCCCGGATGCCTCCATTGGATATAATGCCCCGCGCGCCTTTGGAAACCCAAAACAAACCGTTGAACGATCCCACGGAACCTACGTCCCCATCACCCTGGACATCCAGGACGACCACGGAACCCGGTTTAAGAAATTCCACAAAGGGCTCAGTACTGATTTTTCCGTACCAGTTCCCCTCCCATTTCTGGAATTCCTCTTTCGGCATCGGATTTTTCACAATTTTAGTGGTAGGCACGTACCTGGCGGTCACCGCAATCCCGCAGAAGATGTGCTTCATGCTGTCAATGTCTTTCCAAAGCGCTTCGATGCGGGTATCCATAAGGCCTGCGTCACGAAGCCCCACCATGTCCATACCATCAGAGACATCAGCCACGCGGAGGCCTTGAAACGCTTTAAGGATCTGTTCATCGCTGACCGCCTGCTGGGCGGAGGTCATGCCTGTGAGGAAGATCAAAAATATGGTAATGCAATTTTTCATAACCGTTGGATTTGATACTTAAATATAGGGAATTACAGGGTACGGCTACCGGGCCAATCCCGGAGAAATGGCGGTCAGCCATTCAGACAATCGTCGGCCAGGCTGATTGGGTCGGTACAATCCCAGTAATCGACTTACCTATTGACCAGTTTTTCCCTGGTTTCCAGCACCACTTCCAATCCATCCGGGAATGATTACGGGAAGGGCCGGGAGTGTGATCCGAGAATGTCGGTTTCTAATCGACACCATTTTTCTTTCAAGGCTTGGACGAGAGAGGCAGGACATGCATGTTTCGTGGTTCAGCCAGAGCTTCAGGGAATTACAATTTCCTGCGATGAAGATCCTGTTCGTAAAATATATTTACCGGCAGGCCATTGGCTGATGTCGATATGCTCATCGCGGTAAAACTGGTTTAAATAAACCGGTTGTCCACCCTCATTGAAAATCTGAATGGCCAAGGGCACCGGTGGATGCATGCTTAGGGAAAGGGCTGCTTTTCCGGCGACTTTAACGATCTTCAAGACCGGAGCGGATTGGACCATGGCCGATAACTTATTCTCTTTTCCAAAACTGTGGGAACCTTTTTGGAAGGGGCCTGATCCGTTGGGTAGCCTTGCATAGGCAATATCCTCCTCCATGGGAGGAATGGTCAAACTATCCACCAGGCTCCCAGTGCTATCCAAGAGGAACAATGGTTCTCCGAAGGCGGAAAGTTTAAAATTGGTATGCAATCCGGCTTGTTTGCCGTCCTCATCCGACCAAAGCACCAGGTAACCTTTGCCACTTATTTTGATTCCTTCCGGAATCCGGTATTTTACCAGGTTTGCAGGATTGTCGGTGAGGATCCAGCGGCTCAAATCCACCTCTTTTTCCGAGTTGTTGTGCAATTCGATCCAATCATCAAATTCATGGTCCTGGTCCGCAACGGACAAAGTATTGGCCGACATGACTTCATTGATCACGATGTTTTTATTTTGACGCTGGTCAGAACCTACCCGGTAGCAATAAACATCATTTTCCGCAGCCGGGGGATCGTATGTGGCCGTCTTAAAATCATCGGCCGCAATGGCTTCGAGATAAAATCGGACGAATTCACCGCCTTCCCGGGCGGGTAAAACGGCTCCGAATAATCCATCGAGGGCCTCACCGTCCTGGTGTTTCCCGTCATCTTCCATCCGGAGCCTGCTGAAAGGTCCGTCCACCCCGGTCCCGACATAAATATAGACCGCATCGATGGGCGTCGGGCCTGAAACCCTGGTGTTCACAACGACTCCTTGCCCGGCAAGCGGGGCCTGGAAGGCTACGTTCCTGAATTTGTATTCCGTATCGGTTATTTTCAATCCTTCCCGGTTCACCTCCGGATGCGTCAGGATATATTTTTTCCGGTGGTCCATCCTGATTTTTAAAGCTTCTATGGCTTCGAGATATGAAGAATAGGAAAACAGTTTTTTATTATCCTTCTCCACCACCTTGCGAATAAGTGAATCATACCGCTCAATCATCGGAAGATAGACCTCTTGCCTGAACAGATCTTTGGTCAGGGTCCGGACGTGAGCAAGATACCGCTGACGAAATTCGGGAATAGAAAAAAGTTTCTGGCACAGGGGGAAGAGGGAGTCCTGTTCGCGCCTAAACAGATTCCAGTTGCCCTGGGGCTGGTCAAAAAAAATTTGATTGTTGTCGTATTGAATAGGGCTCGCCCTGCCGGACTTGTTATCCAAATAAAGAAAGTAGTCCATGCCTCCATCGAACACATAACCGTTATGGTCTTCGAATACAATTTCGCGGGCCAGGAACCACAAGGCCCTGTCTACATCCAGCACGGAAAGAATACTATCGGGACGGTCCTGGTTCCGCAAAGTACGGGTAAGTGAAATAAGATATTTCCAGGGGTCGGCCATTTTACTTCGCTTCAGGGTGTAGTGCTTTTGATAGACCAAACTGTCTTCTCCCATGAAGTTCAGACTTGTAAAACCGGGTTTCCACTGATCCACCAGCCCGGGGCTTTCCGCCCTCCAGCTGACGCCCTCATTATCCGGGAACCATTGCCTGAGAAATCTGCCGTCCAAGGCCTGGATGTTCGAATAAAGCCCCCAAGGGGTACCATTCAGATACAAATCCACAAAAGAGGCCTTCAAGGAGGGGCCATACTTCCGGGTAAGGTTTTCGAAAAAGACTTCTTTAATGAAACTGGGATCCCAGGCTCCGTTGTGCAGGTTAAGAGTGGTATACCCCATCAGGTTTTGGCTTTCATCCACAAAATCAAGGGTGACGTTCAGGGATTTTTTATACTTCGTTCGTGCGATATGGAAAGAACTGTACCCTTTATAACGGACTCCAACCTCCGGATACGTTTTGCCTTCCATGATCAGGCTAGCCGGGATGTCCTTTTTGACGGGATAATTTTCAAATAATAGGGCCGGCCAGTCCTCCTGACTGAAGCGGAGATCTACCCTTCTTATTATGCGGTCATCATAAAGACCTTTGACTTCTCCGTTTCCCCTGATGAGTCTCCGACCATCCGGGGTGATGCCGTATTCTTCGGGGAGGAACTGTCCTGAGAGCCTTTGACCGGCAATGAGAAAGAGGAATATGTACAATAATATTTTATTCATGCGGACTCATAAATTTATAAATCTTTCAGATCCCGGCGATCAAGGGGCCTGTGAGTATTACATTACTATACCCTTTGCCGCCTCATGGAGTTCGGAAACGAATTATGGCAAAGGACCATCCTTGAAGGGTAGCGAAAAGGGCCAACAAGGCAACCAGCCACTTGTCGTACCTGAACCGGGCTGCACTGGTCAGGCCTGTAGCCTTTTTTTCAGGGCAAACAATTCATCCCGGTACTGAGCCGCGCTGATAAAATCGAGGTCCTTCGCTGCCGCTTTCATTTTCTTTTCTGTTTCGGCCACCAATTTCTCCAACTGGTCCCGGCCGGCATATTCCAGCACCGGATCGGCGGCTTCCAGTCCCCGATCCTGGGGTTCGAGGTAGGCATTCCTGGGTCCACGGACATCCAGGATGGACCGCTGGCCCATGATCTCTTCACGGGTCTTGGCGAGGGACCGGGGGACAATCCCGTACTTCTCGTTATAGGCCATCTGTTTCACCCTCCGGCGTTCCGTCTCATCGATGGTCCGTTGCATGCTGTCGGTGATTTTATCCGCATAAAAAATGACCTTGCCGTTGACATTCCGGGCCGCCCGCCCGGCGGTCTGGGTAAGCGAACGGGCATTGCGCAGAAAACCTTCCTTGTCCGCATCGAGTATGGCTACCAGTGAAACTTCGGGCAGGTCGAGGCCTTCCCGGAGAAGGTTTACCCCTACCAGGACGTCAAAATTACCCAGACGAAGGTCCCTCAAAATTTCCACCCGGTCCATGGTTTGAACTTCCGAATGGATATACTTGCAATTGATATTGAGCCGGCCCAGGTATTTACTTAATTCTTCAGCCATCCTTTTGGTGAGGGTGGTTACTAAAACCCTTTCTCCAGACTCCGCCCGCTTGCTGATTTCTTCCATCAGGTCATCGATCTGGTTGAGGCTGGGGCGCACTTCAATCGGAGGGTCAAGCAGGCCGGTGGGCCTGACGATCTGTTCGACCACTTCACCCATTGTTTTTTCAAGTTCATAGTCTCCGGGGGTGGCGCTGACGTAAATCACCTGGTTGACCAGGCCTTCGAACTCCTCAAAGCTCAAGGGACGGTTGTCAATGGCTGAAGGAAGCCTGAACCCAAAGTTGACCAGGTTGAGCTTCCTTGCGCGGTCTCCGCCCCACATCCCCCTGACCTGGGGTAAGGTGGCATGGCTTTCATCAATCACCATGAGATAATCTTCGGGAAAATAATCCAGGAGGCAGAAAGGCCGGGTACCCTGGGCGCGTCCGTCAAAAAACCGGGAATAATTTTCGACGCCGCTACAATAACCGAGTTCCCGGATCATTTCAAGATCAAAATTCACCCTTTCGTGAATGCGTTTGGCCTCCAGGTAACGGCCTTCGGACTGGAAAAATTTTTCATGTTCATGCAGTTCGTCCTCGATATCCCGGATGATGTACTTCAGCCGCTCCCGGGGGGCCACATAAAGGTTTGCCGGAAAGATCGCCGCGTTGTCCATCGGCTCGATCCGTTTTCCGGATTCGATTTCGATTTGTTCAATGGATTCGATTTCGTCACCGAAAAATATGACGCGGTACCCATAATCCACATAAGGCAGGTATATATCCACGGTATCCCCCCTCACCCGGAAATTACCCCTTTTGAGGTCCAGATCGGTGCGTGAATACAGGGCTTCAACCAGTTGATGTAAAAAGGCGTTCCTGGATATCCGTTTACCCTTTTCGATGCGAATGATCCCACCCTTATAATCCTCCGGGTTGCCCATGCCATAGATGCAGGATACGGACGCCACCAGGATGATGTCCCTGCGGCCGGACAAAAGCGAAGAGGTGGCCCTCAACCGGAGTTTGTCGATCTCCTCATTGATACTCAGGTCCTTTTCAATAAAAGTATCCGTGACCGAGATATAGGCCTCCGGCTGGTAATAATCGTAATAGGATACAAAATACTCGACGGCGTTTTCAGGAAAAAAATCCCGGAACTCACCGTACAACTGGGCCGTCAGGGTCTTGTTGTGAGAAAGGATGAGGGTGGGTTTTTGGACCTGCTGGATGACGTTGGCGATGGTAAACGTTTTTCCGCTTCCGGTGACTCCGAGCAGCACCTGGTGCCGGTCCCCGGATTTCACACCCCTCACCAGTTGCCGGATGGCTTCGGGCTGGTCTCCGGTGGGTTCATATTTTGAGGTGAGTTTGAAAGGCACGGCCGCAAAATTACCGATTTACTTTTGACGAAGTCTTCGATTTCCAAAGTTTGGTATAGCCTCTTTCCAATTTTGTTCCCTTGACCCTTTACCCTTCACCTTTTTCCCTTTTCTACTTTTGCTCCTTTCGCCCTTCGCCTTTTTCCCTTGACCTTTCCTCCCTTCCTCCTTTTCTCCCTTAAAATATTTGAGTCCCAGGGTAACCTTCCCTAACTTAGGGAGTTAACCTACTAACCATTGTGATTGAAGAGACAGACAACGAACTGATGTACCAGGTCAAATCCGGCCGGTTGGACCGGCTGAGTCTCCTGTTTGACCGGTACCAGGCTCCGTTGTTTGGATTTTTCAGGAGCCTGACAAGGGATGCGGAGCAGAGTGCGGACCTGGTTCAAAATGTATTCTACCGGATACTTAAATACCGCAACCAGTTCCAGGGAGGCCAGTTCAGGACCTGGATGTTTCACATCGCCCGGAATGTGCACCGGGACCAGTACCGGAGAAAAAACAAGGCGGTAAAGGTATCCATCGATCACTACCGGGACCAGTTGAAAGAGGAGGTGGAAGCCGACTTTGATTTACATACGAGGGAACAGCACCACCAGCTCCGGAAGGCGATGGATGCCTTGCCCGAAGACAAGAAGGAGATCCTGTTACTGAGTAAATACCAGGAAAAAAACTATAAAGAAATCGGAGCCTTGCTGGGCTGCAGTGAAGGGACGGTTAAAGTAAGGGTATTCAGGGCCCTCCACGAACTCAGGGTCCTTTACCATCAACTTGAAAAAAAGGAAATCTTATGAACGAAACCGAATTAAAATACCTGGTCGGACAATATCATTCCGGCCGGATCAGCCAGGAAGAATGGCAAAAATTGGAAGAGGCCATTGCGCAGGGTCGAATAGACCTGTCAGAAATACAGGTCCTGAACGAATTGAGCACCAGCATCAGCCGGCTGGAAGACCCGAAACCGCCGGTTGAAATAAGAGGAAAGGTGCTTGAAATGATAGAAAACGAAAACCGACTGATCAACCGGGAAGGGATATGGATCAACCGGGAATGGCTGATCCGCACCGTATTGGCTGCCGCGGCTATGCTCGCGGGTATCCTCGCAGGCTACCACCTGCCCTGGAAGAGCGCTCCCTCCGGAGATGTCGAAGCCTTGCGCGGGGAAGTGGCCGCCCTTAAAGAAACGATGCTTCTGACCCTGATTGAAAAAGAAGCAGCCACCGACCGGCTGAAGGCCGTAAGTTATAGCTATGATCTGGACCAGGGCAGCCGCAAAGTGATTGAAGCCCTGCTGACCACGCTCAATGAAGACAATAATATCAATGTCCGGCTGGCTGCTGTGGAAGCCCTGCAACGTTATGGATCGGAAGACTGGGTGCGGACCCAACTGGTCAAATCCATCGGCCGGCAGGATTCTCCCCTGGTTCAGATGGCCCTCGCAGAATGTATGGTGGCCTTGAATGAAAAAACCTCTGTGCAGGAATTGCAGAAGCTGATCCATCGCGAAGAAACCCCGGAGGCGGTCAAAGACAAGCTCAAAGGCTATATCCGGCAGATCATATAACCATTAAAATCCATAAAAAATGAATAAACCCGTTTTAATACAGGCCATGTTATGTCTGGTTCTGAATTCAAGCCAGGCCCAGTCCTTCACCGAAAAGATCAGCAAAACCTATTCCTTTGAAAAAAAAGGGAGCCAGAATGCCGTGATGGTATTCAACATCAATGGAAACGTCACCATAGAGGGCACCTCCGGGGATCAGGTCCTCGTGGAAGTTGAAAAAACCATCCGGGGGAAAACCGATGCCCGGCTTGCCCTGGGTAAAGAAAAAATACAGCTCGGGGTCATGGACCTCGCCGACACCCTCATCCTTTATGTCAAAGGGACCGGCGCTGAATTTTCAAGGAATTCCAAAAGAAAAGGCCCGGAAGCCGGGGGCTGGGGTTATCAATGGGAGAGGAATTGGAATGGTAATAACGACAATGACAATGAGGATGACCGGGATGAATTTGAGTATACGTTAAATTTTAAAATCAAGATTCCTTCTTCCGTCCATATCATGGCCTCCACCATAAACAACGGAGATGTGGTGGTCAGCGGCACCCGCGGCCTCGTACAGACCCGGAACGTCAACGGTCATATCCGGATCAAGGACATCACCGGCGGCACTCTGGCCCATACCATCAACGGGAACGTGGACATTGATTACGCGTCCAATCCCAAGCAGGATTGCAGGTATTATACCCTGAATGGGGACATCCACGTCTATTTTCCCACGACGGTATCCGGTTCCATGGCCTTTAAATCCTTCAACGGGGACCTCTATACGAATATTGAGCCGCTGACACCCCTGCCTGCGGTGGTTACTAAAAAGGAATCCGAAAAAGGGATCAAATTAAAAGTGGAAAAAGAACGTTTCCGGATGCGCGGCGACGGGCCCTTATTGGATGTGGAAACCTTTAACGGCGACGCCTATCTGAAAGAAATGATTAATAAATAATTCAAAAATCAAATAAAATGAAAAATTCAACTTGGATACCACTGGTCCTGTTTATGTTTGCCTTCATCGCCCTTGCGGGCGCGCAAAGCGGCAATGAATTCACCATTCCCCTCAAAGACCCTGCCAAAAGGGGAAAACTGTACGCCCATCTCAATGCCGGTTCGATCACCGTGAAAGGCAGTGCACGCAAGGATGTGCTCGTCAAATATTCTGCGGTCTCCGACAAAGAAGAAAAAGCGGAAAGCAAGGAAGGCCTTCGCCGGATCAGCGGAAGCAGCCTGGATCTCACCGCCTCTGAAGACGACAATAATGTCAAGGTGGTTTCCAATTCCTGGAATGAAGAAATCAAGCTGGAGATTGAGGTCCCCTCGGGCTTTGATGTCAAAATGCACACCTACAACAGCGGGGACCTGAATATTTCCAATGTCCAGGGCGAGATCGACCTGACCAATTACAACGGGGCCATTTATGCCAGCAATATCCGCGGATCCGTCGTAGCCACCACGTACAACGACGACATCAAGGTCAGCCTGGATGAAGTCAAGGCGGGGGTCCCCATGGCCTTTTCCACCTACAATGGCGACATCGACGTGACCCTTCCCGCCGCGGCAAAAGCCACGCTCAAATTCAAAACTGACCAGGGAGACATTTATACCGGTTTTGATGTCGACATCAAAAGTTCAGGCCCGGTGAAAAAAGAGGACAGTAAGGCGGGCGTGTACAAGGTGATGATCAATGAATGGAGGCAGGGGGATATCAACGGAGGTGGCGCTGAGTTTACCTTCAAGAATTATAATGGGGATATTTACGTAAGGAAAAAATAGACTAGGATTTATAGGATTGGTAGGATTTATAGAACAATCCTACCAATCCTACCAATCCTACCAATCCTACCAATCCTACTAATCCTACTAATCCTACTAATCCTAGCGAACAAGATTGTCCGGATGTTTAAGATTATAAACCCGTTTATACTCCAGGCTTGAACACCCAAAATTAATCAGTAAGCCATAGGAGAATTTAAACATTTCTATATAGTTCATGACCTGGGCCAAAAAAGAATCCTCAAGTATCGCAACTGCCTTAATTTCCAGGACAAGCCAACCCTCTATCAAAAAATCCACCCTGCGCTCTCCGATCAAGATCCCATCATAGTAGACTTGCATCTTGTACTCCCGAATGAAGCGGATCCCCTGTTTTGCCAATTCAATGGCCAAGGCTCTTTGATAAATGACTTCCTGATAACCACTACCCAGGGTGGCATGCACTTTCATGGCACAGCCAATCACTTTATATGTCAGGTCATCCTTTCTCACAGTGTATTTTAGCGTGTGGCGATAAAATTAAGGATTTAGACTGATCAATTCACTCGCCGACCCTACCAATCCTACCAATCCTATTAATCCTATCAATCCTACCAATCCTATTAATCCTATCAATCCTACCAATCCTACTAATCCTACCAATCCTATTAATCCTATTAATCCTATTAATCCTACCAATCCTATTAATCCTATAATCCTATTACTTCCACACTATTCAATTCCGGCCCCCCACCCCGGTTCCCTGCTCCCCCCACGATATAAATTTTATTCTTAACCCTCACTGCTCCGGTACCATGCCTGCCCTGGTTGAGTTTTGCAAAGGAATTCCACTTCATTGTTTTGGTATCCAGGACCTCCACTTCGCTGTGCGCGGGAACCTGGGTATCGCTTTCCCCACCAATTACAATCAATTGATGGCCGTGGGCCACCACAGGTGAACCGGCCCTCAGCGTTGGAAGATTGCTGGATTCGGGAAGCGTGGTCCAGGTCCCGGATTTAAAGTCGTAAACATCCACGGATGCTTCTTTCAGGTTGATCACATTGTTGGTCCGGGCGGTCGTACGCCGTCCACCGGCTACATAAATTTTGTGATCGATGACCTCAATGCAGACATGATCGCGCGCATGGGGGGCATCGGCCAGCCGGGTCCAGGTATCTTTGGCAGGATCGTATTCATCCAGCCAGCCGGTGTGGCCGTCCCAATGGCCATCCTGGGTGCCACCCAGGATATAGATCTTGTTTTTATAAACCGTGGCCCCGGCTGATCCGCGAAGCCGGTCTTTGGGAATAGCCGGACCCTTCCTCCATTCCTTGCGTTCCGGACTGTAAATATAAATATGGTCAACAGGCAGCTCATGAGGGTAATTCCCGGTAAAGGCGCCGGCTACCCAGATCTCCCCATTGTACACCACGGCCTGGAAATGGTGGAGTTCAACCGGAGGCGAAGGCAAAGCTTCCCAGGCCTTGGTTTTCAGGTTGAGGACATTTACAGGTCGGATCCCCCGGCTCCCGAGGAGATATATTTTGTTTTTCACATGGGCCAGGGCGCTTTCGCTGCGGGCGGTACAGTGTCCGGAGGTCTGCATGGTTTCCCAGCCCTGGGCGGAAAGGAGCAGGGGCAAGAGCAGGATTCCCAAGGCATCCCGCAACCCGTATATTTTATTCATGCTTGTAAAAATAAGATGGATTCTTCATCCCGGTAAAATCAATCAATCTTAGCTTCTGCCGCTTGCACCACACGGAAGGAAGG